>AACY020307673.1_pt1 | contig 10077 bp, 7 predicted proteins | sample 267378 | NCBI WGS metagenome assembly AACY02 (sample SAMN02954345, study PRJNA13694) | marine metagenome | biome: aquatic; feature: ocean; material: water; isolation source: isolated as part of a large dataset composed predominantly from surface... | reverse complement strand
TGCAATTGTTCGAACTGGTAACATTCATGGGTCTGCTGGGCGATGAGAATGGGGTCGTGGTAACGTTCCGGTCAGCTGGTTCGGGACTGGAAGCTGGTTATTGGGGGAATAAGAATGTGGAGATGGGCGCCTATGGCATGGCCGCTATTTTGTCCCATGAGGTGAAAAACCCGCTCTCAGGCATCAGGGGTGCCGCACAATTGCTCGCCAGCAACGCAAATGCTGAGGACAGAGAATTATGCGATCTGATCACGACGGAAACTGATCGCATCACCAGGTTGCTGGACCGTTTGAATATACTGGCGGAAGACGACGGCCCGACAAAAACGGCACTCAATATCCATGAAGTCATCGATAAGGTCCTGCAGATATATTCCATGTCAGATTGGCCAAAATTGAACATCTTGAGGGCATTTGACCCATCCTTGCCGCCGGTCTTGGGACATGGTGATTCCTTGGTTCAGGTGTTCTTAAATCTTGTCAAAAATGCCGGTGAGGCCATGGGCGAGAATGGAACACTTCGCATCGAAACAAACTACCGCACCGGCATACGTGTGCAACGGGGTAAAAATTCGTCGCCAAACCTTCCCATTGAGGTGCGTGTGGTTGATGTAGGCCCAGGCGTTCCAAGCGAGCTTGCCAAACACCTATTCACACCCTTTGTTGGTGCGCGGGAGGGCGGCGCTGGTCTGGGTCTTGCCATTGTGGCCAAGCTGGTAAATCAGCATGAAGGTTTTGTGGAATATCGCCGGGTTGGTCATGAATCTGTCTTCGCGGTAAGGTTGCCACGCGCGGTTTAAGAAGGATGACATTTGGCCAATATATTAATTATTGAGGATGATGCCGGCATTCGAACGGTTCTGTCCCGTGCCCTTCAAGCTCAGGGACATGATGTGTTGCGGTCAGAGAGACTGCGTGATGGCCTCAATCGCATCCAGCGAGAAAAACCCGATGTGGTGATCAGCGATGTCATGCTGCCCGATGGCAATGCCTTGGATTATTTGGCAGGGGTCAAAAAACAATTTGGCATTCCCGTGATCGTGATTTCCGCACGAAATAACGTGCTCACGGCAATAAGGGCTGGCAAAGCTGGCGCCTTTGAATATTTGCCAAAACCATTTGACATGGATGTCCTTATGGATGTGGTGGCGCGCGCCTTGGCACAAGGTCACGGGTCAAATGTTGAAGATCATGAGCCCGAGGAAGTTTTGCCCATTGTTGGCCGCTCCAACAACATGCAAGAGATATTTCGAATGTTGGGTAAGGTGATCCAAACAGACCTCAGCGTTATGATCACCGGCGAATCCGGCACCGGCAAAGAATTGATTGCACGCACGCTCCACGACCATGGATCAAGATCGGAAAAGCCATTTGTGGCCGTCAACATGGCAGCCATTCCAGCCGACCTTATTGAAACGGAATTATTTGGCTATGAACGTGGTGCCTTCACCGGGGCCGATCATCGGCATGAAGGCAAGTTTGAACAGGCTGAGGGTGGCACCTTGTTCCTTGATGAAATTGGCGACATGCCGGAAACCGCCCAAACGCGTTTGTTGCGGGTTTTGCAAGAAGGTGAATTCACGCGGGTTGGTGGCAGTAATCCTGTGCAAGCAAATGTTCGGATTGTGGCCGCCACCCACCGCAATATTGAAACGCTCATTGAAGAGAACCGGTTTCGGGAAGATTTGTTCTACCGCTTGAATGTGGTGCCCATTTTTTTGCCACCCTTGCGCTCACGTCTCGATGATATAGCTGATCTTGTTCAGCATTTTGTGCGTGACGGCGTCCGACGAGGTCTTCCCGACAAAATCTTCCACCCAAATGCCATCGACATGTTGAAGCTCCATCAATGGCCAGGAAACATAAGGGAATTGGAAAATCTTGTTCATCGCCTCATGGTGTTGAAAGCCGATGACGTAATCAATGCCGCACATATCCAGCATGAACTTCCCCAAATTGCGTCGGCAGAACAAGATGGAGAGGTTGGCGCTGCGGCTTCAAACTCTTTGAATATCGAGCAGTTTGTTCGTCGCTACACGCACATGCTGCCGTCACTCGACGATGAAACAAACCTTCATGGCCGACTGATGCGGGAATTTGAGCGGCCAATCATTCAGCTTGTTCTCGACCACACAAAGGGCAACCAGCTTGCCGCCTCAAGGATATTGGGCATCAACAGAAACACCTTGCGCAAAAAAATACAGGAGTTGCATGTCTCCACAAAAGGTGACCCGGCATGAGCTTACAAACGGGCATGACCCTAGATGCAAACATCAATATTTGGCGCTTTTTGTCCCGGCGCACGGGCATATTGTTGCTCATGGCGACGCTGCTTCTTGGCCTTCTCACCTACATGGAAATCACCCAAGTCGATGGTGCCGTAAGCTCCCCATATGTGCTCGGCCTCTTAATCGCTGACATTGTGGTGGCGCTTATCTTCATTGCCTTTGTTGCGGTGCGCATTATTGGCATGTTGGAGCGGCGGCGCGGCCAAGGGGCAACGTCGCGGTTGCAAACACGGCTGGTCGGAAGTTTTTCGTTGATTGCTGTGGCTCCTGCAGTATTGGTGGCTGTGGCATCTGCCCTGTTGTTTAATTTTGGTGTCGATGCCTGGTTTTCAGATCGGGTTCGCAACGTCGTTACCAACTCGGTACGTGTCGCCAATCTTTATGTCGAAGAACATGCAAGGGTTATTCGTGGTGACCTCCTGGCCATGGCCAAGGATATCGACAATGTTGCCGCGACCTTTAATTCGAACAGGCCACAATTTCTTGAATTTTTTCGGGCGCAGGCGGGCATACGTTCACTACCAGAAGCATACATCATGACCTCTTCGGGGCAGATTCTCGCCCGGGCGCGCCTGACCGATGATTATATCTATGACCCGTTGCCGCTGGACCGATTGGAGCAGGCTGAGCGTGGCGGGCCTGTTATTTTTGCCAATGAACAGACAAGCGAGGTTCGGGCTGTTGTCAAGCTGCGGGGGTTCATCGATGGCTACCTTTATGTCTCTAGGCCACTGGCACCAGAGACCATCGACCATTTGCGAAGCACCAGTGCGGCCGCAGAAAGATACAGCCAATTTGAAGAGCAGATTACCGGTTTTCAAATCACCTTTGCGATCGTTTTTGTGTTGGTTGCCACATTAATTCTTTTGGCAGCTATTTTGGTGGGTATGTGGTTGGCCCGGCGCCTCGCACGGCCCATAGGCAGCCTTGTTGAAGCCGCCGATGCCGTCTCTTCTGGCAATTTGGAAGTGCAGGTCGATGTGACAAGCCGGGAAGATGACGAAATCACCAGGCTGGTGCACGCCTTTAACCGCATGACGGAGCAGCTCCATTCCCAGCGAGCCGAATTGATTAAGGCCAACAGCAATTTGGAAACCCGAAGCTCATTCATTGAGACGGTTCTATCTGGGGTTTCTGCAGGGGTTATCGGCCTCGATTTTGAAGGCAGGATCAATGCGATTAACTCGACCGCCGAACGCTTGTTGCGGCTTCAAGGTGACCTTGAAGGTAAGGCGCTCAACGAGTTGGTGCCGGAATTCAAAGAACTTCCCATGTCCATGCTCGATATCAAGGAGGGGCATTTGCGGCCCCGTCGGGTTCGTGTGTCGCGGGGCAACAATTCTGTGGAATTGATGGTCCGCATATCGGTGGATGAACAGGTTGGCGGTTTGATTGTGACCCTGGATGATGTCACCGCGCTTCTCCAAGCCCAGAGATTGGCAGCATGGTCCGATGTGGCACGTCGTGTGGCCCATGAAATCAGGAACCCGCTTACCCCCATTCAATTGGCAACAGAGCGCATGAAGCGACGCTTTAGGCCTGGTACGGAGGGTTCAGACCAAGAGGTGTTTGACCGCTGCACCGAGACCATTATCCGCCAGGTTGAAGATATCAAACGCATGGTTGATGAGTTTTCAACTTTTGCCCGAATGCCCAAGCCTGTCATGAAAGAGGATAACCTTACCGAAGTGGTTGAGCAGGCCGTCTTTCTTCAGCAGGTGGCCAACCCTGATATTGAGTTCGACCTAAACCTTCCCAAACAGGCCATTATGGTACCCCTGGACGGCCGTCTTATATCCCAGGCGGTGATCAACGTGGTCAAAAATGCCATCGAAGCCCTGCGTGGTCACGATGATGACGACACCAAACGTGCAGAAATCATGAAGATCTCAGTATTCACCGACATGACCGATGACCGTGTTAGTCTTGTGATACGCGATAGTGGCAGTGGGTTTCCTGACGAACTGATATCCCGATTAAAAGAACCCTATGTCACCACGCGCCAAAAAGGGACGGGGTTAGGTCTCGCGATTGTGGACCGAATCATGAAGGATCATGGCGGTGAATTGGAATTGTTTAATGCGCCTGATGGTGGCGCTTGTGTGAGCATGTCTTTTCTTCGCGAACCGGCCAATAAAGGGACTGAAGCATGAGTGATATTCTTGTCGTTGATGATGAGGTCGATATTTGTGATTTGGTGGCCGGCATTCTGGAAGATGAAGGGCATCAAACTCGCTCAGCCAATGATGCCGATAGTGCCTTTGCCCGGGTGAATGAGCGCCAACCCGACGCGGTCATTCTCGATATATGGCTGAAGGGCTCACGTATGGATGGCATTCAAATACTAAAGGAATTGAAATTAAGCCACCCTGATTTGCCCGTGATTGTGATTTCCGGACATGGAAATATCGAACTTGCTGTTACTGCCATGCAGGCTGGTGCCTATGACTTTATTGAAAAGCCTTTGAAAATTGACCACCTGCTCCTGGTCGTTGGCAGGGCCCTTGAGGCATCCAACCTTCGTCGGCAAGTCCGCCACCACCAAGAGCAGGCAAACCGCTCCAGTGAGATCATCGGCAGTTCTCAGCGCTCTGAAAAATTGCGCGAGACCGCGGTGAAGGCGGGGCAGGGTGATAGTAGGGTATTTATCCGTGGCGCGGCGGGATCAGGCAAGGAAATGCTTGCCCGCCATATCCACCAACAATCAAAGCGTGCCGACAAGCCGTTTGTGGTGGTGAATTTGTCGTCGGGCAACATCCAAGAATTAGAAATTGAGCTATTTGGCATCGCCGGAGACAAGACCGCGCGAAAGGTGGTTGGCGCCTTGGAAAAGGCCCACCAAGGTACCCTTTATTTGGAGGAAATCGGCCAAATACCCAGTGAGATTCAATCGTCGTTGTTGCGATTTTTGGTAAATGGTCAATTCACAAGAAAAGACGGCGATGGTGTGGTGAGTGTCGATTGCCGGGTTATCTCCTCATCCCAAAAAAGCGCCGAGGAAATCATTTCCGAGGGCCATTTGCGGCAGGATTTGTTTCATCGCCTTAATGTGGTGTCGCTTGAAATTCCGTCACTCAATGAAAGGCGTGACGATATTCCAGACCTACTGGAATTTTTCATGGACCAATTTTGCTCCGAATCTGGCCGCACAAAACGCAACTTCGGCCGTGACGCCATGATGGTCATGCAGGCATATTCTTGGCCAGGAAACATTAGGCAGCTGCGCAACTCAGTTGAAAATATCCTCATCAACATGGATGGCGATGGCGACATCAGCATTGATAACTTACCACCAGAAGTTCTGACGGATGCGCCCAAGGTGTTTCTGGATGACTCCATGCGTGAGGTGATGAAACTTCCATTGCGTGAGGCACGAGAAGTCTTTGAGCGGGAATATTTGATGGCCCAGCTCACAAGGCTTAATGGAAATGTCTCCAAAACAGCCGAATTTGTCGGGATGGAACGTTCCGCCCTACACCGCAAGCTCAAGCTTCTTGGTTTGCGCACAAATGAATAGGGGTCAGCCATGAGAATTATTGTTTGCGGCGCAGGCATGGTTGGTTTTGCCATAGCCCGTCAGCTGGCCAGTGAAGAAAATGACGTTGTGGTGATTGACCAGACCCAGCAATTGGTCGACAGGGTGATGGATTCCTTGGACGTGCAAGCTGTGGTTGGTTTTGCTTCCCATCCCGATGTCTTGGCGGAAGCAGGTGCGTCGGATGCCGACATGCTCATTGCTGTCACACATTCCGATGAAGTGAACATGGTGGCTTGTCAGGTTTGCCATTCGCTTTTTGAAATACCCCTCAAAATCGCTCGGATTAGGTCTGCCAAATACTTGGACCCCGCCTTTAAGGACCTGTTTTCGAGGGAATCAGTACCCATTGACGAAATTATTTCGCCGGAGCGGGAAGTTGCTGAAACTATTGTGTCGCGCATCCAGCAACCTGGTGCGTTCGATGTCTCAGATTTTCTTGATGGCGATGTCCAAGTTGCAGGGATCCATATTTTGGATAATTGCCCGGTTATCAAGACACCCATCGCCCAAATTCATGAATTATTTGACGAATTAAGTTTTGTGGTCTTGGCCTTGGTCCGGGAAAACCGCCTGCGTACCTGCAGCAAAAATGATCAGCTTTTTCCGGGCGATGACATCTATATTCTTTACCGTGCCCACCAAAGAGAACGCGTGTTCAGCATCTTCGGTCATGAAGAGGGGCAAGCCAGGAGGATTGTGATTGTCGGCGCTGGTAATGTTGGCCTAACAGCGGCCCAGCGGCTTGAGGAGGACAACAGCAACCTTCGCATCACGCTTATCGAACGAGATGAAAGACGCGCTGAAACTGCCTCGGAAGTTCTTAGCAAAGCATTGGTTTTAAAAGGTGATTCTCTGTCACCTGACATTTTACAGGAAAGTGGTGTGGCGCAAGTTGATGTGTTCGCTGCCCTTACCAATGACGACAAGGTCAATATCTTATCAGCTCTCGTTGCCAAAAGAATGGGCGCTAGCCAAACCATGGCGCTGGTCAATGAAGATTCTTATCGTGGCATGGTGGGCCCCGTTGGTGTCGATACGTTCATCAACCCGAGAACAACCACCGTGTCACGTATTCTTCAACATATTAGACGTGGCCGCATCAGGGAGGTTCGGTCACTGCATGATGGAAATGCCGAGATTCTTGAAGGCGAGGTGCTCGACACCACGGTTTTCGCCGGCCGGCAGATTTCTGAAGTAGAGCTTCCTTCCAATGTCATCATTGGCGCCGTGCGTCATGGGGATGAGGTCTATTTGGCAGGCGACGACCACGAGATTGAAGCAGGTGATCATATTGTGCTGTTGGCGACGGCTGATGCCGTTCGTAAAGTTGAGAAATTATTCCGCGTCAGCGTGAATTATTTTTAATCCATGACCCAGGGTAGCAGCATGTTTGCCGCCATCATCCGCGTTTGGGCATTTGTTCTCCTCACGCTGGTGGTGCTTAAAACCATCCCCTTAAGCCTTTCTTTGGGCTATGGCGATCATGACACCAGCCGATCCTTCATGACCGCAATGGCAATTGAGGTGTTTTTCGCAATCGCCATCTTGCTCGCCGTGGCACGCAGACAGGCCAACCCAATGGCGGGCGAGGGCATATTTTTTACCGCCTTACTCTTTGCCACCATGCCCATATTTTTGGGCATGCCCTTTGTGTTGGAAAAACAAATTGGTTTCGCCGAGGGCTACACCGAAGGCATGAGCGCCATGACAACCAGCGGCGGCACGCTGCTGAAATTTGACCAACTCAACATACCGCTGAAGGCTTGGCGGGCCATTTGTGACTGGTTTGGCGGAACCACTTTTCTGCTGGTGGCGCTGGTTGTGCTTGGGCCCATGAAGATGGGGGGGCTTTATTCCCCAAGACTGACGGGTGCTATTGGAACGGGCAGCATCAATGCACAAACCGGCACCATGTCAGGTCTTGAGGCCCAGGCAAGCCTCGGCAACAGGTTTTTTCAGGCGGCAAAGTATTTCGTTCCCATTTGGCTCATGCTGACGGCGGCGGGCATTTTTGTGCTCGCATTCAGCGGCGCATCGCCCTTAGAAGCCTTTATCATTGGGCTGTCTTCCATTGTGACCGCCGGCACATTTGGGGTCTATTTGCATGCGGACATATCCATCCTTAGCGAATTCACCATCAGCTTAATGATGTTGATTGGGTCATTATCATTTCCGGTTATCTGGGCGACAATGATTGGTGCACGGCTCACACATATTTACCGTTCAGAATTGTCTGATTTTTTGCGCGTGCTCGTCATTGCCTGCTTCGCGGTTGGGGTCAGTCATTATGTTGTGCTCGATGGCTCCCTCGAGGTCGTGGCCTATATTGTGATGAACGCCGTCAACATCATCAGCACCACCGGGTTTGTTTCCGAGGAACTTAGCAGCATCCCCGTCATTTTGGCGCTTACTTTTGCGACCATCGGAGGCTGCAGTTTGTCGACGGCCAGTGGTCTGAAAATTTTCCGTGTGGGCATTTTGTTTCGATCGGCCTTCGCCCAGGTCAAATTGACCATGAACCCCAACTCGATAGAAAAAGTCTATTATGGCGGGCAGGTGGTTGATGAGGATCGCTTGAATGCCATTCGTGTGTACTTTGTCATGCTGGTGATTATCACATTTATTGGCGCATTTTTGCTTGCCTTATCAGGCTTGGATGCAGAAACGGCACTCATCATGTCATTTGGGGCCATCAACGGGATGTTGTCCGTGGGGCTTCCCCCAGAAGTGGTAGGGCAGGTCAATGATTCCGACCCAATCATGGCCACATTATCTGTCATGATGCTGCTTGGACGCATCGACATTTTGATGTTCATCATGCTTTTCTCGCGCACCTATTGGAGACGTTAACATGCCCAACTATGCCTTTGTGGATGGCCAATATGTGCCAAGACATCTAGCGGCGCTTCCTCTGGAAGATCGGGCGACCAATTTTGGTGACGGCATTTACGAGGTATGGGTCGTGGCCCAGGGCAAACTCATCGATGAACGGAAACATTTTGCCCGCTTGGAAAGATCACTCGGCGAGCTGAAAATCCCCATGCCCATGGGGCAGAAAGCCATCGCCCAACATGTGCAGCGCCTCATTCGGCGAAACAACATCAGATTTGGCACGGTCTATCTCCAAATAAGCCGTGGCGCCTCCAAGAGAGATCATGTTCCTGCCGCCAACATCACGCCAAGCATCACGATTTTCACCAACAACAAGCCAACCTTAGCCGAGGCACGTCGCGCGCCCAAAAAGCTCAAAATCATCACGGGACCAGATTTGCGTTGGGCCAGAAGGGACATCAAATCCACGTCCTTACTGCCCAACGTCATGTTGCGCATGGAAGCCGATCAGAAGGGCTGTCACGAAGCTTGGATGGTGGATGAGCAGGGCATGGTCACGGAGGGCACATCCTCATCAAGTTGGATTGTCACTTCAGATAAAACAGTCGTCACCAGGGCTTTGTCCCATGATATTTTGCCCGGGGTAACCAGGGACACGGTGCGCGAATTAATCGCACAAGCCGGTTATAAATTTGAAGAGCGCGGATTTTCTGTGGCGGAGGCCAAGCTTGCTTCTGAAGCCTTTGTGACCTCCGCAACCAATTTTGTGGGGCCCGTGGTTGAAATAGATGGGGAAATCATTGGTAATGGGCAAATAGGCGAAGTCACCAACAAGTTGCGGGATTTGTATTTGCGTGCCGCAGGACTCTGATGCATCATTGCGCCAGAATGCTAATGATGATGGCCCCTTAGGGCCCAAAAAACAAAAAAAGAGGAAGAAATGGCGGAAAAAGCACAAAACTTACAGGACACATTTTTAAATGCTGTTCGAAAGCAAAAAGTTCCTGTCACCGTGTTTTTGGTAAATGGCGTCAAACTTCAGGGCATGGTAACCTGGTTTGACAATTTTTGCCTCCTTCTCAAAAGAGATGGCCAGGCTCAGTTGGTTTATAAGCATGCGATTTCTACCGTCATGCCATCAGGCTCTGTGATGCTTCAGGACGACGAGGAACAACCCTGACCCAAATGCCCCTCACGCCATGACTGCAACGGCCGTAATCCATCCGATTGAGCGGTCTGGAAGCCACCGGCTCGTGCGGGATCCAGCATTGCGACTTGGGGAGGCATGTGGGCTGGCGGAGGCCATAGGCTGTGATGTTCGCCATGAGGGTGTCTACACACTTACCAAGTTTCACCCGAGCAAATTGCTAGGTGGCGGTCACCTTGAACAATTGGACCTTGTGATTGCCGATGAAGGGA
>AACY020301606.1_pt1 | contig 10078 bp, 9 predicted proteins | sample 267378 | NCBI WGS metagenome assembly AACY02 (sample SAMN02954345, study PRJNA13694) | marine metagenome | biome: aquatic; feature: ocean; material: water; isolation source: isolated as part of a large dataset composed predominantly from surface... | reverse complement strand
CCAGGCGCCTCCAGGCGCGCAGGTCCGGCTCCAGACCGCCAGCTATCCCGCGGGGCTCCAGGACGGCGGGCCGCTTGAGATGTATCGCGGCGCCGACCGCGAGACCTTCGACGGCGCCGTCATCGTCCACGACTACGAGGCGGAGACGGGGCTCGACTTCTCGGGCGCGAGCGGGGCGCCTTTCTGGCGCGAGACCGAGGACGGCGCCGTGGTCGTGGGCGTGCACTCGACCACCGCCTGGGCCAGCCATCTGTCGGCGTCGGCCCTCGCCGACATCCGCATGTGGGTCGCGGAGAACGGCGACGGCTCCGCCGGGGTCGCGCCTGCGCCAAATCCGCCGCGGGGCGACGCGGCGAACTCGGAGCGGTCCACGCCTCCGACGGAGGGCGCCGACACGATCCTCGGCGGCGCGGCCGGGGAGCGCGTCGATGCGCTCGGCGGCGACGACGAGATCGCGACCCTCTCGGGCGACGACACCATCGACGCGGGCGCCGGGAACGACCTCGTCAAGTCGGGCGCCGGCGACGACCGGATCATCGGCGGACCGGGCGACGACGCGATCCTGTCGGGCGACGGGGACGACGCGATCCTCGCCGGCGCCGGCGACGACTACGTCAAGCCCGGCCGCGGCGACGACACCGTCCTCGGCGGCGAGGGCGACGACGTCGTCGCCGGGTTTCGAGGCGACGAGCGCTTCGAGGGCGGGGCGGGGGCCGACCGGCTGCTCGGCTCGGTGGACGACGACACGCTGATCGGGGGCCCGGGCGACGACCGTCTCTGGGGCGGCCCCGGCTACGACGTGTTCGTGTTCGAGGATCTCGATTTCGGGCGGGACGTCCTGCCGCTCGACTTCCGGGTGGGCTCCGACCGGCTGGACTTCACGGCCGTCCCCGGCCTCACGCGCTCCGACTTCTCGATCCGTCAGGTCGGCGCGAATGTCGTGCTGGAGGTCGGCGAGGGCGTGCTGGTGATGAACGGCGCGCGGTTCGGCGGCCTCGACGCCGCGGAGATGCTCGACCGGTTCGACGACGTCGTCCTGCTCTGAGCGGCGCGAAGCCTCAGCCCCGCACCGCGCCGAGCGCCATCGCGACCGCGGCCTGGGTCGGATCGACCACAGGCAGGCCGAGCGCCCGCTCCAGCGCCCCGCGCCAGCGCGCCATGCCTGCGCAGCCGAGGATCACGACGTCCGCCCCGTCGCCCCTCAGCTTCTCGCCCGCGGCGCGGAGCCGATCGAGCGCGTCCGGGCTCTCGGCGCTCTCTGCGACGGTCAGGCCGGCGGCGCGCTCGCCGGCGAGGCGCTCCAGCACGCCCATCCGCTGGAGCGCGCGGAGGTGGCGCGGGATCGACGCCTCGGCCACCGCGATCACGCCGAAGCGATCCCCCCGGGCGAGCGCGGTCGTCACGCCCGCCTCCTGGATGCCGAACACCGGCGCCCGCGTCGCCTCGCGGCAGGCGTGGAGCCCCGGGTCGGAGTAGCAGGCGATCACCACCGCGGCCGCGTCCGGCCGCTCCGCGACGCGGCGAACCAGATGCGGGACGACCGCGTCGGCGTCGCGCTGGCTCTCGATCCCGTAGGGCCCCTCCGCAAGCGTTTCGCAGTCGATCGCCGGCCCGCCCTCGAAGCGCAGCCCTTCCAGCGCCGCGTCGAGGCCCGCGGTGACGGCCGCGTTGCTGTTGGGGTTGATGACCAGGATCGGCCCGCGCCCGGTCACGGGGCGATCTCAGCGCCGAAATTCGTCGCAGGGTCCAGCTCCGGCGCGCGGGTCCCGGGCATGCCGTCGAGATCGGGGGCGTCCCGCGCGACGAAGCGGCCCATCCCCGGCTCGGCGACCACTGCGCCGTCCGCGACGACCCGCCGCCCGCGGGAGAGCACCGTCGTCGGCCAACCCGTGAGGCGTCGCCCCTCGAAAGGCGTGTAGTCCATCGCGTCGTGGAGATCGGCGAGCGTCGCCGTCCGGGTCGCCTCCGGGTCCCAGATCGCGATATCCGCGTCCGCGCCCACGCAGATCGTCCCCTTGCGCGGGTGCAGGCCGTAGATCCGCGCGGCGTTGGTCGCCGACAGCGCGACGAACCGCTGGAGCGAGAGCCGACTCGTCGCGACGCCCTCGCTGAAGAGCAGCGGCAGCCGCAGCGCGATGCCCGGCAGACCGTTCGCGATCTTCTTGAAGTCCGCCTCCGGACCGTTCGAGAGCTTGCCGGTCTCGTCGTAGCGGTAAGGCGCGTGGTCAGACGACCAGAGCGAGAAGGTTCCGGTTCGCAGATGCCGCCAGAGCGCCGCCTGCGCCGCCGCGTCGCGCGGCGGCGGCGAGCACATGAACTTCGCCCCCTCCATGCCGGGTCGGTCAAGATCGTCGCGGGTCAGGAAGAAATACTGCGGGCAGGTCTCGCCCCAGAGCTTGGCCCCCTCGGCGCGCGCGTCGCGCACCAATTTCGCGCCCGCCTCTGTCGAGACGTGGACGATCACCAGCGGCGCGTCCACCAGCCGGGCGAGGCAGATCATCCGGTGGATCGCCTCGGCCTCGGCGAGTTCGGGATGAGAGGGCGCGTGATAGCGCGGGCCCGTATGGCCGGCGGCGAGCAGGCGCTCGGAGGTCCAGCCGATCATGGCGTGGTTCTCGGCGTGGACCATGACGAGGGCGCCGTGGGTCTTCGCGACGGTCAGCACGTCGAGGAGCTTGCGGTCGTCGAGGATCATCCGATCATAGGCGGTGAACACCTTGAGTGAGCGCACGCCGCGGGCGATGGCGGCGGGGATCTCCCCGGCCAGGGCCTCCGGCGTCGGGTCCGCCACGATCAGATGATAGGACCAGTCGAGCACGGACGCTCCCTCGGCGCGTCCGTCATAGAGCGCGAGCGTCTCGGTCACGCCCATGCCGCGATGCTGGGCGGCGAAGGGAATGATGCAGGAATTGCCGCCGACGGCGGCGGAGATCGAGCCGCTGCGGTAGTCGTCGGCGGTCATGATCCCCGAGGCGCTCTCCTGCGCGACATGGCAATGCGCCTCGATCCCGCCCGGCAGAACGAGCTTCCCGGTCGCGTCGATCACGTCCGGCGCGTCGAGCGCGTCGGCGATGGCGACGATGCGGCCGTCGCGCACGCCCAGGTCGGCTTGGAACACGTCGGAGGCGGTGGCGACGCTGCCGCCGCGGATGGCGAGGTCAAGCTTCATGTGAGGGTCGCTCCCCGGGGAAGGCACGCGCGCGCGCCCTGACTCGTTGCATATTGGAGCGCGACATGCGGCGGAGCGCCATGCGGCAGGAGTTCAGGCGGTGGCGGCGGGCTGGATCGCGCAAGGGAGCGGGCCTTCGCCGTCCGCTCAGCCGGTCCGGCTGCGAGCCCGCGCGACATGCTGTGAGAGTGATCCCGCATCCGTGATCGGGCCGCCGCCGGTTGGTCCGCCCATGACCAGCCTGAACAGTTGCAGGGCGGTCGCATTGCCACGGCGCCCAACGCGGAGCCATCGCTGTCGCTTGCGCGATGAAGCGCCTACGCCTCAACGTTCCGAGGCGACCACGTTTGGAGCGGCCGCGCGATCCTCAGCATGTAACGGCGTCGGCGATCCGATCGGTAACGCCTTCGCCCCGCTTCCGACGCCGCGCCGCGCTCAGGCCGACGCCGGCGCACCGCCGGCGCGCTCGGCGGCCCGGCGCTCGCGCTCGCCGCGGGCGATCGCCTGCTTCATCACGAGCGACCAGCAGACGACGCCGACGGCCACGATCCCGACGAGGATCGTGCAGATCGCGTTGATCTCCGGCGTCACGCCGAGGCGGACGGCGGAGAAGATGCGCATCGGCAGCGTGGTCGCGCCGGGCCCGGCGAGGAAGCTCGCGATCACGAGGTCGTCGAGCGACAGGGTGAAGGACAGGAGCCAGCCCGCCACGATGGCCGGCGCGATCAGCGGCAGGGTGATGCGGCGGAAGACGGTTCCGGGACGGGCGCCGAGGTCCATCGCGGCCTCCTCGACCGACTGGTCGAAGCCCGAGAGCCGCGCCTGCACCACCACTGCGACGTAGCACATCGAGAACGTGGCGTGGGCGATCACGATGGTGACGACGCCGCGGTCCATGCTGACGGCGATGAAGGTCAGCAGGAGCGAGAGCCCGGTGATGACCTCCGGCATGACCAGCGGCGCCAGCACCATGCCGGAGAACAGCGTCCGCCCGAGAAAGCGCGGGATGCGCGCCAGCGCGACTCCCGCCAGCGTGCCGAACACCGCCGCGAGGGTCGAGGCGGCGAGCGCGATGACGAGCGAGATCCACGCGGCGTCGAGCAGCTGGTCGTTGCGGAGAAGCTCGCCGTACCAGCGCGTCGAGAAGCCGGCCCAGACCGTGACCAGCCGGCTCTCGTTGAAGCTGTAGATCACGAGGATCACGATCGGGGCGTAGAGGAACCCGAAGCCCGCGATCAGCGACAGCCGGTCGCTCCAGCCGAAGCGGCTCATCCCGCGCCCGCCCGGTTGGCCATGCGCTGGAACACCATGATCGGAGCCACCAGCACGATCAGGAGGACCACGGCGACGGCGGAGGCGAGGGGCCAGTCGCGATTGGAGAAGAACTCGTTCCAGAGGGTCTTGCCGATCATCAGCGTGTCCGCGCCGCCGAGCAGCTGTGGGATCACGAACTCGCCGACGGCGGGGATGAAGACGAGGAAGCACCCCGCCGCCACCCCCGGCAGCGAGAGCGGGACGGTGATGCGCCAGAAGGCCCGCCACGGCCGGCAGCCGAGATCGGCCGCGGCCTCCAGCAGCGCGTGGTCCATCTTCTCCAGCGTCGAGTAGAGCGGCAGGACCATGAAGGGCAGGTAGGAGTAGACGATGCCGACATAGACGGCGATCTGGGTGTTGTGGATCACCAGCGGCTCGGAGATCAGGCCGAGGTTCTCGAGCAGGAGGTTCAGCAGCCCGTCGCGCTTCAGGATGCCGATCCAGGCGTAGACGCGGATCAGGAAGGACGTCCAGAACGGCAGGATCACCGCCATCAGGAGCGCGCCCCGCCACCGCCGCGGCGCGCGCGCCATGGCGTAGGCCATCGGGTAGCCGACCAGCAGGGTGAGCGCGGTCGCCGTCAGCGCGATGCGGACGCTCGAGAGATAGGTCGAGACGTAGAGCGGGTCCTCGAACAGGAAGAGGTAGTTGCCGACGTTGAGGTTCGCGAAGTAGTCCGCGACCGCGCCCCAGTCGTCCCAGGTGGGCGCGTAGGGCGGCTGGGCGACGACCGGCTCGGAGAAGCTGATCTTGAGCACGATCAGGAAGGGCGCTGCGAAGAAGGCCAGCAGCCACAGATAGGGCGGGCCGATCACGGCGATCCGTCCCCAGTCGAAGCGTGTTCCAGCCCGCATGTGCGCTCCCGCCGCCACGTCGCGCGCATCTGAGCGCGGGCGGGCGCGCCATGCAAGCGCGCCGGGGCGTCGATTGCGCATGGCGCGCGCTTCTTTTAGAGTTCAACCAATGGTTGAAGCGGCGGACATCGCCCGGCGCGGGGCGGACAGCGAGCGCGCGGCGCGGGGCGGCGGTCTGGAGCACCGCGTGCGGCTGCGCCTGCTCTCCTGCGCGGCGGAGATCGAGGCGCGGCTCCGCCGGCGGCTGCGGGAGCGGTTCGGGATCACGCCGGCGCGTTTCGACCTGATGGCGCATCTCGACGCGGCGCCCGAGGGGCTGGCGCTCGGCGAGCTCGCGCGGCGCATGGTGGTCACCAACGGGAACGTCACCGGGCTGGCGGCGCGGCTGGCCGCGGAGGGGCTGGTCGAGCGCGCCGCGGCGCCGGGCGACCGCCGCTCGACCCATGCGCGGCTGACGCCGGCCGGGCGGGCGCGCTTCGCCGAGATCGCCGAGGCGCATCGGGGCTGGGTCTCGGAGCTGTTCGGGGAGGCGGGGTCGGAGACGCTGGCGCGTCTCTACGCCGATCTCGGCGCGCTGCGCGCGGCGGCGGAGGGGCGCGACGCGTGAGCCCGCGGCGCTTGCGCCCGGCGTCGTCCGCCCTCACCTCCACAATTCGAACGATGGAGGGGGCCCATGACCGAGAAAGAGCTTCACGACCGCATGGAGGCGCTGGAGAAGCGCCTCGGCGCGAGCCGGCGCGAACTGGCGCGGCTGACCGAGCAGCAGCGGATGGACATCGGCGAGGCGTTGGCGGCGGTCTCCGACGCGCTCGAGGCGCATGAGGAGCGGCTCGAGGAGAAGCGCTGAGGGCGTCGGCGACCCCGTTCCGCGGGGCGCGCGTCCGGTCTAGGCTGGCGGCGACCGACAGCCCGGACCGGAGCCCGCCATGACCGACGACGACGACACGCTCGACTATTCCGACCCGATGCAGCGCCCGCGCTACGTGGGCGTTCCGACCTTCTTCCGCGCGCCGCTCGCCGAGGCGTTCGAGGGCGCGGGGATCGACATCGGCGTGATCGGGGTCCCGTTCGACGGCGGCGTGACCAACCGGCCCGGGGCGCGCCACGGTCCGCGCGAGGTCCGCGTGCAGTCCTGCCTGATGCGGCGGATGAACGGGGCGACCCATGTCGCGCCCTTCGACGCGGCGAAGGTGGCCGATCTCGGCGACGCCTGGGCGCGGCGGCCCTACGAGCTGACCGGCGCGCAGGACGAGATCGAGGCGTTCTTCGCGCGGGTCCACGCGGCGGGAATCCGGCCGCTCTCCTGCGGCGGCGACCATTCGACCACGCTGCCGATCCTGCGCGCCATCGCGAAGGAGCGCCCGCTCGGGCTGATCCACATCGACGCGCACGCCGACACCGGCGACAACTACATGGGCAGCCGGTTCCACCACGGGGCGCCGTTCAAGATCGCGGTGGACGAGGGGCTGCTGGAGCCGACGCGCTGCGTGCAGATCGGGATGCGCGGGACGGTGCACTCGGCGGAGAGCTGGGCGTTCTCCGAGCGCAGCGGCATGCGGGTGATGCCGATCGAGGAGGTGGAGGACCGCGGCTGGCGCGCCTGCATGGCGGAGGCGCTGGAGGTGGTCGGTGTGGGGCCCGTTTACGTCTCCTTCGACATCGACAGCCTCGATCCGGCCTACGCGCCGGGGACGGGGACGCCCGAGGCGGGCGGTCTGACCATGCGCGAGGCGCTCGGCATGGTGCGCACGCTCCAGCCGCTCGACATCCGCGGCGCGGACATGGTGGAGGTGTCGCCGCCCTTCGACCCGTCCGGCCTGACGGCGCTCAATGGCGCGACGATCCTGTTCGAATTGCTCTGCGCGATGGCGGCTAAAGAGTAAACCGGACGCTGGGAGACTACGTATTTCATTTATAATTGAAAGAGGTGGCGTCCATTGGGTGGTCCGTCCGTCCTGTTTCGCGCTCGTCGCGTGGCCGTTTTTGTTGGCTTTACGAGACGGAGGGGACGTTGGGGTCGCCGCGGCTTCGCTACGCGCGATCCGGGCTGATCGCCCGGATGCCAGAGCCGCTGAGCGGAAAGCGAGAGTCCGCTCCGGGCCCCAACGCGGTCGAAGGCGTTCCGCCGCGCAGGGCGCTCCGATGACGGGTCCTCGCCTATCCCGAGGGATGAGCCGTCAGCGTCTTCCACGCCCGTTTCGGGAGCGCGTTGCGGCATCGAATGCGGCGGCGTTTCCGGCGCGCGCCATCAAGATAAACCAGATCTTTAGTAATGAAGTTGTTTGGACAGACGTCACTTGATATTTTACCATTAAAATACTATTCGCCTCGCTGTGACGCGTCCAACCGAACGCGGCCGTCAGCCGGCCGTCGTCGCGAGCCGCGCGAGCCGTCGAAGCCCGGCTCTGCGGCCGAGCCGCTCGCTGGGCCGCGGGCCCGCGAGCGCGCCCGGCGCCTCCCAGAGACCCCGCGGGACGAGAAGGCAGCGCTCGCCGACCGGGCGCCCCGCGCTCCAGAGAATATCGGCGAGCCGGGCGGCGAGGCCCCCGCCGGCGACGGGCGCCCATGCCGCCGCGGACGGCGCGGAGGCGGCGTGGCGCAGGACCGCTTCAGGCCAGTCCGGCGCGAGCGCGGCGTCCGGCGCGAGCAGGAGCAGCCAGTCTGCGCGGGCCTGCGCGGCGGCGGCGGCCGCGGCGGCGCCCGGGTCGTCCGGCGCGACCACCAGCGCGGCGCCGGTCTCCTCGGCGACGGAGGCGGTGAAGTCTGGAGCGCCGGTTTCGGCGAGGATCACTTCGCGGATCACGCCGGTCATCAGCCCCGGCCCAAGCGCGCCGAGCATCGGGCCGAGGCCGGGCGTGTCGCCCCGCGTCGGCGCGACGACGGTGACGAGGCTCAGGACAGCGCCTCCACGAATCGCACCGGCTCGCCGCCGCGGGGGAGCAATATCTCGTCTTCCCGCATCACCGCGCGGCCGCGGACGACGGCGGCGACAGGCCAGCCCTTCGCCTCCATGCCGGCGTAGGGCGTCCAGCGGCATTTCGAGGCGATCCAGCCGTCCTCGATCACGCGCCGCGCCGACAGATCGACCAGCGTGAGGTCCGCGTCCCAGCCGAGGGCGATGCGGCCCTTGCCGGCGATCCCGAACACGCGCTGGGGGCCGTGGCTCGTCAGGTCCACGAAGCGCTGGAGGGTGAGCCGTCCCTCGGCGACATGGGTCAGCATCACCGGGACCAGCGTCTGCACGCCCGGCATGCCGGAGGGCGTGTCGGGGTACTCCTTCGCCTTCGCCTCCCGCTCGTGCGGCGCGTGGTCGGAGCCGATCACGTCAAACAGGCCCTCGCGCAGCGCCCGGAAGATGGCGTCGCGGTGGGACGCGTCGCGGACGGGCGGGTTCATCTGCACCAGCGTTCCCAACCGGGGATAGGCCTCGTCGCCGTCGAAGGTGAGGTGATGGGGGGTCGCTTCGCAGCTGGCGACGTCCTTGGCCGCCGCCAACAGCGGCAGCTCCTCCTTCGTGGAGATGTGGAGGACGTTTATGCGCCGCCCGGTCTCGCGGGCGAGGCGGATCAGGCGCTCGGTGTTCATCCGCGCGGCCTCGGGGTCGCGCCAGACGGGGTGCGAGGAGGGGTCGCCGGGGACGCGGAGGGACGCGCGCGCGCGCAGCCGCGCCTCGTCCTCGGAATGGACCGAGACGCGGCGGCGGCCGTTCGCCAGCACGCGGCGGACGTCTTCGGTCTCGCTGACCAGCAGGTCGCCGGTGCTGCTGCCCATGAACATCTTGATCCCGGCGCAGCCTTCCAGCCGCTCGGCCTCGGCCAGCGTCTCCGCGTTGCCGGGCGTCGCGCCGAAGAAGAAGGCGAAGTCGCAGGCCATGCGGGCGCGGCCGCGGGCGACCTTGTCGGCGAGCGCCTCGGGCGTGGTGGTCGACGGGCTGGTGTTCGGCATCTCGAAGACCGTCGTGACGCCGCCGAGCACGGCCGCGCGGGCCCCGCTCTCCAAGTCCTCCTTGGCCTCGGCGCCGGGCTCGCGGAAATGCACCTGGCTGTCGATCACGCCGGGCAGGACATGGAGGCCGACGGCGTCGATCCGCTCGCCCGCATCGGCGCGGGAGAGGTCGCCGATCGCGGCGATCCGGCCGCTGCGGACGCCGATGTCGGCGGGGCCGATCCCGTCCTGGTTCACGACGGTTCCGCCGGCGACGATCAGATCGTATGTGGGCATGCGACGTCCTCCTCGCCGAGCGGTATAGCGGCTGGGAGGCTCCGGAAGGGAGAGACGGAATGTCAGGGCTTCGGGGATATGTCGCCGCGGACCGGGCGCTGCTGCGGATCGGCGGCGCGGAGGCGCGGGACTGGCTGCAGAGCCTCGTCACCAACGACGTGACGCGGATGGGGCCGGAGACGGCGGTCTACGCCGCGCTCCTGACGCCGCAGGGCAGGTATCAGGCGGACTTCTTCCTGCTGGAGGACGGCGAGGGCGTGCTGCTCGACGTGGCGGCGGCGCTCGCGCCCGCGCTGGCGAAGCGGCTGTCGCTCTACAAGGTGCGGCGGAAGGTGACGCTGGAGGACGTCTCGGACCGGCTCGGGGTCGCGCTGGTCTGGGGCGAGGGGGCGCCGGCGGGGGCGGGCGCGCGCGCGGTTCCCGATCCGCGCGCGCCCTCGCTCGGCTGGCGGCTCTACGCGCCCGATCCGGCGGCGGCGCTGGCCGAGAGCGGCGCCGCGCCGGGGACGCGCGCGGACTA
>AACY020298909.1_pt1 | contig 10078 bp, 6 predicted proteins | sample 267378 | NCBI WGS metagenome assembly AACY02 (sample SAMN02954345, study PRJNA13694) | marine metagenome | biome: aquatic; feature: ocean; material: water; isolation source: isolated as part of a large dataset composed predominantly from surface... | reverse complement strand
CCAATGGCTTCACCGAGGTTAACCTGATGTCCGCGGCCAAGGTCGCGGCCATAGCACGCCGAGCAGATACCGTGGCGGGTTTTACAGGTAATCGGCGAGCGAACTTCCACCTCGTCAATACCCATTTCTTCAAGGCGGCTAGCCCACACCTCGTCAATCATGGTATTGGCTTCAAGAATCAGCTCATCGGTGCCTGGCTTGAACAAATCTTTTGCCAGTACCCGGCCCAATACTCGATCGGCCAGCGACTCGATGATGTCACCACCGTCAATAACCGGCGTCATCAACAGGCCTTCGTCGGTGCCACAATCTTGCTCAGTGACCACAACATCTTGGGCCACATCGACAAGACGGCGAGTGAGGTAACCCGAGTTAGCGGTTTTCAGTGCGGTATCCGCAAGACCCTTACGAGCACCGTGGGTGGAAATGAAGTACTGCAGTACGTTCAAACCCTCACGGAAGTTGGCCACGATAGGCGTTTCAATAATGGAGCCATCGGGCTTAGCCATCAAACCACGCATACCTGCGAGCTGACGGATCTGCGCCGGGGAACCACGAGCACCGGAATCGGCGTACATATAAACCGAGTTGAAAGAGCTCTGCTCTTCCTCCTCGCCATCGCGGTTGATGACTGTTTCCTTCGATAGGCTTGCCATCATCGACTTGGCCACCTGCTCGTTGGTGCGTGACCAAATGTCGATCACTTTGTTGTACTTCTCACCTTGAGTTACCAGGCCCGCGGCATACTGCTCTTCGATTTCCTTGACTTCACCGTAAGCGCGATCGACAAGCTGTGCTTTCTCGTCCGGAATCTCGAAATCATTAACGCCGATCGAAGAGCCCGACTTGGTGGAGTACTCGTAACCGGTGTACATGAGCTGGTCAGCAAAGACGACCGTCGCTTTCAAGCCAACCACGCGATAGCACTGGTTAATGACTTGAGAAATGGCTTTCTTCACCATAGGACGGTTGATCAAATCGAAAGACAAGCCGGTCGGGACGATACCCCACAGCAGGGTTCGGCCTACCGTGGTATCGACAATACGCGTGCGCGCAACCCCTTCCGAATCGTAATCGGCGACGGTCTCTTCGATGCGCACTTTGATACGCGCCTGCAAATGCACCTGACCGGCGGCATAGGCCCGCTGTACCTCGGTTGCATCAGCGAACACCATACCCTCACCTTGTACATTGACCCGCTCGCGGGTCATGAAATACAAGCCAAGCACCACATCCTGCGAGGGTACAATAATGGGGTCGCCTGATGCAGGAGATAGAATGTTGTTGGTTGACATCATCAGCGCACGGGCTTCTAGCTGCGCTTCAAGGGTCAGAGGTACGTGTACCGCCATCTGGTCGCCGTCAAAGTCAGCGTTGTAGGCGGCACAAACCAGTGGGTGCAATTGAATGGCTTTACCTTCAATGAGCACAGGTTCAAAGGCTTGAATACCCAAACGGTGCAGCGTAGGCGCACGGTTGAGCATCACGGGGTGCTCGCGAATCACCTCAGCCAAGATGTCCCATACTTCAGGCGGCTCACGCTCTACCATTTTCTTGGCGGCTTTAATGGTGCTCGCCAAACCGCGGTGCTCAAGCTTGCCAAAGATGAATGGCTTGAACAGTTCGAGGGCCATTTTTTTGGGCAAACCACACTGATGCAGACGCAGGGTAGGACCCGTTACGATCACCGAACGACCCGAGTAATCAACACGCTTACCCAGTAGGTTTTGACGGAAGCGCCCTTGCTTACCCTTGATCATGTCAGCGAGGGACTTCAGGGGCCGCTTATTCGAACCGGTGATTGCGCGGCCGCGGCGACCGTTGTCAAGCAAGGCGTCGACGGATTCCTGCAACATGCGCTTCTCGTTGCGGACAATGATGTCGGGCGCATTCAAATCGAGCAGACGCTTCAGACGATTGTTGCGGTTAATGACCCGTCGATACAGATCGTTTAGATCGGAGGTCGCAAAACGACCGCCATCGAGGGGTACCAATGGACGCAAATCGGGTGGCAGTACTGGCAAAGCGTTCAGTACCATCCACTCTGGCTTGTTACCGGAGTTGGCAAAGGCCTCAAGCAGCTTCAGACGCTTGGACAGTTTCTTGATCTTGGTCTCTGAATTGGTCGCCGGAATTTCCTCGCGAAGGCGCTCGACTTCGGAAGCGATGTCGATTTGCATCATCAGGGCCTGAATAGCTTCAGCACCCATCTTCGCGGTGAACTCGTCACCGAACTCCTCCATGGCCTCGAAGTACTGCTCATCATTCAGCAATTGACCTTGGTCGAGGGTAGAAAGCCCGGGGTCCGTCACCACATAGGATTCGAAGTAGAGAATACGTTCTATATCGCGCAGGGTCATGTCGAGCAGCAAACCAATGCGCGATGGCAGGGATTTTAAGAACCAGATGTGAGCAACAGGGCTCGCCAGTTCGATGTGGCCCATGCGCTCACGGCGCACCTTGGCCAAGGCCACCTCAACGCCACACTTCTCACAAATAACGCCCCTGTGCTTGAGACGCTTGTACTTACCGCACAAGCACTCATAGTCTTTCACCGGGCCGAAAATCTTGGCACAGAACAAGCCGTCGCGCTCGGGCTTGAAGGTCCGGTAGTTGATGGTCTCTGGCTTTTTAACTTCACCGTAAGACCAAGACCGGATCATCTCTGGGGAGGCAAGACCGATGCGAATTGCATCGAAATCTTCATTTTTTTCCCTGCTCAGCAGGTTTAACAGATCTTTCATATCCTATCCCCCTCAGAAGCCTTCAGACTCAGACTCGAGATCGATATCGATACCGAGCGAGCGGATTTCTTTGATCAACACGTTGAACGACTCGGGCATGCCGGGTTCCATACGGTGATCGCCATCGACGATGTTCTTGTACATCTTGGTACGACCTGCCACATCGTCTGACTTCACAGTCAGCATCTCTTGCAGGGTATAGGCAGCCCCGTACGCTTCGAGCGCCCACACTTCCATCTCACCGAAGCGCTGACCACCAAACTGAGCCTTACCACCCAGTGGCTGCTGGGTTACCAGACTGTAAGAACCGGTTGAGCGCGCATGCATCTTGTCGTCAACCAAGTGGTTCAGTTTCAACATGTACATGTAGCCCACGGTTACCGGCCGCAGGAAAGTGTCTCCGGTACGTCCATCAAACAAAGTCAGCTGACCGCTGTCGGGAATGTCCGCCATGCGCAGCAGCGCTTTGATGGAAGCTTCCTGCGCACCATCGAACACCGGCGTCGCCATCGGTACGCCCTTACGCAGGTTGTTGGCCAATACCAACAGCTCATCATCAGACAAGCTATCGATGTCGGCGTCCCGTCGAGAGTCGCTCGCGTGGGCGTAAATACCTTTTATGAATTCCCGTAACTGGGAAATTTTGGCCTGCTGCTCGAGCATGTCGTTAATCTTGACACCCAGACCGCGGGCGGCCATGCCCAGGTGAGTCTCAAGAATTTGTCCCACGTTCATACGTGACGGTACACCCAGCGGGTTCAGTACGATGTCGATGGGCTCACCCTTCTCGTCAAAAGGCATATCCTCAACCGGCATAATGACCGAGATGACACCCTTGTTACCGTGACGTCCCGCCATCTTGTCACCGGGCTGAATACGTCGCTTGACAGCCAGGTACACTTTCACAATTTTAAGTACGCCAGGGGCTAAATCATCGCCACTCTGGAGTTTGTCTTTCTTGATTTCGAAGCGCTCATCCAGCTGCTTGCTTTGCTCTTCGAGCAAGCGCTGAGCAGAGGCGAGCTGCTCGTTCAGGCCAGCATCGCTGAGCTTCAACTTGAACCAGCTATCGCGATCCAACCCGGCCAGTACCTCATCGGTCAGCTCGGTGCCCTTGGGCAAGCCTGCACCGCTTAAGGTCTTCTGACCGCGCAACAACTCCGCTAGGCGCGCATAGGTCGCCTCCTCGTAAATACGGAACTCTTCACGCAGGTCCTTGCGATAATCCGCAAGCTGGGACGCTTCAATTTGCTTAGCTCGGGGGTCTTTCTCGAGCCCATCACGGGTAAACACCTGCACGTCGATGACGGTACCCTTGTAGCTAGAGGGCACACGCAATGAGGTATCTTTAACGTCGGAGGCTTTCTCACCAAAGATGGCGCGAAGCAGTTTCTCTTCCGGCGTCAGCTGAGTCTCACCCTTCGGCGTTACCTTACCCACCAGAATGTCGCCGGCGTCGACCTCGGCACCGATGTAGACGATACCCGACTCGTCGAGTTTACCCAGCGCACCTTCGCCCACATTGGGAATATCCGAGGTGATTTCCTCGGGGCCCAGCTTGGTATCGCGAGCGATACAGGTCAGCTCTTGGATATGAATGGTGGTGAAGCGATCTTCTTGTACGACACGCTCAGACACCAATATCGAATCTTCGAAGTTATAACCATTCCAGGGCATGAACGCGATGCGCATGTTCTGACCCAAGGCCAATTCACCCAAATCGACCGAAGGACCATCGGCGAGAATGTCACCGCGCTCAACCCGATCTCCCACCGCAACGATAGGTCGCTGGTTGATGCAGGTATTCTGGTTCGATCGCTTGTACTTGGTGAGGTTATAAATATCGACCGGCGCTTCATCGGGACCGACCGCATCGGCATCGACACGCACCACAATTCGGCTCGCATCCACCGAATCAATCACGCCCGCTCGTTTAGCGACCTCACAAACCCCTGAATCCCGGGCTACATAGCGCTCCATGCCCGTACCCACCAGCGGCTTATCAGCGCGCAGGGTCGGAACAGCCTGACGTTGCATGTTTGAACCCATGAGGGCTCGGTTCGCATCGTCGTGCTCAAGGAATGGGATAAGTGCTGCAGCAATCGACACCACCTGCTTCGGTGATACATCCATGTAATCGACTTCTGAAGCGGGCTTAACCGTGAACTCGTTCATGTTGCGCACGTTGATCAGATCATCAACGAAGCGGTTGTTTTCATCGAGAGTCGCCGATGCCTGAGCAATCACGTGCTCGGCTTCATTAATGGCCGACAGGTACTCGATATCGTCGGTGACAACACCGTCGACAACCTTTCGGTACGGCGACTCAAGGAACCCGTACTCGTTGGTACGTGCGTAGGTCGCCAATGAGTTGATGAGTCCGATATTTGGCCCTTCAGGGGTCTCAATAGGACAAACCCGGCCATAGTGGGTTGGATGCACGTCGCGCACCTCAAAACCAGCACGCTCACGGGTCAGACCGCCGGGGCCAAGAGCGGACACACGACGTTTGTGGGTGACCTCGGACAGCGGGTTGTTCTGATCCATAAACTGCGAGAGCTGGCTTGAACCGAAGAACTCTTTCACCGCGGCCGACACGGGCTTGGCGTTAATGAGATCCTGCGGCATGAGCCCTTCGCTCTCAGCCATTGATAACCGCTCTTTGACAGCCCGTTCAACACGAACCAAGCCAACGCGGAATTGATTCTCGGCCATTTCACCCACAGAGCGAATACGGCGGTTACCCAAATGATCGATATCGTCGACGACGCCCTTACCGTTGCGGATAGCGACCAAAGTACGCAATACGTCAACGATGTCTTCACGGTCGAGGGTGCCGCTACCTTCAGAGTCTTCACGTCCGAGACGGCGGTTAAACTTCATACGACCCACTGCCGATAGGTCATAGCGATCGGCTGAGAAGAATAGATTTTGGAAAAGGTTTTCCGCCGACTCTTTTGTTGGCGGCTCACCGGGACGCATCATGCGGTAGATTTCAACCAGCGACTCCAGTTCGTTTCGCGTACTGTCACTGGCAAGGGTGTCGGAAATGAAGGGCCCGCAATCGATCTCGTTGGTGTACAGCGTCTCAATGGTCTCGATGTTGTGCTCGCGCAACTTCGCCAACAGCTCCTCGGTGATCTCGGTGTTACATTCAACCAAGAGCTCGCCGGTATCTGTATTTACGACGTTTTTCGCCAATCGGCGTCCGAGCAAATACTCCTCGGGCACAGCCAAAAATTCAACACCGGCCTCGTCCAACTGCCGGATATGACGCGCTGTGATACGACGGCCTCGCTCAACAATGACCGTGTCACCCGCCAGGATATCGAATGCTGCCATATCACCTTGAAGACGCTTGGGCACCAATGTCATGGTGGCGGAGTGTTCTTCCCCTAGCTGGAAGATAGTGTTCTCGTAGAACATACCCAGCATTTCTTCAGACTCGTATCCCAGAGCGCGCAGTAACACCGTGGCAGGCAACTTGCGGCGACGGTCGATACGGGCATACACCATATCTTTGGGGTCGAACTCGAAATCGAGCCATGAACCACGGTAGGGAATCACGCGAGCGGAGTACAAGAGCTTCCCTGAACTGTGGGTCTTGCCCTTGTCGTGGTCGAAAAACACACCCGGCGAACGGTGCAGCTGCGATACGATGACGCGCTCAGTACCGTTAATAATGAAGGTGCCGTTCTCGGTCATGAGCGGAATTTCGCCCATGTAAACATCTTGCTCTTTAATGTCCTTGATGGACTTGGCGGAGGATTCCTTGTCGTAAATTATCAAGCGGACTTTGACGCGCAGCGCGCAGGCATAGGTTGTGCCGCGCAGCACACACTCATCAACATCAAAGACAGGCTTGCCCAGGGTGTAGTCGACGTATTCGAGGGACGCATTGCCGCTGTAGCTGACAATGGGGAATACCGATTTGAACGCCGCATGCAGACCGTAGTCGCCGCGCTGATCAACGGGTATCCCGTCCTGGGTAAATTTGCGATAGGAGTCCAACTGGATCGCCAGCAGGTACGGTATATCCATTACCTTTTCCAGCGAACCGAAATCTTTGCGGATGCGTTTCTTCTCAGTGTATGAGTAAGCCATCAATACTCCCCAGCATTTTGGTATCGGGCGTCCCCGACATTAACCGGCGTCAGAACCGGGAAAGGGCCGGAGCGCAATATGCGCCCCAGCCCTGCGAAGCCCAACCGCGTTGGGCCCAAAAGAAGCTTACTTGATCTCGACAGAACCGCCGGCTTCTTCGATCTGCTTCTTGATGTCTTCCGCTTCGTCTTTCGAGGCTGCTTCTTTGATCGGGGCAGGTGCACCATCGACCACAGCTTTCGCCTCTTTCAGACCCAGACCGGTGATCGCACGAACAACTTTGATCACGTTGACTTTCTTCTCGCCCGCAGAGGCCAGAATGACGTCGAATTCAGTCTGTTCAGCAGCGGCTTCACCACCTGCATCACCACCGGCAGCAGCGGGAGCGGCAGCAACGGCTGCAGCAGCGGTTACGCCAAACTTCTCTTCCATTGCCTCAATAAGGCCAACGATGTCCATGACGCTCATCTCTGCGATTGCGTCGAGGATTTCTTCCTTTGAAATTGCCATTTCAGTATCTCCTGATGAAAAAGTGTGGGATCAGCACAGCGCGTTACGCCGCCTGCTCCTTTTGGTCGCGAATTGCAGCCAGAGTACGAACCAGCTTGCCGGGAACTTCGTTGATGGTCTGAACAAGCTTGGTTGCAGGCGCCTTCATGGTGCCCATCAACATCGACAGCGCTTGATCACGCGTCGGCATCTTGGCCAGTACATCCAGTTGGTCAGCTCCCATCAGCTTGCCGCTGAAGGACAGTGCTTTCACCTCGAACTTGTTGTTCGTCTTGGCGAAATCCTTAAACAATCGTGCTGCTGCACCCGGATCTTCCATAGAAAATCCAAACAGAGACGGACCCGTTAATACCTCGTTGAGGCACTCGTATTCCGTTCCCTCGAAGGCGCGTCTAGCCAGCGTATTGCGCACTACACGCAATTTGATCTGGTTTTCACGTGCCGTCGCGCGCAGGGCAGTCATGTCAGTCACTGTAACGCCGCGCGCATCGGCGACGACAAGTGACAGAGCACTGGCAGCGGTCTCGTTGACTTCGGCAACAATTGCCTTTTTTTCCTCGAGTCCAATAGCCATTGGTCTACTCCTGGATTGACGTTAATGACCGGTGTTGCCACCGATCGCCCTTTTGGTGAACCTACTCACCATCTGCGTAGGTCTGGGGAAGTCAAAACGACTCACCTGCATTAAGAGGCCGAGGCCTCACCTACGGTCTTTGACAGTCTTTTAAGGTCCAGCTCGGGCACATCCCACGCTTTTCCAAAGACTTCAAAGTGCGAATCGACCTTGTTACCTGTCGACCCTAGAGGAGCCAATAACGCAGCTCCCCGAGCACCCAGAGGGTGCAAAAACCTTAAATATCGAGCGCCGTATGATCGATAGTGACACCTGGGCCCATGGTGGTAGACAGGGTCACCTTACGGAAATACACACCCTTGGCGGCGGCTGGCTTGGCCTTCTTCAAGTCCCCCAATACCGCCATCAAGTTGCCGCGAATAGCATCGGGAGCGAAATCGACCTTGCCGATACCACCATGAATAATGCCGTTCTTATCGGTACGGAAGCGCATTTGACCTGCTTTTGCGTTTTTGACAGCCCCTTCAATGTCGGGGGTTACCGTACCCGTCTTGGGGTTGGGCATCAGGCCACGGGGACCGAGGATTTGGCCCAGCTGACCCACAACACGCATCGCATCGGGGGAGGCAACAACCACATCGAAATCCATCATGCCGCCTTTCACCTGCTCGGCCAGATCCTCCATACCAACGAAGTCTGCGCCAGCCGCTTTGGCTTTCTCGGCATTCTCACCCTGGGTAAATACCGCCACGCGCACCACAGAACCGGTGCCGTGGGGCAAAGTCGTCGCGCCGCGCACACCTTGATCTGATTTACGCGCATCAACACCCAGGTTCACCGCAACCTCAACGCTCTCGTTAAACTTTGCGGTGCCAAACTCTTTCAGCAGCTCAATGGCCTCGTCCAGTGGATAGGCACGGTTTGAATCAACTTTTTCGCGGAAAGCACGTACACGCTTTGATTGTTTAGCCATTGTCTCAACCCTCCACATCGATGCCGGCAGAACGCGCGCTGCCCGCAATAGTACGTACCGCAGCGTCCATATCGGCCGCCGTCAAATCGGGCCACTTCTGCTGTGCAATTTCTTCCAACTGAGCGCGAGTGACCTTTGCCACCTTCTCAGTGTTGGGACGTGCAGAACCGCTCTTTAAGCCGAGCATCTTCTTCAGCAGAACGGATGCGGGCGGGGTCTTTTTGATGAAAGTGAAAGACTTGTCGCTGTAGACGGTAATGACAACAGGAATCGGCATGCCCTGCTCGAGGCTCTGGGTCTCGGCGTTGAACGCCTTGCAGAATTCCATGATGTTAACCCCTTTTTGGCCCAGGGCCGGACCAACCGGTGGCGAGGGATTTGCCTGTCCGGCGGGGATTTGCAGCTTGATGTAGCCGTCAATCTTCTTTGCCATGTTCTATTCTCCCGGGTTCCAGCGCCTTTATTGCCTCACCGGTTCACAACCAATGAGATGTAGGGCTCCCCGCTTTACTCGCCCGCAGGCGATGAGTGTTCCAGTGCCCAAGGGGCACCCGCTATGGTCAGGCTTTTTCGACCTGACTAAATTCCAGCTCGACCGGCGTCGATCGACCAAAAATGAGCACCGCCACATTGAGGCGGCTCTTCTCATAATTGACATCCTCAACGACACCGTTGAAATCGTTAAACGGACCATCGATAACCCGAACCATTTCACCCGGTTCAAAGACAGTCTTGGGTCGAGGCTGCTCTGCACCTGCCTCTACCCGCTGCAAAATAGCATCCGCCTCTTTCTGGGTGATGGGCGCTGGCTGATCCGCTTTACCCCCAATAAAACCCAGGACTCGCGGTGTCTCTTTCACCAAATGCCATGTCTCATCGTCGAGTTCCATCTGAACCAGGACATAGCCGGGGAAGAACTTACGCTCACTTTTTCGCTTTTGGCCCGCCTTCATTTCCACCACCTCTTCGGTGGGGACAAGAATTTCACCAAAGCGATCTTGCATGCCATGACGCTCGACACGCTCTTTGAGCGATGTTGCAACCTTTTTCTCATACTGGGAAAAGGCGTGAACGACGTACCAACGTAGTGCCATTAAAACCTCTCCCGATTAACCAATAACCATCGACACAAGCCAGCCCAGCAGGCTGTCAAGTGCCCACAAAATGAGCGCC
>AACY020523939.1_pt1 | contig 10080 bp, 8 predicted proteins | sample 267378 | NCBI WGS metagenome assembly AACY02 (sample SAMN02954345, study PRJNA13694) | marine metagenome | biome: aquatic; feature: ocean; material: water; isolation source: isolated as part of a large dataset composed predominantly from surface... | reverse complement strand
GGCGGAGTCCTTCTTTTAGTCTGTCATCGAGCGGGGCAACCGCTAGTTGGCGCCACTAACCGTTGCCGATTCGATAACAAGTGGCTGGGCCGGCAGTCCGTCGCCGGAGCCGTCGGCCACCCCCGCATCGGCCACCGAGCGCAGGATGTCCAGCCCTTCGCTCACCTGGCCCCAGATGGTGTAGCCCGAGGGCAGCGTGGTGTCCTCGTAGACCAGGAAGAACTGCGAGCCGGCCGTGCCCGGTCCGGCGTTCGCCATCGCGACAGTGCCCGCCGGATAGTTGGCCTGGCCCTCCGCGGGCAGGTTCTCGTCGGGAAGTACGTAGCCCGGGCCTCCGGTGCCGTCGCCGGCCGGATCACCGCACTGCACGACGAAGATGCCGGCGGTGGTGAGCCGATGGCACGCGGTGGCGTCGTAGAAGCCGGTGTCGGCCAAGAAGGCCGCCGAGGCCACGGTCTCCGGTGCGAGATCGCCGAACATGTCGATCACGATGTCCCCGCAGTTCGTCGCCAACGTCAAGGTGCCGGCTTGTTCGGTTCCCGGTGCCGGGGCGGAATCGAAGCTGATGTCGTCGGCGCGTACGGGGACGGGGTCGGTGCAGCCATCCACGATCGGCCCCTGGGCCGAGAGTTCCTCGGCGAGTTCGCTTACCGCCTCGTCGAGTTCGTTACTGCTCTCGGCGGCGGTGGTGCTCTCCGACGAATCACCGAGCAGGGTCAACACGGCCCAGCCGCCACCGGCAACGACCAGCGCAGCGATGACCACGATCGCGATGATCCGTTGCCGGGATCGGGCCTGCTCCTCGCGGTTCACTCGGCGCTGCTGCTGCCGTTCGAACTTCGCACGCGCGAGTTCGCGTTCGCGGCGATTGGACGAGGTCACGACGATCCTTCCCATTGCGTCCCATGCGGCGACCGGGCCCGGTCGCCGCATGAGTGTAAGGGCACCCTGGATCGCGACTAGGCTGAGCGGGCGTCGAGGCCCGGGGTGCTGGCTCCAGGGCTCCATCGACGCGACTTCGTCAGCAGTGCGCCCACGTCGAGGAGGATCGGTGTTCATCACGGGCTTTCCGGCGGGATCCTGGTCGACCAACTGCTACGTCCTGGCCACGGCGCCGGGCGAGCCGTGCGTGATCGTCGACCCGGGGCAGGAGAGCATCGACCGGGTCCATGAGATCGTCCGGGAGAACCGGCTCACCCCCGCGGCTGTCATCCTCACCCACGGACACATGGATCATGTGTGGAGCGTCGCGCCGGTGAGTCGGGATTTCGAGATTCCAGCGCTAATCCACTCGGCGGATCGCTACCGGCTCGCCGACCCTGCGGGCAGTTCCCTGGTGGCGGCGCGTGAGCAACTGCTCGCGATGACCAAGGACTCTCTGGAACTCACCGAACCCTCCGATGTCCGACTGCTACCGGAAGATCCCTCGCAAGATCGCGCGCAACTCGAACTCGCGGGGATAACGCTGGGCGTCCGTCATGCCCCCGGGCACACCGAAGGTTCGGTCGTCTTCGACCTGCCGATGGCCGATAGCCCCGATGTCCTGCTCTCCGGCGATGTCCTCTTCCAAGGCTCGATCGGGCGCACCGACCTGCCCGGTGGCGATCCGCGGGCCATGGACGCCAGCTTGCGTAAGGTGATCTGGCCGATGGACGACGAAACCGTGGTACTCCCCGGCCATGGAGGCCAAACCACCATCGCGGCCGAGCGTGCAGCGAACCCGTTCTTGCAGACCGCCGCGGCCGGTGGCTCCGCGCAGCCCTCGCCACGGGGCTTGTGACGGGCTCCGTGCGATGACCGAGTTCCGAGCACCCAAGGGTGTGCCCGAATACTTCCCGCCCCGTTCGAGTGCTTTCCTCGCGGTCCGCGAGGCCCTCGCCTACCCGGCTCGGCACGCCGGATACGGATACATCGAGTTGCCGGTCTTCGAGGACACCGCGTTGTTCGTGCGTGGAGTGGGGGAGAGCACCGACGTGGTCAGCAAGGAGATGTACACCTTCCTGGATCGCGGTGAACGGTCGATCTCGCTGCGACCCGAAGGCACCGCTGGGGTGATGCGATCCATCGTGGAGAACCGACTCGACAAGGCCGGCTTGCCGGTCAAGCTCTGGTACGCGGGTCCGTTCTTCCGCGCCGAGCGACCGCAGCACGGTCGCTACCGGCAACTCCAGCAGGTCGGCATCGAGGCGGTGGGCAGCGAGGATCCCGCGCTCGATGCCGAGGTGATCGCGCTCGCCGACGAGGCCTACCGGCGCCTGGGTCTGACGCACTACCGACTCGATCTGACCTCCTTGGGCTGCGCGCAATGTCGTCCGGCGTACCGGGAATCGCTCAGCGCCTTCCTGGCCGGACTGGACCTCGATCCGGCAACGCAGGAGCGCGCTGCCCAGAATCCACTGCGCGTCCTGGACGACAAGCGGCCCGAGGTGCAAGGACAACTGACCGACGCGCCCCTGATGGTCGATGCACTGTGCACCGATTGCCAGCAGCACTACGACCAGGTGCGCGAATTCCTCGTCGATGCGGGTGTCCACTGGCAGGAGGCACCCCGCCTGGTGCGCGGTCTGGACTACTACACCCGCACCACCTTCGAGTTCACCCACGAGATGCTCGGTGCCCAGTCGGGCATCGGCGGGGGTGGTCGCTACGACGGCCTGATGGAGTCCGTGGGCGGCGATGCGCTCTCGGGCATCGGTTTCGGACTCGGCACCGACCGCACACTGCTCGCCTGCGATGCCGAAGGCCTCGAGCCGGGTGCCGATGCACGGGTCGCGGTGTTCTTGGTTCCGATCGGCGCGCCCGCACGTCACGTGTGCGTGCGTTTGGCCCGCGAACTGCGTGCCGCCGGGGTGTCGGCCGATATCGCCTACGGGGAACGCGGCTTGAAGGGATCGATGAAAGCGGCGGACCGTTCCGCGGCGCCGTTCGTCGTGATCGTCGGTGATGACGAAGTGGCCACGGACACTGTCGGGGTCAAGGAGATGGGCAGCGGAGAACAGCAAACTGTGCCGCTGGCCGAGGCCGTCGCGCACCTGGGCGGCCGACTAGCGAGCACTACCGCCAACCTCGACCACGCAAGGAAGGATCGACGTGTTCAGAACCCATGACGCCGGAAGCCTGCGGGCCAGTGATGTCGGCAGCACCGTGACCGTCGCCGGGTGGATCGCCTCCCGTCGCGACCACGGTGGTGTGGCCTTCTTGGATCTTCGGGATGCCTCCGGCCGCGTGCAGGTGGTGGTGCGCGATCCGCAGGTAGCGCACCCGCTGCGCGATGAGTTCTGCATCCGCGTGACCGGCGAGGTCACCGCCCGTCCGGCAGGCAACGACAACCCGGAGTTGGCCACCGGCACGATCGAGGTGATGGCCGACGAACTCACGGTCCTGTCGACTGCCGCACCGTTGCCGTTCCCGATCGACGATCGCACCCCGGTCAGCGACGAAGTCCGCCTTCGGCATCGCTACTTGGACTTGCGACGCGAACGCTCCGGTGCGGCGCTGCGCATGCGCTCGCAGGTGAACAAGGTCGCTCGTGATGTGCTCACCGAGCGGGATTTCGTGGAGGTGGAAACGCCCACCCTCACCCGCTCCACACCCGAAGGCGCGCGGGACTTCCTCGTGCCGGTGCGCTTGCAGCCCGGTCACTGGTACGCCCTGCCGCAATCACCGCAGTTGTTCAAGCAGCTGCTCATGGTCGGCGGCATCGAGCGCTACTTCCAGATCGCGCGCTGCTACCGGGATGAGGACTTCCGCGCGGATCGCCAGCCGGAGTTCACCCAACTCGATATCGAGATGAGCTTCGTCGATCAAGAGGACGTGATCGATGTCGGGGAGGCCGTCGTACGTGCCTTGTGGTCATCTGTGCTGGGAATCGAGATCGGTGACATCCCGCGCATGACATACGCAGAGGCAATGTCCCGATTCGGGACCGACAAGCCCGACCTTCGATTCGGGCTCGAACTCGTCGACCTGACGGCCTACTTCGCCCAGACCCCCTTCCGGGTGTTCCAGGCCGAATACGTCGGAGCGGTCGTGATGCCCGGGGGCGCCGATCAACCGCGTCGGGGCTTCGATGCGTGGCAGGAGTGGGCCAAGCAGCGAGGCGCCAAGGGTTTGGCGTACGTCACCATCGCCGATGACGGTGAACTCGGCGGTCCGGTGGCCAAGAACCTCAGCGATGCCGAACGCGCCGGGCTCATCGAAGCGACCGGCGCCACACCCGGGGACGCTGTCTTCTTCGCAGCGGGCCGGCGATCGGAAGCCCGGGCCCTGCTTGGCGCGGCGCGCGTGGAGATCGCCGAGCGGCTGGAGTTGATCGATCCGGAGGAATGGTCCTTCGTGTGGGTGATCGACGCCCCGATGTTCGAGCAGGTGGAGGATGAGACGGGCGCTTTGGTGTGGACCGCCGTGCACCACCCGTTCACCTCGCCCAATGAGCAGTGGCAGGACTCCTTCGAAAGCGCACCCGATGAGGCCCTGGCCTGGGCGTACGACCTCGTATGCAACGGCAACGAGATCGGCGGTGGATCCATTCGTATCCACGATGCCGCGATGCAACAGCGGGTATTCGATGTCCTCGGCCTCGGCGCCGAGGAAGCACGTGAGAAGTTCGGGTTCCTGCTCGAGGCCTTCCAGTACGGGCCACCACCCCACGGTGGCATCGCCTTCGGTTGGGATCGCATCTGCATGCTGTTGGCGGGCGCCGATTCGCTGCGTGATGTCATCGCCTTCCCCAAGACCGGTGCCGGTCACGATCCGTTGACCGGTGCACCGACCCCGATCACCACGGCGCAGCGAGCCGAGGCCGGCATCGACGTCGATCCGTTCGCCGAGGAATCGGACGCGACTTGACCCTGTTCGACGACCGGGAGCAATCCGACCGGGCGGATGCACCGCTCGCGGTGCGGATGCGACCGCGCAACGTCGAGGAGGTCGTGGGGCAGTCCGCGGCGCTGGCCGAGGGCTCACCGTTGCGCTCGCTACTTAGTGGGGCCGGGCGCTCGGCGGTTTCCGTGGTCCTGTGGGGCCCACCGGGAACCGGCAAGACCACGTTGGCGTCCTTGGTCTCGGCCGAATCCGGACGCGTGTTCACCGAACTGTCCGCAGTGACGGCGGGTGTCAAGGATGTCAGGGCGGTCATCGACGAGGCGCGCAGCCGTCTGCAGCTGCACGAACTCGGCACAGTGTTGTTCGTCGACGAAGTCCATCGCTTCAGCAAGAGTCAGCAGGATGCGCTGCTGCCAGCGGTGGAGAACGGCTGGGTAACCCTGATCGCCGCGACCACCGAGAACCCGAGCTTCTCGGTCATCGCACCGCTCCTGTCGCGCAGCATCGTCGTCACCTTGGAGCCACTCGGTGACCACGACGTGCGCACGGTGCTGATGCGGGCGATCACCGATGAGCGCGGACTCGGTGGCGAGGTCACCGTGACCGAGGAAGCCCTGGACTTCCTGGTACGAATCAGCAGCGGGGATGCCCGCCGCGGGTTGACCGCACTCGATGCTGCAAGCCGAGCCGGGACACTCGAGATCGACCTGCCGGTGGTCGAATCCGCCGTCCAGCACGCCGCCGTGCGCTACGACCGCGATGGCGATCAGCATTACGACGTCATCAGTGCGTTCATCAAGAGCGTTCGAGGTAGCGACCCCGATGCCGCGCTGCACTATCTGGCCAGGATGCTCGAAGCCGGCGAGGATCCGCGTTTCGTAGCCAGACGGTTGATCATCTTGGCCAGCGAGGACATCGGCATGGCCGAACCGTCCGTCCTGCAGACCGCCACCGCCGCCGCGCACGCGGTGGCGATGATCGGGATGCCCGAGGCCCGGATCGTGCTGGCGCAGGCCACGGTGCACGCCGCCCTCGCACCCAAATCCAATGCCGTCTACCGCGGCATCGATGCGGCGCTGGCCGATGTGCGCTCCGGGCGGGTCGGCACCGTGCCGGCCCACTTGCGCGACGCCCACTACTCCAGGGCAGCCGATCTCGGTCACGGCGTCGGGTACGTGTACCCGCACGATGTCCCCGGAGGCGTCGCGGCGGCTGCCTACCTGCCGGAGGAACTCGACCAGGCTCGCTACTACCTGCCGACCGAACACGGGGCGGAAGCCCGTTGGGCCGAGATCGACCGCTCATTGCGTGCCCGACGCTCCGCACAAGGTGATCGGGAAGTCGAGACATAGGCTTGCCCCATGGGACGACTCGTATGGGTGGCCCTCGGTGCCGCCGGCGGCATCTGGGCGTACCGCAAGGGAAGCGGGCTGATCGACCAGGCCCGTGAACAAGGCGTGGCACTGACGGTGCAGCAGGTCGCACTGAACACCACCCAGGCGGTGACCAACGTATCCGCGGCGATCAGCGAACGTTCGGCGCGGGCCTCGGGTGATCCGCAGGGCCGCACCTGATGGAATCCGCTGAGATCCGCACGCGTTTCCTGCAGTACTTCGCGGAGAACGGCCACGAGATCGTGCCGTCCGCCTCCTTGCTCCTCGACGACCCGACCCTGCTGTTCGTGAACGCCGGCATGGTCCCGTTCAAGCCGTACTTCCTCGGCGAGGCACCACCGCCCTATCCCCGTGCCACCAGCGCCCAGAAGGTCGTGCGCACGTTGGATATCGACGAGGTGGGCAAGACCACGCGGCACGCGTCGTTCTTCCAAATGGCCGGCAACTTCTCCTTCGGTGACTACTTCAAGGACAAGGCGATCCCCTTCGCCTGGGACCTGCTGACCAAGCCCACTTCCGAGGGTGGCTACGGATTCGCCGAATCCCGACTGTGGGTCACGGTCTACCAAGACGACGACGAAGCCATCGACATCTGGCACAAGGATGTGGGCCTGCCGCTGGATCGCATCCAGCGACGGGGCCAGTTGGACAACTACTGGTCGATGGGCGTTCCCGGCCCATGTGGCCCCTGCTCGGAGATCTATTTCGACCGTGGCCCTGAATACGGCGTGGAGGGCGGTCCCATCGCCGATGAGAACCGCTACCTCGAAGTGTGGAACCTGGTGTTCATGCAGTTCGAGCGCGGCGCGGGCCCAGCCAAGGAGGACTACCCGATCCTCGGGGAGCTGCCTGCCAAGAACATCGATACCGGCATGGGGCTCGAGCGGATGGCGGCCCTTTTGCAGGGCGTGGACAACATCTACGAGATCGACACCACCAAGTCCATCTTGGACACGGCCAGTGAATTGACCGGCGCGGTCTACGGTCGATCCGAACGTGATGACGTCGCGCTGCGCGTCGTGGCCGACCATGCGCGCACCTGCACGTTCTTGATCGGCGATGGCGTGATCCCCGGCAACGAGAGTCGCGGCTACGTCCTGCGCCGTCTCATGCGTCGTGTCATCTACAACATGCGGCTTCTCGGGGCAGGCGAGCCGACCATGGCCGAACTCGTCGATGCCACCGTGGCGGCGATGGCCCCGCAATACCCGGAACTCAACGACGAAGTCGGGCGCATTCGGTCCATCGCGGTGTCGGAGGAAGGTGCATTCCTGGCCACTTTGCGGGCGGGAACCACGCTGTTCGACAACGCGGTGGTCGAGGCGCAGCAATCCGGTTCCAGTCTGCTCTCCGGCGAGCGGGCCTTCGCGCTCCACGACACCCACGGTTTCCCCATCGACCTCACCTTGGAGATGGCAGCCGAGCAGGGCTTGGCCGTCGACGAAGAGGGTTTTCGCCGTTTGATGGCCGAGCAACGCGAACGCGCGAAGGCCGATTCGCAATCTCGCAAGAGCGGATTCGCCGCCACGACCGCGTATCGCGAGATCCTGGAATCCGGCGGCACCACCTCCTTTCGCGGCTACGAGGAAGTCGTCACCGAGGCCACGGTCCTCGGCATCGTCGTCGATGGTGAGTCGGTGCCGATGGCATCGCTCGGCCAGCACGTCGAGGTGATCCTCGATCGCACCCCCTTCTACGCGGAGGCAGGCGGCCAACTCGGGGACCACGGCATGGTGACCACAGCCGATGGCGCCCTCGTGGAGGTCTACGACGTCCAGTCCCCGGTTCCCGGGCTGTTCGTCCACCGCGGGCAGGTCACCGACGGCGAGCTGGTGCAAGGAAGTTCCGCTGTGGCAAGGGTCGACACCGATCGCCGCAAGGCCATCTCACGGGCGCACACCGCCACGCACATGATCCACCGCGCGTTCCGCGAACAACTCGGCGAGACGGCAACCCAGATGGGATCGGAGAACGCACCCGGACGCCTGCGCTTCGATTTCCCCAGCCCGGAGCCGGTCGCCGGCTCAGTGCTGCGCGATGTCGAGGCTCGGGTGAATGAGATCTTGATCGAGGACCTCGACGTCCACGCGCAGGTGATGACCCAAGAGCAGGCCCGCACCATGGGGGCGATGGCGCTGTTCGGTGAGAAGTATGGCGACGAAGTCCGAGTGGTCTCCGTCGGCGATTGGGCGCACGAGTTGTGCGGTGGCACCCATGCCCAGCGCTCGGGACAACTCGGGGTGGTCTCCTTCTTGTCCGAAGGATCCATCGGCGCCGGCATCAGGCGCGTGGAAGCGCTCGTCGGCGTCGATGCCTACCGCCACCTCGCCGGTGAGCACCTACTCGTCCAGCGGCTGTCGGAATTGGTGAAGGTTCCCGGCGATCAGGTCCTCGAGCGCGTCGAACGCACGATCGGCGCGTTGAAGGATGCCGAACGGGAACTGCTGCGCTTCAAACAGGCGGACCTGCTCGCCGGCGTGGAGGACATGCTCGGATCCGGTCAGGAGGTCGGCGGCGTCCGGCTGTGGACTTTCCAGGCCCCCGACGGTCTCGGCGGCAAGGAACTGCGCGAGATCGCGATGCACGCGAAAGGTCGCGCGGGCAAGGATCAGCCCGCGGTCTACGTCGGCACCGCCACGAGCGACGATGCCGCCTCGGTCATCGTGGCCTGTACACCCGCGGCGGTCGCTAGCGGTGTGCGGGCCAAAGACGTCATGGCCGTTGCCGGCGAGCGGCTCGGCAGCCGCGGTGGCGGCAAGGACGACATGGCCCAAGGCGGCGGAGGCGATCCCGCCGGTATCCAAGCGGCATTCGACGACGTCTACGCCTACCTGCGCGATAGGCAGTAACCGCTGGTGCGTTCCGGTCGCAGGTTGGCCTTCGACCCCGGTTCGGTGCGAATCGGGGTGTCGGTGAGCGACCCCGACGGATTGTTGGCCAGTGCTCGGGAGGCCATCGCCACCGACGACGACCACGCACTGAGATCCCTCATCGCCGAGGTGGAGCCGGTGGAAGTGATCGTGGGTCTGCCGATCGGCCTCGACGGTCGAGCAGGTAAGGCCGTGCAGCGCGCGCGTGACTTCGCGCAGCGTCTGGCTGAGTTGACCGATGTGCCCCTCCGGATGGTCGATGAACGGCTATCGACTGTCCAAGCCCAGCGTGGCTTACACGATCGAGGCCACTCGGTGCGCCAGAGTCGTACCATGATCGACAGCGCGTCGGCCGCAGTGGTTTTGCAACACGCCCTCGATGCCGAGCGCGCAACGAGCCAACCGCCCGGTGAGGTGTTCGAGGCGACATGACGCACATGGACGAATTCTTCGACGACGAGGACGCACTACCGCCATCTCGCAACGCCTCCAGCCTCGCGCGTCGGATCACCGGCGTGGCCGTACTGCTCGCCGTAGTTGCCCTGGCCTGGGGCACCTGGTCGTTCTTGACCGGCGGCGGAGGTGATGCCCCGCAGACCGACTACGCCGGTGAAGGCGTAGGCGAAGTCCAGGTGCAAGTTGCCCGCGGAGACACCCTGACTGCGATCGGTCGAACGCTCGCCGATGCCGGTGTCGTCCGGACGGTCGATGCCTTCACCGATGCCGCGCAAGCCAACGAATCCGCTGCCAGCATCGGACCGGGCACCTACACCATGCGCTTGCAGATGAGCGGTGCCAACGCCGTGGAGTTGATGCTCGATCCGACCTCCAGGGCCGACAGTCGATTGGTGCTGCCCGAGGGATTGCGGTTGACGCAGACCATCGAGGCGGCCTCGGAGGCGTCGGGATTGCCGTTGAGCGAGTTCGAGCAGGTGATCGACAACCCCGGCGTGCTGGATCTGCCCTCCTGGGCCGAACAGCGGCCCGAGGGA
>AACY020294728.1_pt1 | contig 10080 bp, 8 predicted proteins | sample 267378 | NCBI WGS metagenome assembly AACY02 (sample SAMN02954345, study PRJNA13694) | marine metagenome | biome: aquatic; feature: ocean; material: water; isolation source: isolated as part of a large dataset composed predominantly from surface... | reverse complement strand
TGGAATACGACACGACGTTCCGGGCAGACATTGGCGGCGCTCGGTCGATCGCCTTCAAACTCAGACGGCAGCCAGTTGGCGATCGGTGGCATCACGAAGGTGACCAATGCCTTCGCAGGCATCGGGAAGCCGGTGGTCGTGGTCGTGGACTGGGAGCAGCCGGAGGCTCCCGCGAGCACCGAGCCGTCTGCTGCGGAAGAGACGTCGGCCGAGAAGCCTGCTGAAAACACCGGAGTCCGGCAGCTGCTCGGCAAGGGGGCCGGCGATGGCGTCTGCTGGGGTGTGGCTTGGCATCCCGAGGGTTTCTGGATCGGGCAGGCAGGCGGCGGCGGAGGCGGCTGGCTGCGGTTCTTCAAGGCTGACGCCGCGGAAGACTTCCACGCCCTGAAGCTGCCTGCCAACGGCCGCGGGATGGCCCTCTCACCCGATGCCGAGCAGGTGGCGATCGCGATGGCCAATGGCTATCTGCGGGTGTATGGGCTGCATGCTTGAGCGGCTCTCGCTCACCACATCACGAGCATCTGCGTCTGGATGGCCGTTCCGCTAAAACCCGCCCGGTAGGGATAGAGCGTGTTGTCGGCGGGGCTGCGGTTGTAGTAGAGGGCCTCGAGCGTGAACTTGCTCTGGCGGCTGTTCTTGAGATACCAGTTGAAGCCGCCGCCATACTCCTGGCCGGTGCCATACACGCCGGTGACGGCGCTGGAGCGACCGTAGATCTCATACTTCCGCGGCACGAGACAGAACGAAAGATAGGCCAGACCGCCTTGATCGAAGAGGCTCTGCTGGCGAAAGCTGCCGGTGCCCACGAAGTCGTCGAGCAGCCGCCAGTAATACTCAAAGTTGAGGGCGGCGCCGTTGTATTTCAGGCCCGCGTCGAGGCTGGCCAGCTGCATGCGAAACTGGCTCACCTGCGAGCCTGGGCCGAGGGCGCCCGGCGTGGCGATCGGTGTGCCGTCGGAGAGCCGCACGATCGTGTCTTCCGGGTTGTTGCCGTTGGTGGCTTCCACCGCCTGAGAGAGGGCGTGAATGCCACTGCAGCCGATGCGGATCGCGGCCTCGTCGTGAATCTCCATGTCGGAGTAGCCGAGGCCATACTTGCCCCACGGCTCCCAGGTGAGGATGCCGGCCCAGGCCATCGCGGTGCCAATCCGGTTCACGCCGGAGAGCGAGCCGTCGATCGAGTTCCAGACGCCGCCCCGCCAGGCGAGCTCACCATCGAGGAAGTCGCCGGCAAACTCCACGCCGGGCGAATAGCTCGGCCGGAAGAAGGTGTTGGCCATGCTGCGGTCAATCCCCATCACCCAGCGGCTTGAGGTGGCCCACTCGCGGGTGCCGGCAACGAAGGTCACGCCACCAGAGATGGAAAGTTGGTCGTTGAACTGGTAGCCCACGTAGCCCAGCGGCGTGATCGCGGAGTTGTTGCCGTAGTCGGTCGTACCGAAGAGCGAGATCGAGTAGGGGATGTTTTCGTCGGTGACGTAGCCTTCGGTCGTGATGAAGAAGCGGTTGATCTCAAAGGTGTTGATGTTGTTGACCTGGGCGACGGTTCCCGCCGAGTTGGTCCAGCTGGTGACCGATCGGGCAAACTCAAACCACCGCACCTGCATGAAGCCGTTGAGGTAGAGGGCAGAAGGAAAGCCCTGCCGGCCTTTTTGTGAGTAGACCTCGAAGCCCTTGGGCCCGGCGAAGTCGGTGGCGGGGATGTATCGCGGGGCAGGAATCCCGCCGAGCCGCTCCCGCATGATCCACTCGGCTTCCTCGCGGAGCACCTGCCGCATCTCGGGGTCGGTGCGGAGGGCCTCGCGAAAGGCGTCGGCGGTGATGCTGGGGGCTGGCAGCGGCACGCGTTCGTGGTCAGCGACACCTGGCAGCGCTTCCCGACCTTGAACATCTGGCAGCATCAGCTCCTGCTGAGCGTCGCGTTGGCTCTCCTGTGCAGCGGCAACCGCGCAGAGGCCGATCCATGCCATCCCTGCAAGGAGAAGACAGAAGCCGCGGGATCGGGCTGTGACCAGCGAAAGCATGGCTGCTGGAACGAGTGACAGGTGCTCCTGAATCGCCTCAGACGGGGCCGCTGTTTCCACGGCGGCTTTATTCCGATCGACATCCTTCACTCGGGGTTGTGAGGGTTTTTCTAGTCGCGGGCCCTGCGGGGGATGGGCGAAATGGGGCTGCTCCGTAGGGGCAGCTTTGCTTCGTCAGCGTGGGGGACTGGAGCACGCAGGCGGACGGGGAAGTGTGCGACCGTGGCGACGCCAGCAGCGTGGATCCTCGGTTGACCCCTCAGGGCTGCTTGGCTATCCACCGGCACTCGGAGCGTCGTGTTGCCACGGAGGCGCTATCCGACCCACCTCACAACGCCCCATCCGGAGGTCCACCGCCATGCCTCGCTCTCGTCGCACGAAAGCTGCATCGCCGTCGCTCTTGCTGCGGTTCAAGCGGTCTCTGGCGCGGGGCGTGCGGGCGGTTGCCGAGAGCCCCTGGATGAAGTTCACCACCGGCGTGGTGCTGCTCACGAGCGGCCTCGATGAGGCGATCGACACGCTCTTTTCGGATCTCACCGCTTTGGAACTGGGGGCCCACCACGGCGTGATGCTGCTGGGCTTTGTGAACGTGCTCTCGTCGCTGCCGGACATGCTCGACGGGCTCGTGGGCACCTTCTTAGTTGACGAGAGCGAGGAAGAGGAGCAGGTCGATGATGATGGTGATTCTAAGCAGCATGTGCTGGCGTTTGATGCGGATCGCAACGAGCAGACGCACCGTCAGGCGGCCTAGCCTCGAGAACGGAAACAGCCCGATTCAGGCCACACGGAGCACAGTGTGAACATCGAAAGTTTTCGCGAGGCGGTGGAGCAGGTCGGGCTGGTGATCGATGCCGGCGGAGTGCTGATCATCGTGGTGGGCACGCTGCTGGCCGTGGGCCGCATCCTTGTGAAGCCTTCGAGCAACCTCGACCGCTACCGGCAGTTTCGCCAGGACCTCGGCCGCGGCATTCTGCTGGGCCTGGAGTTTCTCGTGGCGGCCGACATCATTCGCACGGTGGCGGTGACGCCGACCACCGAGAGCGTTCTTGTGCTGGGCCTGATCGTGGTGATCCGCACCTTCCTCAGCTTTGCCTTGCAGCTGGAGGTCGAAGGCAAACTCCCCTGGCAGACCGGTGAGAAGACAAGTCCGTCGGCACCGGCGAGCTGACGCCCTCCGGAGCGGCAGCCACTGCGAGCAAACCGCTCTCCATCTACTCGAGCGGCTGGCCGCAGCTGTCGCAGAAGCGGGCGTCGCTGGCGATTCCGCGGCGGGGCATGGCGAATCCTCCGGGATGCACTGGGCCGTTGGAGGGCAACTACCCCCGGCAGGGATCGAACCTGCGACCTACGGTTTAGGAAACCGGCGCTCTATCCACTGAGCTACGGGGGCCACTGACTACGGGGGCCACTGAGCCATCAGAGCGGCGCCACCAGCGACCGCAATCTTACGGGGGGGCGATCCGACCAACAAGAATTGCGGGTTCTGGCCGCTCTGAGCGGTCGGTTCGGGCTACTGGTTCGGTCGCTCCGCTTGGAAAGCTTTCGCGGAGTTCTCACGGTAAGGCGGCGTGGGATTGGCGGGTGTGGTTGCCTACACTTTGCAGAGGCGGTTGGCAGGCTTCCCGGTTTCCGCCCCACCCTTTCCAGGACGCACCTCATGCGGACACACACCTCACGGTTTCTTCTACTGGCGCTGGTCTGTCTTCTCGGTTTTCTCGGGAGCCGCTCCCTTCAGGCTGCCCCCAGCTTTGACACACCGCTGACAGCGATCGACGTGGCCGACTTCCGCGGCCGGGAGTGGTCGCTCGCGGACTTCGATGACAGCCCGCTGCTCGTGATGGCATTTATGGGCACCGAATGCCCGCTGGCGAAGCTCTATGCTGACAGGCTGGTGGAGATGCAGCAGGCCTACGCTGACCGCGGCGTGGCGTTTGTGATGGTGATGAGCAATCGCCAGGATTCCAACGCGGAGATCGCGGCCTTTGCCCGTCGGCACGGGATCGATTTTCCCGTCCTCAAGGACGCGGGCAACCGGCTGGCGGATCAGCTGGGTGCCGAACGGACCCCCGAGGTGTTTGTCTACGACGCCGGGCGGCAGCTGCAGTATCACGGCCGCATCGATGACCAGTATGGCGTGGGCTACATCCGCGACAGCGTCTCTGCGGCAGAACTACGGTCGGCGATTGATGAGCTGCTTGCGGGCAAGCCGGTGACGATTGCTCAGACAACCGCCGTCGGCTGCCGCATCGGCCGGCAGCGGGAGGTCCGCGCGGATGCGGAGGTGACCTTCCGCGGCGACGTGGCCCACATTCTGATGAATCGCTGCGTGAGCTGCCATCGCGAAGGCGAGATCGCGCCCTTTGCTCTCGTTGATTACGACGAGGCCGCCGGCTGGGCCGACATGATTGCCGATGTAGTCAGCGAAGGCCGAATGCCGCCCTGGCATGCGAGCCCCGACTACGGCACGTTTGCCAACGACCGCTCGCTGACAGCTCTTGAGAAGCAGATGCTCATCGACTGGGCCGACGCGGGAGCTCCCGAAGGAGACGAAGGTGAGCTGCCACCGCTGCCGGAGAAGGTGCCGGGCTGGCAGCTGCCGCGGGAGCCGGACTTGGTGGTCAACGTCAGCCCCGAGCCATTTGATGTGCCGGCCGAAGGTGCCGTTCGCTACCAGTATTACGTCGTCGATCCGAAGATCGATGAAGACCGCTGGATCGAAGCGGCCGAGCTGCTCCCGGGCAACTCGGCGGTCGTGCACCACATCCTCTGCTTCGTGCGGCCCAAGGGAGAGCGGGGCAACATCCAGGCGGCTCGCAGTTTCTTAGTCGGCTACGTGCCAGGCACTCGGGTCGACCAGAACCCCATCGGGATGGCTAAAAAAATCCCTGCCAACAGCGAGCTGGTCTTTCAGATCCACTACACACCGATCGGCACCGCTCAGACCGACCAGAGCAAACTCGGGATTGTGTTTAAGGATCCCGACACCGTGACTCACGAGATCGTCACCACCAGCGCCGTGCAGCCGGCTCTTCGGATCCCGCCGCACGAGGCCAACTACGAAGTGCAGGCGATGCTGCCGGAGCGGCTGCCCGATGCCCTGCTCCTGGGGATGAGCCCGCACATGCATCTGCGGGGAAAGGCGTTTCGCTACGAACTGGTGAAGCCGGATGGCGGCCGAGAGGTGCTCCTCGATGTGCCGGCCTACGACTTCAACTGGCAGACCAACTACGCCCTGGCGGAGCCGCTCGCAATTCCTGCGGGCTCTCGGATCTTCTGCAAGGCGGCCTTCGACAACAGCGAGGCCAACCTCGCCAACCCAGATCCCTCACAGACGGTTCGCTGGGGCGATCAGACCTGGGATGAGATGATGATCGGCTACTTCCACTACGCCGTGCCCAAGGGAAGCCCTGCGGTGTTGCCGGAGGAGCGGCCGGCAGGCAATGGCCAGCCATCCCGCCGTGAGATGGCGATGCGGATCTTCAGCTTTCTCGACGCCGACGGCGACGGCAAGGTGCCGGTCGATTCGGTGCCAGGCCGCATGCAGGAGATGGCCAAGCGGCTCGATCAAAACAGCGACGGCGTGGTCACCAAAGAAGAGATTGCCCAGGCGGCTGACGAATAGGCTTTAGCACTTCATTGAGGCTGGCACTTCGACGGTTTCTACGCAGGCCATGATCGGCTGGTGGGCAAACTGCTCCTGGCCGAGAAACGCCATGATCGCGTCGGCCACGTCTGGCTGCACGATCGTTTCGAGCCGCACACGGGTGGCGGTTGAAAACGCGTCTTGAAGAAGTTCGTGCTCGCCCTGGCCGCGGCAGTCCATCGCGGTGTAGCCCTTGGAGCCGAGCCGGGCAAACTCCTTGACCAGCATTTCTTCGAGCCGGTTGTGGGTCACGACTGTCACGCGGCGGACCATGGTCAGGCTGCTCATACACACCTCGCGGGAAACGGCAGGATAGGCCGTTGGCCTCTCTCACCCCATCCTTATAACAACGGCCGCAGCAACTGCCAGATCGTTGCAAAGATGAAAGGAATCACTGCTTCCATCGCCAGAGCGTGATCCGGTCGAGGTCGCGGATCGCGATCTGGTCGCCGTCGATCGCCAGGTGGGCCCAGCTTTCGAGGTCCGTGACCTTGGCCTCACCGAGGAGCGTGAACGCCTCCGGCGTGGCCTGAATCAGCCGCAGGTCGCCGGTCTCATCGAGTGCCAGAATGCGGTCGCCCTGAGCCACCATGCTCCAATACTTGCCAAACGGCTTGGTGATCCAGGCCTCCTCGCCGGTCGTCAGGTTGATGCAGGCAAACCGTTGATTTCTCAGGTGCACGTAGGCATGGCCGTCGATGATGATCGGCGTCGACATGTAGCCCTGCACCTTGTTTCGCCAGACGAGGTCAACCGGTTTCTCGGTTTCGCCGCTCGCAACAGAAAACAGGAAAGAGCCGCCGCCGTAGCTGGTGGTGAACACACGGCCGTCGATCACGGTGGGCGTGACGATGTTCATCCCGCGGAAGGCCTCCACGGGCGTTTTCCAAAGGACCGTGCCGTCGGCTGGATCGACCCCGGCGAGGGCCTCACGACCCTGCACGAGGATCTGCTCAACCCCGTTGAGGGTGGCCACAAAGGGGCTGGAGAAGGCGCTGCCGTTCATGCCGCCGGCGTCGTCGAGCGTTCGCCAGGCGATCTCGCCAGTGGTTTTGTTGAGTTTCACGAAGCCCGAGCCGGCCTGCACATAGACATGCTCGCCGATCACCAGGGGGCTCGAGACAAAGCCGAAGGCAGGCAGCGGGCTCTCGAACGCCTGCATGAAATCGACCTTCCAGAGTTCCTTTCCCGTAGCGGCGTCGAGGCAGACCAGCAGGTCCCGCATGCCAGCCACGTAAAGCCGGCCCTCATCGAGACAGGGGGTGGCTCGAATCCAGGAGCCGTTGGAGGCGGCGAAGAAGGGCACCGTCATCGCACCGTCCCAGGAGGCCTCCCAGCGTTTCTTGCCGCTCACCCGGTCGTAGGCGACGACGTGCTCGGTGGCCTCATCGCGGGTTTCCGTGATGAAGACCAGCTCGTCAGAGAGCAGCGGCCCGGAATAACTCGGGCCCAAGTCGGAAACCTGCCAGACCTGCTCGAGCTGGTCGGCGGAGAGGCTCTCCGGCCAGGCGGCGCCTTCGACAAAGCCATCCCGCGTGGGCCCCCGCCACTGTTTCCATCCCGACGCGACGGCAGCGGCTTCATCAGCCACAGCACGGGTAGGCAGCCCACCTGACGCGAGCACGAGAGCAACACTCAAAGCAAACAGACGGCGGCAGAGCATAAAAACCCCTTCGTGCGAGGCGAGCGTTCCCGAGTAAAACAGCGACCCGCATCGTAGACGCTGGATGCGGCCAGCGGCCACTCGGGTCCCGCGACGACTCTGGTGCACATCGACAGGCTCTGCGATAGTTAAGGCTCATTTGGTGGAGAACCTGCCCACTTCAGCTTTTCAGGAGGCCGAGCCCATGGCTGCCACACTTACAGCGCCCAGCCGTCGTTTTTACGCAACACGTCGGATGATTCAGGGCCTTGCCGCGGCGGTTGTCTGCCTGGCGAGCATTGCTACGATCCCCGCCCAGGCCGATGATCATGCCGCCATGGCAGGCAGCTGGCGGGTGATCAGCCTCGATGCCAACGGCAACCTCAACGACTCCGACGACGTGCAGAAGATCGTCGTGGTCAATGAGCCCAACGGCGACTGGACGCTGCAGGTGGATGGCAACACGATCGCCAAAGGCACCAGCAGCATTGATGAGGCCGCCGACCCAAAGACCGTTGATCTGACGATCACCGAGACCAACGACGGCAACAACGTGGGCCGGACGTATGAAGGAATCTACGAACTCGGCGAAAAGACTCGCCGTGTCTGCCTGGCGATGGAGGGCGGTGAGCGGCCGACGCAGTTTTTCTCTGCTGCAGCCAGCGGGCATGTGCTCGTGACCTACGAAAAGGTTGAGTAGGACAGCCGCCTACTCCGCGTCGCTGCGGCGAAGCACGAGGACATCGCAAGGAGCGTGCCGCAGCACCCGCTCGGCCACGCTGCCGAGAAACAGCCGCTTCACGCCGTGGTAGCCGTGCGACGGGATGACGATCAGATCGGCACCCACACGCTTGGCGTAGTCGGCGATTTCCAGGCCTGGCGTGCCGATGGCGGCCGCCAGGGTGGCACCGGTCACGCCATGCTCGGCCGCAAAGGCGGTTAACGCGTCGGTCACTCGCTGCCGGCGAACATCGTCGGTGACGTTGCCCATCAGAAAACCGGGCGACATGGTCTCCAGCGGCTGCATCACATGGATCAGATGCAGGCTGGCCGGGCTGTCGGCCAGCGAACGCGCCGCGGCAACGGCCTGGGGCGAGGCATCAGAGAAGTCGATGGGAACAACAACGCAATCTGCTGTGAGCGGCATGAAAGAAGCCTTGAATGAGATGGAGAGGGCGGCGTCGTGGGCTGAGCGATGCGGCTACGTGTAGGTGACAAACTCTTTGTTTTGATACCGCGTCCAGTAGTCCTTCAGCATGGCCTTCACCCGTGGGGCGAGGATCACGCCGCCGATGATGTTGGGGAAGGCCATCGAGAGGATCATCAGGTCGGAGAAGTCGATCACGTTCTGCAGGGACGACACGGCCCCGAGCACGATGAAGCCCAGAAAGATCACGCGATACGACACCACGGCCGCTCGCGACTTGCCGAAGAGATACTGCCAGGCCTTCTCGCCGTAATACGACCAGCTGATCATCGTCGAGTAGGCAAACAGAAAGACCGAGATGTTGAGGATCACTGGGAACCAGCTGAAGGTGTCGGCAAAGGCCCAGCGGGTCATCTCCACGCCCTCTCCTGCGGCCGGCTCGGCATAGGCCCCGCTGACGATCACGACCAGCGCAGTCATCGTGCAGATCACCACGGTGTCGATGAAGGGCCCAAGCATCGCCACCATGCCTTCGCGAACGGGCTCGTCGGTCTTGGCAGCCGCGTGGGCAATGGCCGCAGAGCCAACGCCTGCCTCGTTGGAAAACACCGCCCGCTTGATGCCCTGCACCAGCACGCCGATGAAGCCGCCGAAGACAGCTTCGGGCGCGACGCACGAACGGACGATCAGCGCGGCCGCTGCGGGAATCTTCTCGGCGTGCATCGCCAGGATGACGAGGCCGGCGAGCACATAGATGCCGCACATCAGCGGGATGATCTTCTCCGTCACCTGGCCGATCCGGCGGATGCCCCCGATGATCACCAGTCCCACCAGGAAGGCCAGCAGCCCGCCGATCAACCAGTCGATCCCAGTGGTGGTGCCCAGCAGGCTGCCGAGCATGCCGCGGACCGCCGAGGTGGCCTGGTTGGCCTGAAACATGTTGCCACCGCCAAACGAGCCCCCGATGCAGAACAGGGCAAACACCAGCCCGAAGAGCTTGGCCAGGAGAAACGGCAGGCCCCGCTGCTGAAGGCCGATCTCCAGGTAGTGCATCGGACCGCCGTCGACCGTGCCGTCTGGATGCACCTTGCGGTAGACCTGGGCGAGCGTGCACTCGTTGAACTTGGCCGTCATGCCGAAGAGGCCAATCAGCATCATCCAGACCACAGCGCCAGGGCCGCCGGTCTGAATCGCCACGGCCACGCCCGCGATGTTGCCCAGGCCAACCGTGGCGCTGAGCGCGGAGGTCAGCGCCTGGAAGTGGGAGATCTCACCGGGATCGTCTGGATTGTCGTAGCGGCCGCGGGTGATGTCGATCGCATGCTTGAAGCCGCGGATGTTGAGAAAGCCGAAGTAGATCGTGAAAAACACCGACCCACTCAGCAGGATCAGCACGATTAGCGGAATAGGGACCGCAGGCACCGGCTCCCAAAACAGCACCGTTGCCATGGAACTGACAATGGTGCCGAACCGTTCGTCGATCGCATCGGCGAGGGATTGGTTGGCGGGTTCTGCGACTGCGGCGACGTCGCCGCTCTCCTGAGCGCGGGCAGCTGGGGACAGGCCCCCGGCCGCGGACCACGCAGCCAACAGGGCGACCACAACGAAGACGCGGGCGCGAAAC
>AACY020164265.1_pt1 | contig 10082 bp, 8 predicted proteins | sample 267378 | NCBI WGS metagenome assembly AACY02 (sample SAMN02954345, study PRJNA13694) | marine metagenome | biome: aquatic; feature: ocean; material: water; isolation source: isolated as part of a large dataset composed predominantly from surface... | reverse complement strand
TATGCTCTACGTTAACCGTGGGTTTGAATGAATCATGAATGGCTTTAACGATAATCTCAATCTCAGATTCAGATAAAACAGATGGCGTTCCTCCACCCCAATAAATGCTATCCAATTGTGGTCGATTAAGTCGTTGGCCCCATTGTTCAATTTCTCTAATAAGAGTATGGATAAAAGGATTACGATCCCCTTCTTCATGTGTACGAACAAAAGAACAGTAGGTACAACGATCTTTACAAAAAGGAATATGAAGATAAACCCCTAGGGGCTGATCTTCTAATGAAGATATAATTTCAGCTCCATAAAGCTGAAAAAATGTTTGGGTATCCATGGTCGTCCCTTAGGACAGAGCATCCATAGATTCACATAAAAAATGCAGAATCATTTCGTGTATTTCTTGAATACGGGCTGTTACTTTCGATGGGACGATGAAGGCATCATCTACGAGATCTTTCAGGAGACCACCGTCTCGTCCTAGAAGACCTATGGTTCGAAGATGTTGAGCCTTAGCTGTTTTCACTGCACGGATGATATTAGGGCTTTGTCCACTCGTACTCAGAGCCATCAGGATATCTCCAGATCTTCCAAGCCCTTCAATTTGACGAGAAAAAACAGATTCAAATCCGTAATCATTTCCAATAGCAGTAAGGGCAGAAGTATCTGTAGTAAGGGCTAAAGCAGGGTAGGATTTCCTTTCCTTGAGATATCGACCGGTTAATTCTGCAGCGAAGTGCTGTGCATCGGCTGCGCTTCCTCCATTTCCGCAGATTAGAATCTTGTGACCGGAAGTCATAGCGGCATGCATCTCCGATGCAAGTTGGATGATATGTTGGAGCTCAGAATTCAAAAAACTACTTTGAAGTTCTGAGGACTCTCGGATATTTCTTTTGAGTTGGTCGATCAAGGGATTCCTTATTCAAAGATAAAATTAGTTTACCTCAGGGTTGTCGGAAGATTTCTCTAGGCTTCCCTACGCCTCGATCGGGACCAATGACTCCTTCACTTTCCATTCGATCAATGATGCGCGCAGCTCGACCATAACCAAGTCCTAATTTACGCTGCAACAAACTTGTACTAGCCTTTCCCTCCCGTACGACAACGTCAATAGCCTTTTGATAGATGTCGCCTCCGCTATTCGAATCCGATCCGATCCCCATGGCTTCTTCAGATTCGTCCGTTTCGATAACTTTAATCAGTTGCTCATTGTAATCAGGTTGTCCGCGATCTTTCAGCCAATCGACTAATCTCAATGTCTCTGTTTCGGTCAAGAAGGGTGCATGAATTCGACTCGGCCGAGCTGCACCAGGAGCCAAGAAAAGTCCGTCACCCTGTCCGAGTAAATTCTCTGCTCCCGAGCAATCTAAAATGGTTCGAGAATCAATCTTTGTACTGACTCGATAGCTTAATCGACTTGGAAGATTAGATTTAATGACTCCGGTCAAAATATCTACTGAGGGACGTTGCGTAGCTAGAATGAGATGAATACCTACTGCACGAGCTTTTTGTGCAATGCGAGTGATACTATCTTCCACTTCGGTTCGTGCAACCATTATGAGATCAGCTAATTCATCAATGACAACTACGACATAGGGCATCGGCTCCAAAACCGATGGACGATCGGGCCACTTAGGGTTCGGAGTAGCCTCGGGAAGCGTAAAGACACCCCCGTGTTTCCCAATTTTCTCGTTGTATTGCTCCAGGGTTCGGACACTTAATAACGCTAAGCGTTTATAACGCTCTTCCATTTGTGCTACCACCCATCGAAGCACTCTTCCTGCTTCTTTCATATCGGTCACCACCGGAGACCAAAGATGAGGGATATCTTCGTAGATGCCCATTTCCACCATTTTAGGATCGATCAAAATTAATTTGACTTCATCAGGCGTTGCCCGAAGCAGGATGGAACAGATCATGGCATTGACCGCCACGCTTTTGCCACTCCCCGTGGAACCCCCAATCAATAAGTGGGGCATACGAGCGAGGTCCATGACCAATGGTGAACCTGCAATATCTTTTCCTAAGGTCATGGTCAGCAAACTCTTGGATTGTATAAAAGATTCCGATTCAATAATTTCTCTGAAAACAATAAGATCGCGCCGGGCATTAGGCACCTCAATTCCAACAGCATTCTTACCCGAGATACGATCCATACGGATGGCTTCAGCCTGGAGTGCCATTGCAAGATCCTCTTCCATATTTAAGATTTTGGAGAGGGGAATACCAGGATCAGGTTGAAACTCATAAACGGTCACAATCGGACCAGGTCGATTGCCGATCACTTGACCTGAAATTTTAAACTCTAAAAGTTTTTGAAGTATAGCCTCCTGAGTGTTTTTGATAGCCGACATATCCATCTTTTCAGATTTGGAGGGTTCATCAAAAAGGGCTTTAGGAGGTAAACTTCGATCGATATTTTTTTTAATTTCTCTATGTGCCTTGGGCGAAACAGATAGGGGGGGCATGGGTAAGGGAGGCTGAACAATAGAACGACCTTGTCCATCCGTTCCCGTTTGGGCCTCCTCTAAAAAGGTTTCTGCTTGAGGACCACTGGCTCCTTGGAGGAGATCACTTCTAAATTCTGTAGGTACACCTGTAGTTGGTGCGTCTAAGTTAATAGAATGTATTTCCGGAAGAATGTCCCGCGGAGATGAAGACAGGGAAGATTTTCGACTCTCATCATGAGCTTTTTGGGCACGCTCGAGTGCCTCTCGTTGTTCGTCAAAGCTAATCTGGGATTGAATCTGCTGTCGAGCCTTAGCCTCTTGGCGCTTCACTCTGAAAAAATTGAGGAGAGTCATCCACTGTGCCCATAGTTTGCGCAACCCGTGTACGGGGAGCATCTGCAATTTGGGCCATACATATGTCTTTGCCCAAGTGGCTACTTTAGATCCCATCCAGGTCGCAAGCTTAGGGGAAATGATCAATAAGGAGATGGTGGCAAGAGTCAGACACAAAACATAAAGCCCTGTCGTTCCAAACCAGCTTTGGAGTGAGGGTTGCAGCACGGCACCCAAAAATCCCCCCATTCGAAAGGAGAATGTTTGTGGAGCAAAAGACCACATTGCGGAGAGTGAAACAAGGAGTCCCAACCAGGCTAGACGTTTGGGCCATCGAGGCAGTTCATTTGCACTAGGCCAAATTTCCCATAAGACCCAGCTGGGTATCAGCCAAGCCATCAATCCAAATCCCATATAACAAAGGCTTGCAAGGTAGCTTCCAAGTTTTCCACATAAATTATGAATGGGTTCAATTTTATTCGAGGTATTAAAGAAACTCGGATCTGTTGGATGGTAGCTCGCTAAGGAAAAAATAAGAATTAGGACAAATGATAATCCCGAAAGACGAACAATCCAAAGCCATGCAAGCGACCCTAAATGTTGCTTCCCAGAGATAGCCAAAGAGAACTCCTAAAGTACATCAAGTTTAACGCCGAAGTAAGGCAAGTTCACCTCTTTCCTCGGAGATTAATCGCAGATCTTTAATCAAGGTTGGGTCGACATCGAGCCCAATAATTTGCCTTCTCATGAATCCGTATTTCGGTGACACGATGCCCTCGACTAGTTAAATACTCACAAGCCCATTGTGATAAGAGCTCGGCTGTTGGGTTGCGCCCTTGCAACTCCGGAGCATTATTGAGAAGCGTATAGTCGACGGATTGTATCCATCTGTGAACATCATCATGAATGGAGGGTCGATCGTCGAGTTGCTGTAGTTCAAATGATGCTTCAATATGCCAATTATGACCATGTCGCGCTTCTGTGAATCCCGGTAGATCATGAAAATGATCTGATACAAAAGGCTGGCGAATAGTCAAAATGTAGGACATTCATCTATTGTAAGTCATGAATATATAAATATTAAGTTCCTTAATCTATACTAGAAAGAGATGAAAAATTTTCTTGCAGTCTTAGTATTCCTGTTCACAAATTTGTGGGGACAGACGCCGACTGCCTTTCATCCAAAAACATCAATACAGATTCAGCAAAAAGAAGATCGTTTAGTCATTCTCATCCCACCCAAGACCCATCTTAAGACTACGTTTTTAAAGGTCGAGTCCACCTCTTCGCCCCAAGCAATCCGAATGGGCACGCTGCCTCCAGCCTCAGGTCAAGATGAATTGGGAGACGATATTTATCGACAAGAATTAATATGGCCGATGTTGTTTAACACCTCAGAGCCTGAGTTAGAAGTGACGGTAACTTATCAGCCTTGCACGGAAGGACCAGGAGGAATTTGTTACCCGCCTACTCAGCAAAAAATTAAAGTTCGCCCAGTCGAATCTTTATCCTCACTCGAGACTCCATTTTCTTGGTGGACTTTAGTCAGCATTTTCTTTGCCGGTCTTTTAGCTTCTTTAACCCCCTGCGTTTACCCGATGATTCCCATCACAATGGCTGTCATTGGGATACGGGACATTTCCAAGAGGAAGGCGGCCGTTTTAACGCTAGCACTCGTCATAGGTATGGCGATCACTTATTCCACCTTAGGTGTCATCGCTGCGCTTTCGGGAAACGTATTTGGATCTATTTTAAGTTCAGCCAGTTTTATTATTGGCATGAGCACATTATTTTTTATCTTTGGGGCGTCGCTTCTAGGTGCATTTGAGTTCAGTTTATCGAGTTCACTGCAAAGCCGACTGCAGTCTTGGTCGAGTCAGTCAGGGATTTGGGGACCCTTTTTAACAGGGGTCATCCTTGGACCTCTATCCGCTCCTTGTATTGGTCCTATTTTGGGAACCATTTTAATCACCATTTCGCAAGGCAAGGGCCTCCTATTGGGTGCCCTCGAACTATTTATTTTTGCGCTTGGTATGGGGGTACCCTTCATGATGGTAGGTATTTTAGGCGCGCAACTTCCCAAAAGTGGCGCTTGGCTGGAATTTATAAAAAAAACTATGGGGTTGATGGTTTTATCTTTTGCCCTATGGACCCTTCGTACCATTCTTCCAACTACTTGGTTGTTATGGATGTGTTTAGGTTTGGCAGTACTATCTGTCTGGATCTATTTACACATTCAGATTGATTCGTTGCGCTTAAAAATCATTCATAGAAGCATGTTAGCGGTGACGACCTTGTTTACTGTTTACTTTATCCTCCGTCTGACTGAAATGCATTTTAAGACTACGGTTTTTCAGGGGACTACCGCGCGGATCTTAGGTTTAGATAAAAGTTTCAAGCAAGAGTGGATGAACCAAGACCTAGAATTGGCTATAGAACAGGCCAAAAAACTTAATCGACCTATCCTAGTCGATGTCTATGCCGATTGGTGTGCAGCCTGTTTTGAATTAGATGAAAAAACTTGGCCTGACGAAGCAGTGCGTGCTTATGTACGTAGTCACTATGTTGCTATTCGGATTGACATGGACAAAATTAGACCGGATCTTGCTAAACGCTATCAAGTCATAGGCTATCCAACAGTTTTGGTTTTGGATTCCGAAGGACGGGAAATCAAGCGAAGCTTGGGCTATCAAAGTCCGCGGGCGATGCTCAAATTCATAACATTCAGTCAGTGAAGTAATGCCGTTTTAAGTATCTAAGCGCTGATGAAGTTCGACTCAGGTACCAAGTCAAAAGTTCCCCTGAAATAATATCGATTCTGCTACGGGGAAATAACTTTTCTAATTCTTTCTGATCTGCTTCATTAAATGGATAGGGTTCTGTGGGAAGCAGCACCAGATCAGGTTTTAACTTCTTCAGATCTCGAGGGGTACGTCGAGGATAGGCCTTGGTTTGATTAGTATCGCCTAGGACGCGACCTCCAAGTGCCGTTAACAATCCTCCACAGTATGATTGAGAGCCTGCAACGATCCATGGTGATTTCCAAACCAAGATAAGAACTTTGAGTGCTCTCGCTCGATGTCGGCCAATCGATCTCCTCACTTCCACAATCGACTTTTTAGATTTAGAATCCCTATGAAGACGTCGACCTAGAATTTGATATGCCTTGATCCAACTTTTTAGATCTGTTATATCCAGCACGAGACTTGGGATTCTCGCCGCATCTAATTCTTGTGCTATTTTGAGTGTGTTTTCCATGCGTTCAAGAATGACTAACGTTGGCTTGACTTTCAAAATATCCTCTATCCTTGGGTTTTTCGTCCCTCCAATTTCGGGCACTTTCTTTAACGTTTCTTGTGGATGAATACAGTATTTAGTTCTTCCCACAAGGGATGAAGCAAGCCCCCATTGGCATAACAGTTCGGTAATAGAAGGCACCAAGCTAACAATTCTTTCATCAGTTTTCACCCAATGTCCCGTATGGGGATCTTTTTTGTCTCGAAGTCCCGTGGGGCACATGGGTTGCAATGAGCAATCGTAGCAACGAGGACTTTGAGCCTTGCAGGTTGTCCGCCCGTGAGTAATGAGTTGATGATGTAGCAAAGTCCAAGTTTCTTTTTTGAATAAATTACATAAATCTCTTTCCACACGATCCGGATGTCTAGAGGAGCTTAAGCCCAGCCGGCGGGCTAATCTACCTACATGGGTATCCACTGCCATAGCAGGTATACCAAAGGCATTGCTGAGTACAACGTTGGCAGTTTTTTTCCCCACTCCAGGTAGTCGAACTAAATCCTCAGCTAACCGAGGTATTTGCCCTTGGTGATGGCGCACCACTTGCTGAGCCATAGCGATGAGAAATCGAGATTTATTTTTATAAAAACCAGTGGGCTTAATCAGTCGTTGAACATCTTGGATAGGGGCAGCAGCGAGAGCCTTGGGAGTTGGATATTTTTTGAATAACGCAGGAGTCGTTAGATTGACCCGGGCATCTGTACACTGAGCACTCAGGATGGTCGCTACTATTAACTCATATGCATTGCGATGATCTAGCATGCAAATTGCATAGGGGTATAAACGATTCAGTTTTTTTTGGATAACTTTTAAGTCATCAGGAGTTCGAGGCATAAGTCTAGATTAGATTATTGAGAAAGAATCCATTAGAATAGATAAAGTAAGGAATTATCATTGTCTAATCTAGCCTTAAAACTAAACTGTCAGGAAACTTCAGAACACTATCGTGGGGTTATCCAAAAAAATATTGATCAGTTGGGGCAGTCGCCTGGTCTTGCGGTCATCCTAGGCTGTAACGAAGAAGGTTGCATTACCTATCACCGATTCTTAATGAAAGACTGCCTAGATCTAGGAATCCGAGTTCAGGACATTGAAGTGGAAACAGGTTTAGAACTTGTCAAAACCGTCTCTCGATTGAATCAGGATCCTAAATACCAAGGCATCTTTGTTTTTTATCCCCTCAAGTATCCAGGGCTCAAAGACGATGAAATTATGGATCTTTTAGATCCAGAAAAAGATATCGAGGGGCTACATTCGACCAACATTGGGTATCTGAATAAATTTCGAAAACGCATGGATGGATCCGATCATCGGTGTATGACTCCCTGTACTGCCCGTGCAGTAGTAAAAACTATTAAACGGGGATTTGGCGAACAGTGGCTCACTGGAAAAACGGTTTTAGTCATCAACGATTCACTTCGTATTGGAAGACCTCTCACAGCCATGATGGCCAATCTAAAAGCAACACCCATTCTGTGTCATCAAAACACTTCGGTGAAACACTTAGAAAAATTTATTACTATGGCGGATGTCATTGTATCGGCTGTTCCCGCTCCCGGCTATTACATTCAGAGCTCTTTGATTCAGGATCATGCTCTTTGTTTTGACTTATCCGGGCATGGAAATTTTAACTTTGAGGAACTCAAGTCCCGTGGAATTGCCCATACCGACACTAGCCATAATAGTATCGGTAAAGTGACGCGTATGATGGCGCTACTCAATTTGACTTATGCTGCAGGACTTAAGTAGTTATTTGACGATTTGAACGGGACGTTTTCCAAATTAATAATAATTCATCCAAAAGGTTTGGAAATTGTTCCAGATGCATTGCGTTTGGACCATCACTATGTGCATGGTCAGGATCGTGATGAACCTCGAAAAAGAAACCATCCACGGTGGTTGCAGCAGCTCGAGCTAAGGTAGGGATCATATCTCGAGCTCCTCCAGTTCGAGTACCCAAGGCTCCAGGTTTCTGAACACTGTGGGTTGCATCAAAGACTACAGGACATCCCGTTGATCTGAGATGCGGAAAGGATTGGAAATCTACTACTAAGTTTCCGTACCCAAAAGTTGTTCCACGTTCGGTAACCCAGATTGGAGATCCACCGGTGGAGCGAACTTTGTCGACGGCATGTTGTAGATCCCAGGGAGCCAAAAATTGACCTTTCTTGATATTTACAACCTTTCCCGTTTGTCCTGCGGCAACCAAGAGGTCTGTCTGTCGACATAGGAAAGCAGGTATTTGTAACACATCTACATATGAAGCGACTTCTGTACATTGATTAGATTCATGAACATCGGTTAAGACTGGAATGTTGAGGGTCTCTCGTATCTCCTTTAAGATACTCAACCCCTCTTTCATGCCCGGCCCTCGAGCACTGTTCATAGAGGTTCGATTGGCTTTGTCAAAACTACTTTTAAAAATAAAAGGTATGTTGCGAATCTCGGTAATTTTTTTTAATTCGGTTGCCATCATTAAAGCATGTTCTCGACTCTCGATGACACAAGGGCCCGAGATGAGAAAAAAACTGTTCGCTGTGTAAGGTTTTTTAAAATCCATCATAATACCTAAATAATTATCGCTTGATTATGGAGTCCAGGGCGTTAAAGCAGTCTTGAACCTCACGTTCTTCAGTATAAAAATGGCCCGAAATCCTAAGTCCACAGTAGGGTCTAGAATCTAGAAAAATGCGATCTTTAGCCAGAAGCGATTCAATTTTATGAGCATGATCTATCCCAATACACACTTGCCCACCTCGAGCGTCGTCTTCCAGCGGAGAGTTAATTTTGAGGTTTCGTTCTTGTGCCAAGCGTATGATGTGATGACTAATATGGAGCACATGTTTTCGAATAGACGGAATCCCCACTTCGAGAATGATTTCCCATCCAGTTCTAGCTGCATATAAAGAAGGAATACCAAAAGTACCCGTCATGAACGCTCGAGCATCATCAGCGGGTTGAACCTCCGGAGTGAATCCAAAAATATCTTGTTGTGCCATCCAGCCGTATAACCGAGGCTTAAGGGCCCCTAGCAGCTCAGGTCGTACATATAGGTAGCTAGCTCCGGGACCCCCGCATAGCCACTTGTGGGATCCACCTACGGCAAAATCAACCCCCCAATCTGTTACCGAAAAAGGGTACATTCCTGCAGTCTGATATGTATCCACAAGGACCCGGGCCCCGTGCTGGTGAGCCACCTGGGTGATAGGAGGAATATCGACCAAAGCCGACGATCGATAAATACCATGATCGACCATAACCAAAGCTGTGCGGTCGCTAATAAGGGACGTAAAATCTGAAGGATCATGGCTGATCCCATCGCGACTAGGGACCTGAATGATTTGAATACCCGTTCCCCTAAGGACCTCGAGACAATATTTAAGGGTTGGGAAAGTAAGTTGAGAAACCAAGACCTCATTTCGAGTCCGAGTCCAATCAAAAGTGCCCAAGACAGAGTGAATGAGGGTACTCACATTTTGATGAAAAGCGATCGAAGTGGATGGGGCTCCAATAATTTTGCCCAGAAGGACCCGGCATTCGTCCACAAAGGGCATCCAATGCTCCCAGGCAACAATGCCTAAGCTATTCCAAGAGTTCCAATATTCTAAAAGTTTATTTTGGCTATCGGAGGGAGCTGCCCCCATAGAATGTGATACCAAAAAAGTTGAGTGGTTGAGTATTGGGAACTTGTCCCTTAGTTTGGGTTGTGACATTACCACTCTCAAAAATAAAAGGGGATATCTTTATTCTATCGCTTTTCAGATTGAAGACTTGCGCTAAAGCCCTTTTGCTTTAGTTCTTGAATGACACGATTTCCCTCTGATTGCGTGTAAGAAGGAACAAGCCGTACCCAAAAGTTATTTCCTTTGTATTTAGTAGTAATAGCGATTAAATTAGCCTCTCGATTTATTTGTTTAATGAGGCTTTTTGAATCCTTTTCATTTTGCCCTTCTAGGGGACCGATGACCACCATATACATGATCTTGGGTGGCTCAGTCATGGTCGGTTGGG
>AACY020564517.1_pt1 | contig 10083 bp, 12 predicted proteins | sample 267378 | NCBI WGS metagenome assembly AACY02 (sample SAMN02954345, study PRJNA13694) | marine metagenome | biome: aquatic; feature: ocean; material: water; isolation source: isolated as part of a large dataset composed predominantly from surface... | reverse complement strand
CCAGCATTAAGAATGCAGGCATGCCATGGGAGCTAGGACTCGCTGAAGTTCATCAGACCCTTATCAAGAATAATCTTAGAAGCAGAGTAACCCTCCAAACTGATGGCGGATTAAAAACAGGAAGAGACGTGATCATAGCGGCATTACTGGGCGCAAAGGAATTTGGATTTTCAACAGCGCCATTGATTTCGCTTGGCTGCATCATGATGAGAAAGTGTCATCTCAATACATGCCCAGTAGGCATTGCAACTCAAAATAAAATTCTGAGACAGAAGTTTACCGGACAGCCCGAACATGTGATCAATTACCTATTTTTAGTTGCTGAAGAGGCAAGAAAGATAATGGCAAGGCTTGGGATAAAGTCAATAGATGATCTTATAGGAAGGGCAGATTTGTTGTCGACCGAGAAGGCAATGGAACACTGGAAATCAAGTCAACTAGACTTAAGCCCATTGTTGATAAACTCCGATGAAATAAGGACCGAAGTTGAGACAAGAAAAACCATCGATCAAGCCCATGATATCGATTCCGTTTTAGATCACGAGCTGATAAAAAGCTGCAAAGAAGCCATTGAGAAAGAAAAACAGAGTTGAGCACGATTATCAAATTTCAAACCTAAACAGAGCAACTGGTGCGATGTTAAGTCATGAAATTGCAAATCTTTGGGGCGATGAAGGACTCCCTGAAGACAGCATTAAACTAAACTTTAGCGGCTCAGCTGGACAAAGTTTTGGAGCTTTTTTATCAAAGGGCGTGAGCTTTAATTTGTCCGGCGACGCCAATGATTATGTTGGAAAAAGCCTTTCTGGAGGAAAAATCATTGTTCGACCTCCTCTGAGCTCTCAATTGAAATCAGAGGAGAACATTATTATTGGTAATGTAGCTCTTTATGGCGCCACCTCAGGTTTTGGTTTCTTTAGAGGAGTTGCGGCTGAGCGATTTGCTGTCAGAAACAGCGGAGCATGGTCGGTTGTTGAAGGCGTTGGCGACCATGGTTGTGAGTATATGACGGGCGGAAGGGTTCTGGTTTTGGGTAAGACCGGCGTTAATTTTGCTGCTGGAATGTCAGGAGGAATAGCGTATATTTTTGATCCTTGGGATAAATTCGAGCCCAAATGCAATAAAGGGATGGTAGAGCTTGAACGTCTTCAGGATGAGACCAGCATTGCAGAAATACTTAGACTCCTCGAATTGCATCGTGAGCACACAGATTCACCACTAGCCGAAGCAATTCTGTCTGATTGGGACAAGAGTTTGGAAAAGTTTGTTAAAGTCATGCCGATTGACTATAAGCGTGTTATGAATGAGAGAGCAGAACACAACGAGGAAATCGAATCTATTTTCGATGTCAACGACAGAAAATCACAAAGGAAGGGAGTTTAAGTATGGGTAAGCCGACTGGTTTCATGGAATACCCTAGAAGGAAGACGCCTTGGCGCGATCCCGTGGAAAGAGCATTGGATTATTATGAAATATATACACCCGCTGAAGAAGATCAGCTAAAACAACAAGGCGCAAGATGCATGAACTGCGGCGTCCCATTCTGTGAGTCAGATCATGGTTGTCCAATCGATAACCTAATTCCAGAATGGAATGATTTGGTTTTTAAGGGCAAATGGAAAGAAGCCTATGAGCGACTCACGAAAACAAATAATTTTCCAGAGTTTACCGGCAGGGTTTGTCCAGCACCGTGTGAGGGCGCATGTGTTTTAGGCATAAATGAACCAGCGGTGACGATTAAAGACATTGAAAATTCAATCATTGACAGAGCATTTGAAGAGGGTTGGGTTAAAGAACAAGTCCAAGCCGATGCTACGAATAAAAAAATCGCCATCATTGGCTCAGGACCTGCTGGCCTTACTGCAGCAGATCAGCTCAACAAAGTAGGACATTCCGTAACCGTTTTTGAAAGAGAAGACAGAATAGGCGGACTTCTGGTCTATGGGATTCCAAACATGAAGCTTTCCAAAAGCTTATTAAAGCGAAGAATTAACCTATTAGAGTCTCAAGGTATAGAGTTCAGAACGAATATCAATGTCGGGATAGATCTTTCTGCCGATGAAATTAAAAAGGAATACGATGCTGTTTTGATAGCAACGGGCTCAACAACACCAAGAGATCTTAATATCCCAGGAAGAGAATCCAATAATATATATTTTGCAATGGACTTTCTCACCCAGAACACCAAGAGCTTATTAAATAGTTCGCTTTCTGATGGAAACTATATCGATGCAAAAGATAGAGATGTGATTGTAATTGGAGGGGGTGATACAGGAACAGATTGCATCGCAACCGCAATTCGCCACGGTTGCAAAAATATGGTTAATATGGAGATTATGAACAAACCTCCAAAAAGGAGGAGCTCAGATAACCCATGGCCACTCTGGCCAAACATTTTAAGAGCCGACTACGGTCACGAGGAATCAGAAAAAAGATTTGGCAGCGATCCTCGGCAATTTTCTTTACTCAGTAAAGAATTCTTAAGCGAGGACGGATTTGTTAAAGGCCTCAAAACCATCGAGATAGAATGGCTTCAAGATGAAGACGGCAAGATGAAGATGAAGGAAATTGCAAATACGGAAAAAATTTGGAAAGCCGATTTGATTTTGCTTGCACTAGGATTTGTAGGCCCAGAAAAAAATATATTAGATAACTTTGGTATTTCTTTAAACAAAGAACACAACATCGAATCAGCTTATGGAGAATTTACAACCAATGTTGAAGGTGTTTTTTCTGCTGGCGATGCAAGAAGAGGCCAATCATTGGTTGTTTGGGCGATGAACGAAGGCCGCGGGGCAGCTCTCCAAATTGATCGATATCTTCAAGGGAAAAGCAGACTTTCAGCACCAATGCTTAAGCTAGGATCATTGAGAGATTAGCTTATAGCGAAAGTTAAAAATATCATGACCTAAGGAAATGCCTCTTTTCTCAAATTTTGTGCTTACATTTCTTGCAGTAGATGATTTCTCTAAAAACTCTCCCCTCTTTGAAAAAAGATCATCTATCTGATCTGCGTAATCTTCCCAGTCTGTAGAGATATTTACCATTCCATTTTCTGCTAGTTTCTTAGACATGAGCAGAATAAACTCATTATTAATAATCCTTCTTTTGTGATGCCTTTTTTTTGGCCATGGATCTGGAAAAAACAAATTGATCTGATTTATGGAGTTGTTCGGAATTCCAAACATCATGACTTCAACTGCATCACCGCTTATGAGCTTAAGATTATTTACTTTTCTTTGTTCTATGAGTTTTAGGCAGTGACCTATTCCAGCATCATAGACCTCTATTCCAATGAAGTTGCTTTCAGCATGGTCTTCTGCAGTAGCCACTAATAACTCTCCATCCCCGAAGCCAATATCAACTATCAAAGGAAATTCGGGATTGCCAAGCAGGCTTGACGACAGTTGACCCATATCTGATGAATACACTGCACCATACTTTGGCAGAAGATTCTTTAATGCAGATTTTTGCGAGGAGGTTATCCTGCCTTTACGCCGAACAAAGCTTCTAACAGGTCTATGGGTTGAGGAGTTTTTCACGGAGATCAAGTATGGCTTGTTCTTCGATTTGTCGCACTCTTTCTAATGAAACATTAAACTTCATTGCAAGTTCTTTGAGGGTATGTTTTTCGTCAGTCAACCACCTAAGTTTCAATATTTCTTTGCTTCTCTTATCAAGCTTATCCATTGCTTCAGTCAGTAATTCTGTATTGCTTTCAAGCCAGTTCTCTTCTTCTATAAGCTTTGATGGGTCACTATTTGGTGCTGGCAAAAAACCTGCGGGACTGACATAAGTATTCTCATCGTCCTCCGGACGATCAAATAATACATCCTTTGAAGCTAATCGCTCCTCCATGGTTTCAACATCTTTTGTTTTTACACCCAAATCATCAGCTATTAAGTTTTTCTCATCATTTGTGAGCCAGCCTATTTTCTTTTTTGAGTTTCTGAGCTTGAAAAAGAGTTTTCTCTGAGCTTTCGTTGTTGCGACCTTAACAATTTTCCAATTATCAAATACAAATTCGTGAATTTCTGCCCTGATCCAATGCACGGCATATGTCACAAGTCTCACGCCTTTTTCTGGATCAAATTTTTTAACGGCCTTCATTAATCCCACATTTCCTTCTTGAATTATGTCTGCGAGAGGAAGCCCGTATCCACCATATGTTCTTGCAATATGAACAACAAATCTAAGCTGTGAAAGAATTAATTGTCTTGCTGCATCAAGGTCATTATTCTCTTTGAATCTCACAGCAAGGGCATATTCTTCTTCCCTTGTCAGTACAGGCGCCTGATTGACAACACTGATGTATGCCTCTAAGCTCCCTATCGGACCGAGAAGTTGCATTTCATTTTTAATTGCTATTTCGCTCATAAAATTACCCGAAAACAATTTCGAGGAAGTAAATATTAGCACTCTCTTAGGATGAGTGCTAAAAATATAGTCAATTATTTTAAAAATACCATATAAATCAATATATTATAAAAATCAATAGTAAAGTATATATGGCAATATTTAGCTTTAATCTGCGCAAAAACACAAGTCAGAATCACACAAAATGAGAAGGGTTAGAATTATTGGGGGTAAGCATAAAGGAATTTTCCTTTCCGTAGACGATGAATTAACCAAACCAACACCAGACCGAGTTCGTGAAACCCTCTTTAATTGGTTAACGCCTAATATTGAGGGTGCAAATGTTTTAGAGCTATTTGGAGGAAGCGGCTGTTTGAGTGTTGAGAGCATCTCGAGAGGTTCTAATTCCGCATATTATGTAGACTCCTCAAGAAAAGCTTGTGGCGCCATAAAGGACACACTGATTCGCTGCCGAATAAATTCAGTAGACGTGACATGTAAAGATTCTATCTTGATGATTCAGGAGAAAAACAGGGATAAACCATACGATATAATTTTTATAGATCCGCCCTATGGAAAATATGAATTACACCAAATTGTTGAAAATTTATACGAGCAATCTTGGGCTGATGATGAAAGCCTCATTTATTTAGAGTCAAACGAATGTTTAGATAAATTAGTCTCCCCAAAATATCAATTAATTAGGGATTCAAGGGCAGGAAATGTATATTATGGAATCCTTAAATTAATAACTCAACCCAGTAAATAATGATCGCGCTTTATCCAGGAACCTTTGATCCAATCACGAATGGCCACTTTGAAATCATCAGAAGAGCCTCAACTATCTTTCAAGTTTTGATCGTAGGCGTTGCGGTTAGTGAAGAAAAGAACCCTCTGTTTGATCATGAAAAAAGACTAGCAATGGTAAACGAGGTTTTGAATGGTTTTAGCAACATTGAGGTTCAACCTTATAATGGATTGACAATTGATTTTGCTAAACAAATTGAAGCAAGAGTGATAGTTAGAGGGCTCAGGTCTCCTGCCGATGGTCAATACGAATTTGAATTGGCAAGTATGAATAAAAAGCTTGCTGACGATATCGAAACAGTTTTCCTGAGTAGTGGTGACCAAAATGCTTTCATATCATCGTCATTGATCAGACAAATTGCACAAGAAGGAGGAGATGTTTCGGATTTTGTTCACCCAGCTGTGCATCAATCATTAAGCGAAGCATACAAAAAGTAAAGAATGTTAAAGATTCTAAGACTGTTATTGATTGTTAATCTGGCCTTCGCTTACAGCGAACTTATTCATGCAGAAGGCTTTAAAACGGCTGGCATCGCAAGCGCCCATCCCTTAGCGACAAAAGCAGGTTATGAAATCCTAGAACAGGGCGGAAATGCCTTTGATGCTGCTGTGACTGTGAGTGCAGTTCTTTCTGTTGTCGAGCCATATAGTTCAGGTTTGGGCGGTGGTGGATTTTTTCTTTTGCACAGCATTGAAAAAAATGAATCTATTTTTATTGATGCGAGAGAGAAGGCACCATCCATGGCAAACAGAGACATGTATCTGGATGAGAAGGGAGATGTGCTTAGAACGGCATCCTTGAATGGACCATTGGCTTCAGGAATACCAGGACTACCCGCAGCCCTCCATCATGTTTCAAATAAACACGGAACCATGCCTTTATATAAGCTTCTTCAGCCAGCCATTCGCCTCGCACGCGATGGTTTTCCAGCTTATGAGCGATTAATTACCGCATTGACTGTAGCTGAGAGATCAAGAAACCTTTCGCCTAAGTTTAAAGCAGTATTTATGCCAAATGGAAAACTTCCAAATGTTGGTGAGATTATTAAACAGCCAGAACTTGGCAAAACTCTGGAGATAATCGCATCATCTGGCCAAGAAGGTTTTTATAACAGTTTCTTTACAGAAACAATGGTGCAAGAAGCAAGACAAGATGGTTCAATCTGGTTAGAAGAAGATTTTGAGAATTACTCAGTGGTTGAGAGAGAGCCAATAACCATTAATTTTTTAGGCGCACAACTTACCACTGCCCCACCACCATCATCTGGCGGAACAACAATTGCTACTATTTTAAACATCATCAGTGAATTCGATTTTTCTGGAATGGAAACTTCAGCGAGAGCCCATTTGATTGTTGAAGCCATGAGAAGAGCATACAGGGACAGGGCTTTTTACTTGGGGGATCCAGATTTTGTGGATATTCCTATACGTAAACTCATCAGCAAAGAGCACGCATTAGACTTAGCCCAAAGTATTGATATGGATGCTGCTACTCCTATTCATAAGGACGACCAATTAGATGGCAAGCTTGCATGGAATGAAGGGGCGCATACTTCTCATTTTTCAATCTTAGACATGAACGGCAACCGCGCTGCTGTAACACAGACTATAAATACTTGGTTTGGCTCAGGATACATGCTGCCAAGTTCAGGTTTAATCTTAAACAATGAAATGGACGATTTTTCTGCAAAACCTTTTGCTCCAAATCGATACGGCCTGGTTCATGGTGAGCAAAATTCCATACAGCCCAACAAGCGGATGCTTTCAAGCATGACGCCAACATTTATAGAGTCTGATAGAGGGATTGCTATACTTGGAACCCCAGGAGGCGCAAGAATCATTACAATGGTGCTCCTTTCAATTCTGGATTATTTTGATGGAGGAGATGCAGAAAGCATGACCGCTTCAAAAAGATTCCATCATCAATTCCTACCGGATGTCATTAGATATGAAAAAGACACATTTTCTGATGAGGTTATTCAGGGGCTTGAGACCAAGGGCCATACACTCCAAGAAATATCAAGTTACGGAAATATGCAAGTCGTTACTTGGGACAACGAATCCGGTGAAGTTGAGTCATCCTCGGATCCAAGAGGAATTATTGAGGGTTACGACATTGATTTTTACTAATCAGGTTTGACATTTTGAGCAGTAGAAGCTGTTTCTGCCAGCAATCATTCTTTGCTTGATCTCCTGACCACATTTTCTGCAATCCTCACCAGGCTTCCCATACACAAAAAGCTTCTGCTTAAAGTACCCGACCTGTCGTACTTCATTGTAATATGTGAAATCACGGAGGGTGGTGCCGCCCATCTCGATGGCTTCATTTAAAACTTTTTTTATTTCTTCGCTTAATCTTTTGTATCGATCTTCGCTGATCCTGTTAGATGATCGAATGGGGTTGATACCGCTTCTGAAGAGTGACTCACTTGCATAAATGTTTCCGACCCCAACAACTATGTTTGAATTCATAATGTAGTTTTTTACAGCGGTGTTTCTATTTCTGCTTAGTGCGTATAAATGTTCTCCAAGATTTGACTCTTCAAGAGGCTCAACGCCAAGATTTTTTATTAATTTATGTTCTTCAGGATTTTTGTTTGTCCAAACAGCACAACCAAATCGTCGAGGATCATTTAGACGAATTACTTTTTTATTCTCAAGGAGCAGTTCAAGATGATCATGTTTATGATATTGGATGTTTTCATCAAAAACACCAATGCTCCCAGACATCCCAAGATGAAGTATCAACGCTCCTTCCTCACAGTAGATCAGGATATACTTCCCTCTTCTAATGATTTTCTTGATGTCAGAATGAATTAAGTTCTTGATTTTATTCTTTTCGATAGGCCATCGAAGTTTTTTGTTTCTGACATTCACCCCTATGATTGAGGTATTTCTCAAAGCAAAAGACAAAGCCTTTTTGGTGACCTCTACTTCAGGTAACTCTGGCATTGCTTTAGATTATTTTGAAAAGAACGTTATTTGATTTTGGCCTCTTTGTAGAGGACATGTTTCCTAATTTTAGGGTCAAACTTTTTTGTTTCCATTTTGTCTGGGTGTTCTTTTTTGTTTTTTGTGGTCGTGTAGTAATGCCCTGTTTTTGCAGATGAAACCAGTTTTATTTTCTCTCTCATTAGGCTCTCTCCCCAAAATCTTTGAGGTTTTCCAGTACATGATCAATTCCATGCTTATCAATGGTTCTTAGGCCTTTTTTAGACAAGCGTAGCTTTACAAATCTGTTTTGGCTTTCAACCCAGATTCTATGCGTATGAAGATTTGGCACAAACTTTCTTCTGGTCTTATTGTGTGCATGGGAAACATTGTTTCCGCTTTTTGTCTTCTTGCCTGTTACTTGACAAACTCTTGCCATTTTTGTTTTACCTCTTAGGTACTGGTTTATTTTTAATTCAGGAGGGCATTTATACCAATAGGACAGTCACTTAGCAAGATTTTATGGGCAATTTTAGGCTCACTTTGGTAACACATATTCTTAAAAAGAATTAAACTGGTGTTATGCAAGATAGCTCCAAAAGTAAAATTATTGATTTAAAGATTCTTGATAAGAGAATAGGCGACACTTTTGAGATGCCAGATTATCAAACCATTGGATCTGCTGGGATAGATTTACTTGCATGCTTGGAGGATACACTGACGCTCCAACCAGGCAATACCGAGCTCATTCCGAGCGGTATCGCGGTCTACATAAGAGACCCTTCTTTAGCAGCAGTTTTATTGCCTCGCTCGGGGCTCGGCCATAAAAAAGGACTTGTTTTGGGAAATTTGGTAGGTTTAATTGATTCGGATTATCAAGGACAGGTTTTTATCTCATGCTGGAATAGGGGCAAGGAAGATTGCGTCATTGAACCCGGGATGCGCTTAGCTCAGATGGTCTTTCTTCCAATTGAGCAGGTCAGTTTTAATGTGGTGGATTCATTTGATGAATCAGACCGTGGGGAAGGCGGATTTGGTCATACCGGAGAAGGTTAAAATCAAGCGCCGTATTTTTCTCTGTAACCCTCTATTCTGTTCACATAGTCCCCAAATTCACTGGGGCTATTTTTCACGTAAGTAAGAATCTGATCCAGATTGGCAATCGATATTACCGGCACCCCAAGCTCTTGAGAAACTTCTTGAACCGCTGACGAGTCGCCCGCTCCTTTTTCTTGTCTATCAAGAGCAATCAGAATTCCTGAGATTTCAGCGCCAGCCTCAATGATCATTTTTGAAGCCTCTTTGATTGCAGTACCTGCTGTGATCACATCGTCAACAATGACGATTTTGCCTGCTAAGGACGGACCAACTATTTGACCTCCTTCACCATGCTCTTTCTTCTCTTTGCGGTTATACACGAATGAAACATCTTTCTCATGATTGACGAAAAGACTTGAGCTTAAGACCGATACGAGCGGAACCCCCTTGTATGCAGGACCAAAAAGCATATCGTATTCAAGATTGCTCTCCTCTAATGCAGCAGCATAAAAATCACCAATATTTTTCATAGATCGACCGCTTGAGAAAAGGCCCATATTAAAAAAATAGGGGCTGACCCTTCCGGATTTGAGTTCAAATTCACCAAATTTGAGAGCGCCTATATCGATAGACATCTGTATAAAGTTCTGTTTGTAGTTTTCCATTAACGCTAAACTAAGACTTGTCTTCTGCTAAGCATCTCACAGAATGGCTCGATAATGAAGACAAGCATTCAAGTTGGAGAAATAGCATAAAAATTATTACCTTAAATGTGAATGGCATAAGGGCTGCAAATAGAAAGGGCCTCTTTGATTGGCTTAATGATCAAGATGCAGACATCATCTGTCTTCAGGAAGTGAGGGCGCAGCTAGAGGACATCCAGGGAGATGAGTATTGGCCTAAAAAATATCATTGCTACCACAATCAAGCAGTTAAGAAAGGCTACAGCGG
>AACY020295123.1_pt1 | contig 10090 bp, 10 predicted proteins | sample 267378 | NCBI WGS metagenome assembly AACY02 (sample SAMN02954345, study PRJNA13694) | marine metagenome | biome: aquatic; feature: ocean; material: water; isolation source: isolated as part of a large dataset composed predominantly from surface... | reverse complement strand
CGCTTCCGCCGCGCCGATCTCCAGCGCCGCCCCAGCACCACCGATCTGCGCGCCGATCCGATCTACGCCGATTTCATTCATCCCGAGTGGCAGCAGGCCGAGGCCGTCGCCGAGCAAGCCCGCGCGATTGCTGAGCAGGCACAGGCGCAGGCTGAGCAGGCGCGGGCGCAGGCCGAGCGAGAGCGACTTCAGCGCGAAGCAGCCGAGGCGCGGGTTGCCGAGCTCGAGGCCTTGCTGGCGCAACGGCGGCCTCGGTAGCGCACCCGGGTCATCGTACCCGTGATCGCAGGATCCGCCGGCTTTGATCGTAACTGCGGCGCATCTCGGTACAGACGTCAACCGCGAGGGCGACCTCAGCGCGAAGTGGCCGGGGCGCTGCTCACGGCGATTCAGTCATGGTGAAGTGGACGACACATGCCAAACAGTAGCTCCACCCTGTCGCCAGGGGCTTGGCGGGCAGGCGGTGCCGTGCGCTGGGAACCGCCGAGAGATTCCGGTCTTTCGGCTGCCGGCGCCGGAGGTTGCCTACGCATCCCGCCCATGAATAATCGCAGCGACGACGGGCGGCCTCCTCAGCGCGCGACGGTTATGCCCACTCACGCGAGCTCGGCCATGAGCTCATCGGTGATATCAGCGTTGTGGTAGACCTCCTGCACATCATCCAGGTCTTCGAGCATATCCACCAGCCTCAACAGCTTCTCGGCGGTGTCGCGGTCTAGCTCGGCGTTGGTGGCCGCGTTATAGGTGACCTCTGAGACGCTGGTGTCGAGGCCTGCCCGTTGCAGCCCCTCGCAAACGGCGCTGAATTCCTCCGGCGAGGTGATGACGTCGAGTGATTCGTCGTCGTTGACAACGACATCCTCGGCGCCGGCTTCCAGTGCGGCCTCCATCACCTTGTCTTCGTCGGTACCGGGCTGGAAGCTGACGATGCCTTGCTTGCTGAAGAGATAGGCCACAGAGCCATCGGTGCCGAGGTTGCCGCCGTGCTTGGTGAAGGCATGCCGGACCTCGGCGGCGGTGCGGTTGCGGTTGTCGGTCATGCAGTCGACCATGATGGCGACGCCGCCGGGGCCGTAGCCTTCGTAGCGGATCTCCTGATAGTCCTCGAGGCCGTCTTCGCCGGCGCCACGCTTGATGGCGCGATCGACGGTATCTTTGGGCATGTTGGCGCCGAAGGCCTTGTCCATGGCGAGGCGCAGCCGTGGATTGGCGTTGGGGTCGCCACCGCCCTCGCGTGCGGCCACCGTCACCTCACGGATCAGCTTGGTCCAGACCTTGCCGCGTTTTTTATCCTGCGCCGCCTTGCGGTGCTTGATATTGGCCCATTTGCTGTGTCCGGCCATGGTGTCCTCTGTTACTGGATGCGCAAAACAGATCCCGGCGGCGGCGCCAGGCTGGCGCCCAGCGGCCCCGCCGCGGTCGGATCACCGACAAGTCTACCATTCCTGGCCGCAACCCCCAGGCGGGTGCGCGTGGCGTGGGTGCGACCTTATCGGGAACGCTTGCTTCATGGGCGCCGCGGATCGAGACTTACCAGCAACGATGAGGTGCCGCGAGCAGACCGCCGAGAGACCCCCATGACTGTCACCGTCAAATGTCCGAACTGCCAGCGACTGGTTCCCTGGGTGCCGGAATCGAAGTATCGGCCCTTTTGCAGTGAGCGCTGTCGGCTCATCGACCTCGGCGACTGGTTGGAGGAGAGCCATCGCATCGTTGAGCCCGCCGGCGACGCCGTGGGCCGCGACTGGCTGGAGACCGATGACCAGGCCGACGGACGCCATCACTGAGGCCCCGACCAATCAGCGCTCAGGCGCATGGCATGTCGGGCGCCAGCGATCGTGTGCATGGGGCCCGCCGCATAACCCTGTCGGATCCGGCTCAGCGCCCGCCACGATACCGAAGGTCGCGCCGTCGCGAGGAGGTCGCAGCGAACGGCGCCGGCTGCGTGCGGCTCGACGCCGCCGCCGCCGAGTCCATGGTCGAGCCGCCCCGGCGCAGCGGCATTGCTCCGAAAACGCCGAGCGCCGGCAGCCGCTCAGGCTGCCGGCGCAGCTCGTGCGCAGCGTACTGCTCGCGGGCCGGTTTGCCCGCTCGCCGTCAGGTCGCCGTCAGGCCGGCTGGGACAGATCCAGGCCGAGCTTCGAGTAGGCGGTCTTCATGACCATAAAGATGCTGTAGCCCACCACCAGGACGATGAGGCCGAACAGGTCGACCACGGAGAGGTAGAGCTTGAGATCGGAGAGGAAATAGCCGCCCACCAGCAGCAGCGATGCAAAGGCGCCATACATGGCGTAAAACGGCAGCATGGCGGTGCCCATGGAGGCGAGCGCCGGATCGATTTTTTGCTCTTTGCCGGATACGGCGGCACGCTCGCGGGCGGCCAAAACCTTCTTGCGATGGTTGATGGCCATATAGATCAGCCAGACGCCGATGATTAGGCAGACGGCTCCGAGGTAGTAGCGCATGGGTCAGCCTCCAGTACGCGTCACGGGGAGTATGTCGCCGCCGAGCCGCTCCATGGACTGGCCCATGCGGTCACGCTCCTCCAGGGTTTCGAACAGATCAAGCAACCAGACCACCTTCTGACCGATACGCGGGCGGCCCGTGGCATCGCGGCCCGGCAGAGCGGGTGCCGCCGCGACGGCATCGATCAGGAAGCGGTTCTCCTCCAGCGGTGCTGCGTCACAGTCTCCGCCCGGGAAGGGGGTGACGGCAATGGCCTGGCTCAATAACGCCATCTTGCGCGCCCTGGACACTACGGCCCGCTGCGACACGGAATCGAAGCCATTACGGGCCACCTCATGGCCGATTTCGGCATAGAGCAGGCGGGCGGCATAGATGCCGGGCCGGCAGCCGACGGGTAGCCTGGCGATGCCCGTCTCGGCACGCCGGTAAAGCGCCCCGGCCAGCGCCAGCACGCGCTCGACGACCTCGCCCAGGGCCGGGGTGAAGCGCGGCTCGGCGAGGAGCTCTTCCGGGTCGATGCCCGCCTCGCACAGCCAGTCGAGTGGTAGGTAGATGCGCCCATTGCGGGCGTCCTCGCCCACATCGCGACAGATGTTGGTGAGCTGCATGGCGCTGCCGAGATCGCAGGCACGGGCGAGCACCGTCGGTGCGCGCACGCCCATCAGCGCTGTCATCATGGCGCCCACGGCGGCGGCGACCCGGGCGGAGTAGTCGAGCACGCCGGAGATGGTGTGGTAGCTGCGGCCCTCGGCATCCCAAGCGAAGCCGTCCAGCAGGGCATCCGGCAGCTCGCGGGGTATATGGAACCGTCTGACGGCGCCGGCGAAGGCGCGGTCCACCGGATGCGCCTCGGGCTCGCCCGCATAAATGCGATCGAGACGCCCGTGCAGCTCCGCCAGCGCCGCGCATTGGTCATCACGGCAGTCGATGGCGTCGTCGGCGATGCGGCAGAAGGCATACAGCGCCGATGCGGGCTGGCGCACGGCCTTGGGCAGGAAGAAGGACGCGGCGTGGAACGACTTGGAGCCGTTGCTCAACAACGCCCGGCAGGCCGCCAGGTCCGCCGGGTCTGCGAAACAGCGCTCAGTGTGCGAAAACAGAAGCATCGGGCACCACCTTGTCGAGTACGCGGGCGGTGGAGATGACCCCAGGAACGCCGGCGCCGGGGTGTGTGCCCGCGCCGACGAAATAGAGGTGCTCCACTTCCTCGCTTTTGTTGTGCGGACGCAGCCAGGCGCTCTGCCAGAGCACGGGCTCGAGGCTGAATCCGGCGCCCTTATACGACAGCAGGCGCTCACGGAAATCGATGGGCGTCGTCACCAGCGACGTGGCCAGGTGATCCCTGAGCCCGGGCAGCACGGTACGATCCAGATAGTCTTCGACGGCCTGGCGGTAGGGCTCGGCGCGCTCGGCCCAGTCGGTGTCGCCGTCCAGGTGTGGCACCGGTGCCAGCACGTAGAAGGCATCACAGCCGGCGGGCGCCACGCTCGGGTCGGTGGCCGTCGGCCGATGCAGGTACAGGCTGAAGTCGTCCGCCAGCGTCTTCTTACGGAAAATGTCGCCGAGCAGGCCCCGGTAGCGGGGCCCGAGCAGGATGGAGTGGTGCGGCACATCCGGATACTGGCGCTTGGTGCCGAAATACCAGACGAACAGCCCGTTGGAATAGCGCGACACGTCGAGCCGCCAGTCCGGCCACTTACGGCGCTTCACGCTCGGCAGCAGGTGCTTGTGGGTCCAGGCAAAGTCCGAATTGGCGACGACGATGTCGGCCGCGATCTGCTCGCCGCTCTTGAGCCGCACGCCCGTCGCCCGGCGCTTGCTGGTGGTGATCTCGGCGACCTCGGCGTCGCAGCGGATGCTGCTGCCCTGCCCCTCGATCAGGCTCACCAGCCCGTCGACGATGGCGCCGGTGCCGCCGATGGCGGAGTGCACACCCCAGTGCCGCTCGAGGTACGAGATGAGCGCATAGATGGAGCTGACGGAGAACGGATTACCGCCGATCAGCAGCGGATGGAAGGACAGGGCCGTGCGCAGCCGCTCGTCCTTCACGTATTTGGACACCAGCCCATGGACGCTGCGGTAACTCTGCAGCTTCATCATCTTTGGCACGATGCGCGCCATGTCCGTCCAATGCGTGAAGGGCACATGGCCCAACTCCACGAAGCCCACTTCGAAGATCTTGCGGCTTTCCTCCAGGTAGCGCTCGTACCCCGCGACATCGTCCGGCGAAAGCCGGGCCACCTGCGCGCGCATGGCCGCCTCGTCGGCGTTGGTGTCGAAGGTGGTGCCGTCGTCGAAGCGAATCCGATAGAAGGGGTCCATCGGGCGCAGATCGACGTCGTCGGCAAAGCGCCGACCGGCCATCTCCCAGAGCTCTTCGAGCAGGAAGGGCGCGGTGATGATGGTGGGACCGGCGTCGAACTTGAAGCCGTCGCGCTCGTGCACGTAGGCGCGCCCGCCGGGCTTGTCGAGCTTCTCGAGCACCGTGACCCGATAGCCGCGGTATGCAAGGCGGATAGCAGCCGCGAGCCCGCCGAAGCCGCTGCCGACGACAATCGCATGCGGCTGGCCCGCCATCGCTGTCGGGGCGGGCAAATCGGAGGGAGCGCGCGGAGGTGCCGTCGTCACGTGTCAACCTAGCCTGATGTCAAGTATGGCTGACAGTATAGCAACGTCCGTCGACGCTGCACCATAGGCTGTGACGGGTGGAGGCGGCCGCGTTTGTGCGGGATCAAGCCGATGGCGATTCGTTGCCCGCGGGAGGCGCCAGATATTGTGTACGACAAAGCGCCAACGTCCGCGCCGCATCCGTGCTTCGGCTCACTCGGGACTCTCTCCCAGCGTCTGGTAGTACTGCTTGACGTCCTCACCGATGGTTGCGGTGATCTGGTAGAAGACCTCCCGCGGCATGCGTACCGGACGATCGTTCACCTGGTCGGTTTGGGCGCAGGTCTCGGCGATCAGCCGATAGAGATAGTTCAGCACGAACCGCGGCTGCCGCAGTCGATCCAGCGCCGCCAGTATCTCCCGTCTCGGCATCTCCTCGTCGAACAGATTGCTCAGCGGATACGGCTGACTCGGATCGGCGCGACAGATGCGCAATCGGTCTGACATCATGTCGTAGAGCTGCTTATCGCCCCAGCGAAAGGGATAGATGATCTTTTGCTTGTCGAAGCGGGCTTCGTTCGCCTTCTCGGAGCTCGCCTTGCGAACCGCCTCGTAGAGCTGACGCGGCAGCAGCATCTTAAAGCTCAGGTTGGGATGTAGTTGCAGGATACGGTTGTTCCACAACGGCCAGACGAAGTCCTCCATGCGCTCGCGGGCGCCGTTGATCAGCGAGGGCTCATCGACCTTGTCCATGACGACCACGATCTGCCGATAGCCGAGGCTCATCATGACATCGATGAACTTGGTCACGAATAAGCGTCGGACATCGTCGTTATCGCGCCAGCCCCGGCGCTTGACATCCTGATCCTGCAAATAGCTGCTCGGGACCGAGCGCAGTGCCCGCCTGATATCCTTGGGATTGCGTGAGCGTACCAAGATCTCGCGCGCCGCAGCCCGAGCGACGCCGGCGTAGAAGGCTTGGCCCACGAGGGGTGCGATGCCGAGCGTCACCAGGCCGACGAGGCTGCCGTTGATGCCCCTGCGCATGCGGCCGATCACGCTCTGCGGCAACAGTCGCGCGCACAGATCCTGCATGATCCGGTTGTACCGATCCGGCGGGCCGCTGAGGTAGAAGGCCATCAGCATCATGAGATCGTGGCGCTGATAGGTTTCCAGCGGATCGAGCGTGATACTGCCGTCGCCGAGCTCCGCCAGCAGGGCCTCCATGCCACAGACAAGGATTGCGTCGAGGTGCTGCGCGAGACCAAAATCCTTCAGCGTGATCGCCGTTTCGCGCTTGCGGTCTTGTTCGGCGCGGCGCTTGAAAGCCTCGAGAAAGCTGTTGAAGTCGTCGTAGCTGATGAGCAGGATGCGCTCGGCGTGCTCGCGGTTGAAATGCGCGATGTTCTTTTCGAGCGCCAGGCGCAGGGCGGATTTACCACTGCCCTTGACGCCGAAGATCATGGAGGTGCCGCGCCCCGGGGGCTCGCCGAAGAATTTGTCCCAGGCCTGATGATTGAACGCGTAGCCCGACTCATTGACGAGATCCTCGAACACCTTGTCGTTCTGCGCCTCCTCCTCGATGAAAGGATTGCGCTGAAGCCCGTGCGACTTCAGGAATTGCGACATCGTAATGGACATGAAAAGAATACCTGTTCGACATCCTGGCCGGTCGCGGCTGTGCCGCGAACGAGGCATCGCTCGTTCGGCACAGCACAGCCCGCGGCTGTCGCGCGAAGGCGCCTATCGCCGTCGGACGGGCTCTCGGCGGTGCTGTTGTGGCTGCACGCTCACGCCAGCGCGCATTCCACCGGTGGTTGCCAGCGGTGCGGCGAGGGAAGTGTCAGAGTTTTGCCGAGTGCTCCACGAGCACGAAAGTCATCACGGCGAAGGAGCCGACCAGTACCAGCACGCGTGGCAGCAGTGATCGGCTCGCAAACCCATCGAGCTTCCGCTTCAGCTCGCAGATGAAGCTTCCGTCGCGGGCTTCGCGCATCTGGCAAACCCGCAGCGCAAAGCGCGCCAGGAGCCGGCGCGTCAGCTCGAAGGCGGCATGCAGAAACACGACGAGTGCCAGTACGAAGACCAGACCCCAGACCCAATTTTCTAGGTGTACCATGATACTCTGGAAGCGTTGGTAGGTGCGGTTGCGGACGGGATCTAACCCTGAATATCCTGCGTCTATCGTGCCACAGCGCCGGCGGGCTGTCTCGCCGACGAATAAAGGGGTCAGAGCCCTTAACGCCCTAGGGGTAGACGGCGTCCGGCAGCCAGGTGGCGAGCCCGGGGAACAGCGCCAGGGCCCCGAGCATGAGCAATTGCAGCACGATGAAGGGCAGCACGCCCCGGTAAATCTGCGCCGTGGTGACCACCGCCGGCGCCACACCGCGCAGGTAGAACAGCGAAAAGCCGAAGGGCGGGGTGAGGAAGGAGGTCTGCAGGTTGATGGCGATCATCACACCGAGCCACACCGGATCAAGCCCCATGGCCAGCAACACCGGGCCGACGATGGGGACGACGACGAAGGTGATCTCGATGAAGTCGAGGATGAACCCGAGCAGGAACATCACCAGCATCACCAGCGCCACGGCGCCGACCACCCCGCCCGGCAGACCGGTGAGGAAGTCCGTCACCACTTCGTCACCGCCGAAGCCGCGGAACACCAGCGAGAAAACCGCCGCGCCGATGAAGATGAGGAACACCATGCTGGTGACCACGGTGGTTTGTTGCACAACCGCGGTGAGCGTGCGCAGATTCAGCTGACGCTGGAAGGCCGCCAGCAACAAGGCGCCGACGGCTCCCACCGAGGCGGCCTCCGTGGGCGTGGCGACGCCGTAGAGGATGGAGCCCAGCACCGCCACGATGAGCCCCAGCGGCGGCAGCAGCACCTGGACCACCGTTAGCCAGAAGCGCCAATCGTGCTCCGGGCGCTCGGCGGCGGGGATGGCCGGTACCGCGGCGGGCCGGAGCACGGCCACGCCCACCATGTAGCCGATGTAGGCCGCCACCAGCAGCAGCCCGGGGATGATGGCGCCGATGAACAGATCCCCCACCGACACCGTGTCCGGCGAGAAAATGCCCATGTCGAGCTGCGCCTGCTGATAGGCCGCCGAGAGCACGTCCCCCAGCAGCACCAGCACGATGGACGGCGGAATGATCTGCCCCAAGGTGCCGGCGGCACAGATGGTGCCGGCGGCCACACTGGGCGCGTAATTGCGCCGCAGCATGGTGGGTAGGGACAAAAGCCCCATGGTGACCACGGTGGCGCCGACGATGCCGGTGCTCGCCGCCAGCAGCATGCCAACCACCGTGACCGAGATGCCCAGGCCCCCGCGCATGGGCCCGAACAGCACTGCCATGGTGTCGAGCAGATGCTCGGCCACCTTGGAGCGCTCCAGCATCACGCCCATGAAGACGAACAACGGCACGGCGATGAGCGTCTCGTTGGTCATGACGCCGTAGATCCGATTGGGCAGCGCCGCGATAAAGGCATGGTCGAAGAGCCCGAGCCACTCGCCGATGAAGGCGAACACCAGCGCGGTGCCGCCCAGCGACAGCGCCACGGGATATCCCAGCAGCAGCACCGCGCCAACGGCGAGGAATAGCAGCAGTGGCATCAGCTCAGCCATCGGGCGGTGCCCCCGCGCCGGCGTGCTGTGCGCCGCCGCCCACGGCGCGTCCACTGGCCGCTTCTGCCGGCGCGGCCGCCGCCACACCAGCCAGAAAGAGTCCGCTGCGCAGCATCCAGACGACGCCCTGCAGCAGCAAAAGCGCCGGCATCAGCAACAGCAGAGTCTTGAGCCAGTACACATAAGGCAGGCCGCCCGCCTCCCGCGAGCCCTCCTTGACGGCCCAGGAGTCGCTGACATAGCCCCAGGACGACGCCAGGATGAACAGACAGATGGGCGCCAGCAGCACCAGGGTGCCCAGCAGGTCCACCCAGGCGCGCGCGCGGGGCGGAAAGCGCTGGTAGAAGATGTCGACACGGACATGGGCGTTGCGCTGCAGGGTGAAGGCGGCGCCGAGCATGAACAGCACGGCGTGCATGTAGGTGACGGACTCCTGCAGCGCAATGGAGCCTTGATCGAGCCCATAGCGCAGTACCACCACCAGAAAGGTCACCAGCACCATGGCCAGCGCGAGCCAGGCGATGACGCGGCCGACCCAGGCGTTCACCAGGTCCAGCCAGGTCGCCAGACGCAGCAGTCCCGCCCGGAGTCCACCGACGCCCAACGATGCGTCCTTGGTCATACCCGTCATCAGCGCTTACGGCCGGTGGCGCCCGGGGCGCCCCCGCCACGGGCTGGCGTCACCAGCTGAACAACAGCCACTGCGGCAGGGCGAGGTTCGGCGGGCGGTCTTCCTGCACGTCGAGGGTGCCGTCGCCGTCGGTGTCCAGCAGGTAGTAGGGCGGACCTGCGACGGGCTCGATCTTGACCATGTACACTTGCCCCTTGACCCGATACTCGTAAATGACCTTCTCATCGGTCTCGATGATGGTGACCTCCGGCTCCACCCGGCCTCCCTGGGCGGGTGGTGCGGGTACCGCCGGTGCGGACAGGAAGGGGCTCTCCTCCTCAGGCTGGGCGGCGGCCGTGGTGCAAAGGCCGAGCCCGCTGCAGCCGATGAGCAGCATCAGCGGGAGGGTGGCAGGCGGCGGAAAGCGGTGGGCTTGCATGACGGTCCGAAGGCAGCTGGCGGGTAGTCCTAGTGTATTACGGATATGCGCGGGAAGGGACGGCTGTCGCGGCGCGCGGGTCCGCCAGCACGCCCGGTGAACGGCGTCTGGACCCACGCACCGGCAGCTACCGGGTCCGACAGGCCCTGACCCCGCGCTCAGTAAAAGCGCGGCGTGTAGACCCAGCAGCCGCCGTCCGGGCGCTCGATGCGGCGGGTGCGCGACGAGCCGACGATGACGACGGTGCGCATGTCCACCTGCTCGGGGCGCAGCGCGGCCAGGCTGGTGACCGTAAGCCGCTCTGCGGGGCGGCTCACGTCACGGCCGAGCACCACGAGG
>AACY020309360.1_pt1 | contig 10104 bp, 12 predicted proteins | sample 267378 | NCBI WGS metagenome assembly AACY02 (sample SAMN02954345, study PRJNA13694) | marine metagenome | biome: aquatic; feature: ocean; material: water; isolation source: isolated as part of a large dataset composed predominantly from surface... | reverse complement strand
AGCACCACCACACTCATCCTGCGGCGATGGGAGTCAAACGGCACCTCCCGGCAACGGGGGAAGGATTCTGCAGCGTGGAGATCGATCAGTTTCGCCTGAACTGCAGCGATCACGAGGGCGGCTTCCGTGGGGTCGCCGTTGGCTTGCCACTGCCCACTCTCCGTGGTTTGGAGCCGGGCGTTGCTGTAGAGGCTGGAGGAGAGAAGTAACAGAGCGCTGTGATCGGAGCCCGCAGGCGACCAGGTGGTCGCCACAGCCATACGGTTCTGGGTCAGGGTGCCGGTTTTGCCGGTACAGATCACCCCAACCGACCCCAGGCTCTCCACCGCCGAGAGTCTGCGTACCAGCGCCTGGCGCCGGGCCATCCGCTGCACATTCAGAGCCAGGGTGAGTGTCACCTGAGGCAGGAGCCCTTCAGGAACAAAGCTCACCAGGATGCCCACCGCGTAGATCAGGCTTTCGAGAGGGGTGAGGCGAACAATTAAAAAGTCTACGAGGAATGTGAGCACGCCTGTGCTCACCGCGATCAGCGTGATCCTGTCAACAATCCGCTGGATCTGCACCTCCAGAGTGCTGATGCCGCGGCTGGTGCTGGCCGAGAGGTGAGCCATCTGGCCCAATTCCGTTTCCGCTCCGGTGGCATACACGAGCGCTTCGCCATGGCCGGTGACCACCGTTGATCCCGCCAGGAGCAGATTCGAGCGTTCACGGCTGGGGAGATTGTCCTCCGACTGAATCGTGTCCTCTCAGCACACCGGAAGGGATTCGCCAGTGAGCACCGAGAGATTCACCGCCAGCTGATGGGCCACCAGCAAGCGGCAGTCGGCGGGGATGCGATTGCCTTCCTCGAGAACAATGCGATCGCCGCAGACCAGCTCGAGGGCCGTGCGCTGTTGCAGCTGGCCATCGCGCCACACCTGCACCTGGTCTGGCAGGTTGCTCGCCAAAGCCTCCAGCGTGCGTTCCGCTTTGAACTCCTGCCAGAAGGAGAAGAGGGCGTTGATCAGCACCACAGCCCAGATCGCCCAGCCGAGCTGGGGCGCCTGGGCCAGGAAGGCCAGACCAACCGCCACCCAGAGCAGCAGGGCCAAGAAGTGCACCAGCTGGTCGGTGAAGCGGAGTGCAAGGGGGCGTCGCCGCAGGGGAGGGAGCGTGTTAGGCCCGAAGCGCTGCAGACGGGCTGCCGCTTCTGCGCTGCTCAGTCCCTCAGGCCTGGTCCGAAGCGCCGACCAGAGTTCATGGCGTTGGAGTGCCCAGATCGGCTGACTGGCGGCGAGCTGCACAAGTTCCGCCGGAAGGCAGATCAAGGCTGACGCCATTTGGCTGGGTGCGAGCGCTGCAGAAACGTTTCAATTTTCGCTGACTTGGCATCAGCGTCGCCCCACAACCGAAGCCTGCGCTTGAGTGATGCGATAGCACTAAAACGCTTCTGCATCTGGGCATGAGGTCGCGATCTCACCAAGATGTTTTGTGGGGTGTTGTGCCGGCGAAACGTTGCGTCGTTCTTGAGCTATGGCGTCATCTGAAAACCCCAACCAACCGGCTCGATTCAAGTCACCGCAACGCCTGACGGTGACGCTTGCCCACGCTGTATATGAGCGTTTGGTGCTGCGCAGCAGTTCGGAAGGCCGATCGATCAGCAACCTGGCCGCTTATCTGATTGAGGAATCCTTGTCGCGCGAGAAGTGAAGCGCGTGCCAATTAAATGGCCAGTCGCTGCAGCATCAGCAGGCCGAGCAGAAACCAACCCACATTGGCTAGGGCTGGCAGAGTGCGCTGTGTGGCTTTGATCTCTGGAACCAGATCCGATGCGGCGATATAGAGAAAGTTTCCGGCGGCAAACAGCACCAGGGGGGCCAGGGGCAGGCTGGCGCGGAAACTCCAGGCCAGTAGTGCACCGAGCGGAAACGTGAGTGCCGAGATCAGATTCCAGAACAGGGCGCGAGTCGGTGACCAGCCGCTGTGGACCAGCACCCCGAAATCGCCCAGCTCCTGGGGGATTTCGTGCAACACAGCTGCGAACCAAGCGGCAACCCCCGCTGCCGGATTGATCAAATAAGTGCCGGTGATGCCCAGGCCACCGATGAAATTGTGCAGACCATCGCCCAGCAAGATCAACAGGGCCATCGGTTGCATGGTAACGCCTGATCGATGCGTCTGCGCGCGATGGCTGTGATGCCAATGCAGCGATTGCTCCAGCACCAGGAAGGTACTGAAACCAGCCCCGATCCAGAGCGCTCCCCGCCGGGGCAGCAGTTGGGAGAATCCCTCGGGAAGCATGTGGAACAATGCACCTCCGAGCAGTGATCCCGCCGCCAGAGCCACCAGTGGCAGCAATAGAGCTTCTAGACGACGGGCCGGCAGCACCAGGGTGATCGCTCCCACCATGGCGATCAAGCTCATCAAGACAGCACCCATTGCGATCGTGATCGCGCTGTTCGGATCGGCGCTCATCCGCGCCACCACAGCCAGGTCTCAACATTGAGCATCAGGCCGATCAGGGTCAGAAAGCTCATCAGGACGATCTGATCACGGCGCGCATCAGGGATGCGGATGTCGGCGGTGAGGTGAATCAGATTGGTGAGCGTGTAGAGCAAGCTCAACCACCACTGGGCGCCGCGCCAGCTGGAAGCCGCACTCCAACTCTGCGGATCTGCTGCGGCGTGGAAGGCCAGGAGCATCGCCACCACCGGCACCATGAGATACAGCAACATCGCCATGAACAGACGCGGCAGCCTGGCGACAGGCACATTCGTTTCGATCTGCACGGAGCGGCCATGAAACAAGGGCATCAACCCCAGCTCCACGTGGAACAGCATCACGATCAGCCAGGCAATCCAGAGTGCGGCGATCCGCAGTGCCTGGCCTGCGGGGGGCAGCACGGCAACGGCCGAAAGCAGGGCGACAGAGAACAGACCCATCTCATTCAGCCTGAAGCCGGCCATACAGTCCGATCAGGGAGGCATCGGCCAGCACATGGCTCTGCATCGCATCGCGCAGTTCACTCGCTGTGCTCCCTGCCGGCAGCGGCAGCGATTCATCGAGGGCATACAGCTGAAACACATAGCGATGCAGTTCACCCTCAGGGGGCATGGGCCCCTGGTAGCCGGTGCGCTGAAAGCGGGTAATGCCCCAGCAACAACCCTGACGAGCACCATTGGCCAACTGGAGCGATTGCGGCTGCGCAGCGGAAAGGGCGCGTTGCTCAGGCGGCAGATTGAAGAGAACCCAGTGCACCCAGTGACCTCCCGCTGCATCGGGGTCATCCACGATGAGCGCAAAGCTGCGGGTGCCAGACGGTGCTCCAGCCCAGCGCAGCGGCGGCGATAGATTGAGACTTTCAGCGGTATGAATCAAGGGGATCAGATCGCCATCGCGAAAGGCCGGTGAATCGAGGTGAAACACACCGTTAACGCTGGCCATTCGATGTCAATAGAGCTCGGCCTCCACTCTGGGGCCGATCACAGGGCTTGATGACTGTTGCCGTAGATCAGCTTGCAGCCTGCCGCATGGATGCAGCGTCGGCTGCCGCTTCAGAATCGCCTTCAAATGCCTAAAAACTATGCAGTGATGCTGATGCAGATCAGCCCCCGTCATCCTCAGCAACACGGGGATTCATATCCTGAAGATGTCCTCTTCACACTTTGAGGTGATGACATGAGCTTGATCAAGTGGGAGCCTCTCAATGATCTTGAAGCGATAATGGATCGAGCCCTGGCGCTGCCGACGATGCCGTTCACATCCACGATGCCCTGGAATGAATGGGGTCCGCGTGTGGACATCTATGAAACCAATGGCTCCTATCAATTCAAAGCCGATCTCCCAGGGATGCGCCGGGATGATGTGTCGGTGATGGTGTCGGGAGATCGACTCACCGTACAGGGCGAGAGGAAACGGGAAAAAGACGAGAAGAACCCTCGCTTTCACCGGGTCGAGCGCTCCTATGGCAGCTTCAGTCGCAGTTTCACCTTGCCCGAGGATGCGGATCTCAAGGCGGTGAAGGCCCACTGCGAAAATGGTGAGCTCACGATCTCCATCCCACGCAAGGGCGGTGCGGTCGAAACGAAAGCGGTCAAGATTCCAGTGTCTTGATGGCTGGTGTGCCCTTGCTGAGCAACTGCCGCAGAATGGATGCAGGTGATGGTTTGCTTGGTGATGCATGGTTGCCTTGTCAGGCAATGTTCCGCCATGCATGACCGCACCAGCTCTGATTGAGACCATCGCCTCGATGGCTGATGTTCGCTTTGATGGCCAAAGGCCCTATGACCTCGATGTGCATGATCGGGGTCTTTTTTCTGACCTGCTTCAGAGGGGCGGGCTGGCTCTTGGCGAAGGGTATGTTCGTGGTGATTGGGATTGTGATGATCTGCCGGAATTGATTGCACGGCTCTTGCGTGCTCGCTATCAGCTTGAGGCCAATCCCTTGCAGGGTCTACGAGAAGCCTGGCAGCGGCTGCGGGAATGGATGCTGAATCCCCAGACCCTGCATCGATCCTTTCGTGTTGGGCGGGTGCATTACGACATCGATCCGAGGGTGTACGCAGCCATGCTCGATGCCAGGCGGATTTACAGCTGTGCGATCTGGAATGACGGTGACACCCTGGATCAGGCCCAGGAACGCAAGCTAGATCTGATCTGCCGCAAGCTGGAGTTACGGCCTGGCCATCGCCTCCTTGATGTGGGCTGCGGCTGGGGCGGCTTGTTGGCCTATGCCTGTGAGCACTATGGAGTGCAAGGTTATGGCATCACGATTTCGGCGCGACAATATGCCTATATCCGGGATCACCACACCAATCTGCCGATTGAGGTGCTGATGGCCGATTATCGATCCCTGCCGCAATTGAATCAGCCGCGTTTTGATCGCATCGTCTCTGTGGGGATGTTTGAGCATGTGGGCCCGGTCAATCAAGGCACGTACCATCGAATCCTGCGAGATTGCCTGCATCCGGATGGCCTCTTCCTGCTGCAGACGATCGGCCACTTTGTGACCACCCCTCAGACCGATCCATGGATTGAGCGCTACATCTTCCCGGGTGGTCGCCTGCCAGGCCCGTCCCAGTTGGCGCAGGGCGTTGAGGGGGTCTATCAGCTGCAAAGCTGGGAAAATTATGGCCTCCACTATGAACGCACACTCTTGGCATGGTGGGAAAAGTTCTCAGCCCACTGGCCCCTGTTGCAAGGGACGCTCAGCGACGAGTTTTACCGGATGTGGCGTTACTACCTTCTCGGTTGTGCGGGTTATTTCCGCTCGGGCCATGGCCAGCTCTGGCAGTTGCTCCTGCGTCCCGCCCTCTGAGCCGCGACGGCTGGCGACATGAAGAAGCCCCGGTTGATCCAACCGGGGCTTTGCTGTGTCAGAAGTAACGGGGTTTGGTCATCGGCGGGTGCTTCCCTGCCATCCCGGGGCTTGGATTGAAGCCATTGGCACTGCCAGTGTTCAGGGCGTTGCTCTGGCCATAGGCCATATTGGCCTGTCCATTGCGCAAGGGATCCCGCAGGGCCTCTTCAAGCAGAAAGGCGCAGAGATTCGACACGGAGCGACCTTCGTCCTCTGAGCGGGTGAGAAGCGCGTCATGAACATTGTGACTGAGCGTGATTGAAATTCGCTTGGGTTGTCTTTGCAGCACGCGAATGCGGTTGTTCATGGAGTGTGTTGAAGCAGAGTGCTCGACGCCCGAATCTTATGCGTGTTGCTCACATCAAGGTGCGGCTTCGCCGCAGCACTCTCGGTGCTGATCTGTACATCACCAGTTGTCTGGTTGGAGGCGCTGCGCCTTAGCTGCACTTCTGTGTAATTGCCAAGCGATAGACGGCCTTCTGCTTATGACTCTCTGGGGCGCGCGCCTCCCTTTTGTTCCTTCTCTGGATCAACCCAATGCCTGCTTTCGAACTGATTTCTGATCTTCACGCTGAGACCCTCCAGGGTGGCTATTCCCGTCGTGGTCGCTGGTCACGGCCCAGCGTCGGTGTGAGTGCTTCCTTTGCCCGTCAATCCGTTCGCACCAACACTGCGCAGGACAACGGCATCTACACCGCCGGTGCTCTGGGCCTCGGTGCTGTGAGCGTGCGAGATCAATTCAATGCCGCTGAGATCATGATCTCTCAGCGCGCCTGAGATTCGTTGTTTAGGCGGCCTTCGGCCGCCTTTCTTCTTGATTCCCATGGAAGCTCTCTCAGACCTTCAATGCGAAGCCCTTCAAGGTGGCTTCTTCTCCATTCAGGTGTCGCCCCGACTGATCACCCGGGTGTCACCCCAGGTGGCACCCGTGGTGGCTCCCATCATCAGCACTGATGTGGCAGTGGTGGAGACCAACCAGCTCAACCTTGCCGTTCCGACGGCGGTCGGAGTGCTGGGCGGACGGGCTGAATCGAATGTGTCCTCGATGGTCAACATGCTGTCGCTGCGCATTCGCAGTTAGTCCCTTTCAGCCATGGGCTCAGGCCCATGGCTGTTGTTCCGATGTTCTGTGTGAAGGCTGCTTCTGTGCCGATTTCCCTTGCCGTCTTGCTGTCGCCATTGCGGCGCCTGGGGCAACATCTTGCTCCTCCTTACCCCTGCGTGCGTCAGTTCGATGAGGAGGATTGTGGGGCTGCCTGCCTGGCCACGGTGGCCAAAAGCCATGGCATCCAGCTTCCTCAGGGGATGATTCGCGACGCTGTTGGCACCACCAGCCATGGCACCACCTTGCTCGGCTTGCGCCGCGGTGCCGAGCAGCTCGGGTTCACGGCGCGGGCTGCCCGAGCGCCGGAGCGATTTCTTGACGCGCTGAGAGAGGTTCCCCTGCCGCTGATCTGTCACTGGGATGGCCAGCACTGGGTGGTATTGCATCACCTGATCGGCGATGACGTGCTGATTGCTGATCCTGCCGTCGGTCTACGCCGCCTCAGTCGGGAGCGGTTCCTGCAGCATTGGAACGACGGTGTCGTTCTGCTGCTCGAGCCCGATCCGGCCCGCCGTCCTGAGCGACCCGAAGAACCCAACCATGCCTTCGCGGTGTTGCTGCGCTATGTGCTGCCGTTTCGCAAACTTCTGGTTCAGGCGCTCTTACTCAATCTGGTGGTGGGCATGATGTCGTTGGGCTTGCCGCTGTTGATGCAGCTGCTCACCGACGACGTGCTTGTGCGCGGTGATCAGCGCATGCTCGTGAGCCTCTGCCTCGGCCTGATGCTGCTTTTTGGCTTCCGTTCGCTGATTGGACAGTTGCAGGGGCATCTGGTTGGTTACTTCGGTCAGAAGCTGCAGTTGCAGATGGTGATGCATTACGGCCGTCAGCTGCTTCTCTTGCCTCTACGTTACTTCGAAACCCATCGCAGCGGCGAGGCGGTGAGTCGCATCGGCGACATCGAGCATGTCAACAACCTGATTGGCTCGGTGGTGCTTGGCCTCCCCAGTCAGTTCTGCATTGCGTTGATTTCGCTCGTTCTGATGTGGACCTATTCAGCCTCTCTGACGCTGGCCGCCTTACTCGGTTACATGTTGGTAATCGCCTGCAGTCTGGTGTTTCTACCTGCCTTGAAGGCGGCCTCGCGTGAGCTATTGGTGCGCTCTGCTGACAATCAAGGCTTCCTGGTGGAGATCTTTCGTGGCGCCAGTGTCTTGAAGACGAGTGAGGCTTTTGCCCAGGCCTGGCAGGAATATCAAAGCAATTTCGGTCGAATGTCACACCTCGCCTGGCGTGAGCTGCGGCTGAAGCTGGCTGAATCCAGTCTCACCGGCGCCCTCGGCAGCGTGGTCACTGTGGCCTTGCTCTGGTACGGCAGTTCATTTGTGATTGCCCGCGAGCTCTCGATCGGCCAGTTGCTGGCGTTCAACGGTTTTGGCGCCAACGTGCAGGCTTTACTCGCATCCTTGAGTGGTGTCACCCAGGAATTGTTGCTGGCGGATGTGGTGATCCGCCGGATGGGTGATGTGCTGGAGCGCAAACCGGAAGCGATGGGTCCAAAAAACGGTGCCTCTGTGACGATCCCCAGGAATGCTGAAATTCGTTGCGAAGCGATCACCTACAACCATCCTGGTCGGCGCGCGTTGCTTCAAGATCTCAACCTCCTGATTCCAGGAGGTGTCACCACGGCGCTGGTAGGGGAATCCGGTTGTGGCAAAAGCACCCTCAGCAAGATCCTGGCCGGTATCTATCCACCTGATCAGGGCACGATCCACTTCGGTCCATTCAATAGTCGGGACCTGTCGCTTGATGTGCTGCGTTCCCAGGTGGTGCTGGTGCCGCAGGAATCGGTCATCTTCAATCGCTCCATCGCAGAGAACTTCACCTTCGCCCACCCGGGAGTGAGCTTTGAGCAGATCGTTGCGGCCTGTCAGCTGTCCCTTGCCGATGAGTTCATCCGGCAACTGCCGGATGGCTATCGCACGATTCTCGGCGAATTCGGCGCCAATCTCTCCGGCGGTCAACGTCAGCGCCTGGCGATTGCCCGGGCTTTGATCAGTGATCCACCGCTCTTGATCCTTGATGAGGCCACCTCGGCACTCGATCCCGTGCTGGAGAGCCGGCTGATGGAGCGCCTGCTGGAGCGGCGTCAGGGCCACACCACAGTGCTGATTAGTCATCGCCCTTCGGTGATCATGCGTACCGACTGGATCATTTATCTCGAGCAGGGTCAGGTGTTGGCGGAAAACACACCGCGCCTGCTTCAGGAGCACGCCCCTGTTGCACCGTTCCTGAAGGTGGCCTGATGACAGTTCCACACCATCAAGCGCTTCCCCCCGCCACCCCGGATGAGTTTCTGCCGCCGCCGGGGGCTTGGGCACACCAGCTCGGTTGGCGCACCGCTGCTGCCGGTGTCGCTCTTCTCGCCATGGCCTGCGTCTGGCCTTTGGATGAGTTGGCACGGGCCAGTGGTCAGGTGCGACCCCAGGGAGAGAATTCGCCGGTTCAGTCTTTGGGCGGCGGTCGCCTCAGCCGCGTGCTGGTGTCGCCCAATCAAAAGGTGAAGGCGGGCCAGTTGCTGGCGGAATTCGATCGGGAGCCTCTGCTTTCGCAACGTCGGCAGTTGCTGCGGGAGCGCACCCAGTTGCAGGAGCAGCTGCATCAGGCCAGACAGCAAGGCGCTGATCTGCAGGCGCAAACCAAGTCGATCGCCCGACTGATCCAGACCCAGATCGCTTCAGCGCGTGGTGGCGTCGCCCAGGCCCTCGCCGGATCACGCTTCCAGGAGCGCGAACTCCAGCGGTTGCGCTCCCTGGCGGCAGAGGGGGCGATTCCCCAGTTGTTGCTGGAGGAAAAGGAGGCTGGGGTCGCCGTTGCCAGCAGCAGGCTGGAGCAAGCGCGCCTCGGGGTCGGAGAACAGCGCGCCCGGCTGGAGGCTGAACAGGCCCGTTTGCGCCAATCGCTCAGTACGGCGCGTAGCTCCCAGGCTGAACTTGAGCGGCAGTTGGCAGCCATCGATGGTCGCCTGCGCGAGAACGCCAGGGCCAGTGAACAGATGCGCTTGCTTGCACCCGTGGATGGCACGGTGGTGGAGACAAAACTTCGCTACCCGGGTCAGGTGCTCCAACCGGGCGATGTGGTCGCCACCCTGTCCCCAGCCTCCCAGCCTCTGGCCGTTCGCGTACGGCTTCCGGCTCGGGATGTGGCGCCCCTGCGCGCCGGACAGGCGGCAACACTGCGAGTGGGCTCCTGCCCTTACACCGATTTCGGGGTGCTGGCTGGTCGGGTCAAGGCGATCGCTGCTGATGCTGTGGATGGTGAATACGCCGTGACGATCACACCGAGCGCCGATCAGCTCAGGCAGGGTCAGCGGCGTTGTGCTCTGCGTGCCGGTATGGATGTGGACGCCGATCTGGTCATCCGCCGGGGAACGGTGATGGGATTGTTGCTGCGCAAGTTGCGGTTGCTGGTACCCACCTGATCCGCTGCAGTGCTGAGCATCACCGCCCCACCTCCAGGCGCCCTGCCTAGGTGATAGACAGCCCTTCGCGCTGTCGCTCCATGCTTCACCATTCACCGGTCTGGACTGATCGGCATCAGGCCGGCCTCGCTCTTGCCGAACGCCTTCAGGATTGTGCCGATGGCTATGGGATGACCAGCCTGATTGCCCTGCCCCGAGGCGGTGTTCCGGTGGCGGCGGCGATGGCCTCCAAGCTGCAGC
>AACY020558232.1_pt1 | contig 10106 bp, 5 predicted proteins | sample 267378 | NCBI WGS metagenome assembly AACY02 (sample SAMN02954345, study PRJNA13694) | marine metagenome | biome: aquatic; feature: ocean; material: water; isolation source: isolated as part of a large dataset composed predominantly from surface... | reverse complement strand
AAGAACAACGGTAACATGCGCCGTAGGGATTTCTTGGCGGGTGTTGGCATTGGGGCCCTCGCTGCTGGTATGCCCATGTTACCAAAAGCCGCCATCGCAGCAAGTGGTATGGAAGCTGCGCCAGAAGGGGCAGAAATCGCACGCATTGGTGTTTACCCTGCCCTTGGCATCGCGCGGGTGGGTGGCAGCACGTCATGGTTTCTTGCACCTGAAGTACCGGGCCTACCACCAACCCCTGAAGGAGGGTTCAAGGATGACGACCAACTAATCAAAAAGCAGGTTCAACGCTTCCGTCTCTTTGCCTTTGATGCACAAAATAGGGTTATTGGTGAGGTTACATCCGATAACGCCGAAATCGTTTGGAATGTACATGTGGCCAACACAAAGGCAGCTTGGTACGGCTTCAACAACCCGCTTGATAACGGAGAACTTGCCCCTGGCTTACCTGGGCAAAAGCGCAACCAGTTTTTTGTCGATGATGACGAACGCGAGCGCATGCTGGTCATTGATGGCGGTGCAACCGATATTTCGGGGGGGCAGGTGAATGCCCAAGGCAACGACCCAAAATATGCCATGGGCGGACGTTTTTATGATCAAGACGATGTCGGCCTAGGCCATCTCCGAACCGATGATGCTGGACGCTTGTTGGTCTTTCCCCCGGATGGTGTTTCGCACAGCCCTGTGGGGGCAAACATCACGAGCTTTGCAGATAATGATGGCTGGCATGATGACTGGTGCGATGGGCCAGTAAAGGCGCGTGTAAAACTCCCAGACGGCCGAACATTTGATGCTGACCACGGTTGGGTTGCCTGTGTGGGCCCCAATTTCGCGCCGGAAATTCCACCCATCACCACGCTCTATGACGTGATTGAGGACATGAATGTGCGCGAAGGTTGGAGCCAAAGACCATCATCGCCACTCTCATTTCGGAAACATATCTACCCGATTTTCCGCCGCCTCGCACTTACCGAATGGGTCAGTGCGGAATCATTCTTACGCCAAGAATGGCTGGGTATCGGTGACTTCGCTGATCCTGCCTTTTTGGCCCAACTGGCCAACCCAGCAGCACAAGCACAACCATTTCGGCAGTCCATATTCGAAAAGTTCCGCGACCCTTACAATGTAGGCCCAGAGGCCTACAAAGAAGAGCGCTTGAAAATTCCTTTGATGCTTGGGGATGGCGTCAATTATAATGGTTCTCCATTGCAATGGTTTCAATTTCCAAAGCTGCAATATGACCTACTAAAAAGTTGGGCCGATGGTGATTTTATCAATGACCTCAACGACGATAGCTCTGAAAGCATCACGCAGTTAGAAGACATCCCATTAGACCAGCAACCAGCTGCCCTTACCCAAGCCGCCCTCGAGCCTTGTTCCGGGGGCGCCTTCCACCCTGGCGTCGAGTTGAGCTATTACCTTCGCGCACCAGATATTTATGCCCGTTCGGGTGACAGCAGTCAGGAACCTTTCCGCATTGCCCTGGGCAACCGTGAGAGCTTGATCCATAATGTGGGGCTTTTGCTCACCCCTGAGGTCGCCATCAAAGGGGGTAATGGTGCGCCACCACCGATTGGCCCACAGATGCCTGGCGACCTCACCCGTTGGATGGGGTTACCCTGGCAATGTGATGCCTTCAGTTGTCAGCAGGTTTTGATGCAAGAAGATTTCCCAACCGCAGTCTGGTGGCCGGCTTTGCTACCCATCGATGTGCTTCCCGAGGGTCATTATCTGCAACTACTTCGGGAGGACCTGCCCGCAGAAGAGCGCTTGAGATTTTACCATGCCCGCGCTCCCTGGACACGAGGGGTCGCAGGAATAGGGTACCATGTAAATGCTAGCTATTGGGATGGTATCACCAACATGATTCGCTTGTGGCAACATATGGGCTTTGTTGAAAAACGTCCTGGCCCGACAGATCCTTCCCGGCCGGAGGAAATCCCGGACGAACTATTTGTCGAAGTGGGCCGTTCCGATACGGAACTGCGCTTTGATTGGCAACAGCGACATGGGTTGTTGCCGAGTTAAACCAACAGGGGGATCAAATGCCGGCAACCAGGCATGGGGCTCGTCATGCGCGCGTGTTGGTGGTTGGTGGCGGCATCGCAGGTGCCGCCGCTTGTATTTCATTGGCAAAAGCAGGTCTTCGGGCGCATTGGTTGACACGCGAGACAGCACCAACAACAGAAGCCGTGGGGGAATCGCTGGCCCCGGCTTCTCTGCCCATTCTGAGCGCGCTAGGGCTAGAGAGCATCATTGACTCAACCAGGCATCGCCATGGGAATGCTACCTTTTCCGCCTGGGGGAGCAGCTCACTGATGGAGCGCAATGCATTTTTGCACCTAGAAGGCCCTGGCCGGGTGCTGGATCGCCGTTTTTTTGAGGAACAACTGAGGCAGGTCGCCAATGGCTTGGCGACAAAAATAACTGGATCATTTGAGGCAATGGCACCAAGTGAGCACGGTCCTGGTTGGTCTTTGACATTGGATAACGGGAAGGTCATCACCACCGATTTTCTCATTGATGCGACCGGCAGGGCGGCATTAATCGGACGACGGATGAGTCACTTTGAACGCACGGATCAACTGGTTGCCGCAGTAGCGTTTCTTCAGCAGACAACTTGTGATGTGGAGCCAACCCGGGCGACATTGATCGAAGCCGTTGCGCAAGGTTGGTGGTACGCAACATTGTTACCTGACAACAGACTTGGCCTTGCCTATTTCAGCGATCCAGATTTGCTACCATCCGACCTGTCGCGTGATATGAATAGTTGGCGCCACCTATTGGCCGACACCCTACATGCGGGGCGTTGGGTTCAGGATGCTCAATTCGCTTTAGACAAACCACCACGCCTCGTTAGTGCTGGTTCAGCGCGAATAAGCCCTCCGTGCAGCGGCAACAACGATCATGCTGGTTGGGCCGCAATTGGTGATGCAGCCGCAGCCTTTGACCCTCTCTCTTCACACGGGATCACCACTGCCCTTTGGACAGGTGCGCGCATGGGCACCGTCGTGCCTGAATGGATCGAAGGAAATCGAGAACCCCTCACTTGTTATGGTGAGGCTGTATGCTCCGGCTACACATCTTTTTTGCGCCAACGCGAAGCAATGTATGGACGTGAACAACGCTTCGCAGATCAACTATTCTGGCAACGAAGAAGAACATAACCATGTGGTTGCCAGATGTTCAAAAAGCAGGCGGCTTTAACGATCACTTGACCCACGAATAGAGAGATTGGCGTTTCGCGCCGTCATCATTTTGCCATCAGCCCTTGATCGGCTGGCCCACCCTGCAGACAAAGCTTGCCAAATGGCTTGGCCCACGCCCATAAAAGGGCCGATCGATTAATAGCGGTCACGTACGGAGCAAGGATGACCATCAACCCCGAACGACGCCACCTGATCAGCGTGGCAGACTTAAATGCCAAGGAGGTCCGGGACCTTCTGGGCCGGGCGTTGGAGTATGTGGATATCAATAGCGGGATCACCAAGCGCAATGCGATCTTGGAAGGCCGCACCCAGGTCAACATGTTCTTTGAGCCTTCCACAAGAACACAGGCTTCCTTCGAAATCGCCGGCAAAAGGCTGGGCATGGATGTGCTCAACATGTCCGTATCCACCTCCTCCATGACCAAGGGCGAGACCCTTCTCGACACCGCGGCCACCCTCAATGCCATGAAACCTGACCTACTGGTGGTGCGCCACCAACATTCCGGCGCCGTGCAGCTGCTTGCCCAGAAGGTGAATTGCTCGGTGATCAATGCCGGCGATGGCGCCCATGAGCACCCCACCCAGGCCTTGCTTGATGCCCTGACCATCATGAAGGTGAAGGGCGCCATCGGCGGGCTTAAGGTTGTCATTTGCGGCGATCTTTTGCATTCCCGGGTGGCGCGCTCCAACCTGATCTTGCTTCATGAATTGGGCGCCCAATTGCATGTGGCTGGTCCTTCAACTTTGCTGCCGCCGGATATCGAAGAATATGGCATTGCCGTGCACCGACGGCTTGATGAGGCGTTGGATGGGGCGGATGTGGTGATGATGCTGCGGGTCCAACGTGAACGCATGGCCGGATCCTTCTTCCCATCGGTGCGTGAATATCATCATTATTTTGGCCTCGATCATCAAAAGATTCGCCATGCCAAGCCCAATGTCATGGTCATGCATCCCGGCCCCATGAACCGCGGTGTGGAGATTTCCTCCGAGCTGGCCGATGACCCGCAATATTCCGTCATCCATCTGCAGGTTGAGATGGGTGTCGCCGCCCGCATGGCGGCCATTGAGTTTCTGTTGGCGGGGGCATCATCATGAATGACTTGGTGATCAAAAATGCACGCCTTATAGACCCTGCCACGGGTCGGGACGAATTGGGCTGGCTGCGTATTGCGGATGGGGTCATCACGGGATTGGGTGCCGGTGCGGGGCCCCCCGCGTCACAACAACATGATGCCGGCGGTTTGGTGTTGGCCCCGGGCTTGATAGACATGCGCGCCCATGCAGGAACTGGTCTCCAGCCACGCAAAATTGCCAAAATGTCGGCAGCTGCGTTGCGCTGGGGCATCACCACCACCTGCCTTTATGCAGACCTCACCGATGCCGCCGCACTTGCCCACCTCAAAAACAGCAACCATGGGGCTGGTCGGATTGAATTCTTCCCACCCCTTACCCACGGAGGTGATCACGGGGATGACGACGCCCGTATGGTGGATGTTGGCCTTCTCAAAGAAGCTGGTGCCATTGGCTTTGCCAATGGTGGCCCCATGGGGCGCAACAATGTGCATCTCCGGCGCGCATTGACCTATGCCCGGGATTTTGATGCGTTGGTGGCCTTGCAACCCTTAGACCCAGAATTATCAGATGGGGACATGCATGAGGGCCTGATGGCCACAAGGCTTGGCTTGAGGGGCATTCCGGTGCTCGCCGAGACCATTGAATTGCGTCGCCTTCTTGCCCAGGCTGAAGATAGCCAGGTCCGCGCCCATATGGATCTGATTTCCAGCGCAGCTGGTTTGAACATCCTGAATGATTTTCCAAACTTCAGCGCGAGCGTCAGCATTCATCATTTGTTGATGAATGATCTTGATGTGGGGGCCTACAGAACATTCACAAAAATCAACCCACCTTTGCGCGAAGAAAGTGACCGTTTGGCCCTCATTAATGCCGTCAAAACGGGCCAAATTAAGGCCGTTGTCTCGGCCAATATGGCGCTCGGTGAGCAGGACAAAAGGGTCCCCTATGGTGAGGCCACCCCTGGCGCCGCAGGTTTTGACATTCTGCTGGCGGGGCTGTTGCAGCTTGTTCACGAAGAACATCTGTCACTTCTCGAAGCGTTAAGGCCCGTCACAAGCGGACCAGCGGATATTTTGGGCCTTCCCACGGGCCGCCTGGCCGTCGGTTCCCCGGCGGACCTTATCGAAATTGATGTTCATGCGCCCTGGCAGGTGGCCCGTCATGGGCAAGTAGGCTTCGGGGACAACCAGCCCATGGAAGGGCGCCTGCTTCAAGGCTTGGTGCGCCATGCCTGGGTGGCTGGTAATTCCCATGCCTGACCCCCTCCACCCCCTTGGGCTATTGATCCTTCTTGGTTTCCTGCTCACCGGCTATGTGGTGGGTTCGGTGCCTTTTGGCCTTCTGGTCTCAAAATTGTTTGGCTTGCCTGACCCCAGAAGCTATGGCTCAAAAAATATTGGTGCCACCAATATCCTACGCTCGGGCAACAAAATCGCAGCCTTGCTGACCCTCATCGGCGATTCCGCCAAAGGTGGCGTCGCCACGGCACTGACCTTCACATTCTATGGCACAGATCCTGCCCTGGCGGTGGGTTTTGGGGCCTTTGTGGGCCACCTCCACCCCATCTTTTTAAGGTTTAAAGGGGGCAAGGGCGTCGCCACCTTTTTGGGTGTGATTTTGGCCATGGGGCCAAGCTTGGTGGGGCCCTTAACGCTGGCCTCTTGGCTCTTGGGCGCCCTGGTCACAAGACGTTCTTCCATGGGTGCCGTGGTGGCGGCTGTGTCGGCGCCTGTCCTATTTTATGTTTTTGGCCATGTGCAGCTGGCCGAATGGTCGTTAGCCATGGCGCTTTGGCTGCTCTGGCGGCACCGGGAAAATATCAAAAGATTGGTGGCAGGAACCGAACCAAAAATCGGGGCGAAGAAGCAATAAGATGATTGACACATATGCCGCTCCTGGTTCAGTCGCGAATTTACACCTTTTGCAGAGAAGTGACCAAAACCCATGGATCTTGTGATCGTCGAATCCCCGGCCAAAGCCAAAACCATCGAACGTTACCTTGGTGATGGCTATAAGGTTTTGGCCAGTTATGGCCATATCCGGGACCTTGATCCAGGTGAAGGGTCGGTCGACCCCAAAAATAACTTTGCCCAAAAATGGACCATTGATGGCCAGGCCCGCAGCCGGGTTCAGGAATTATCAAAGGCCGCCAAGGAGGCAGACCGCGTCATTCTCGCCACCGACCCAGACCGCGAGGGCGAGGCGATTTCATGGCATTTGGCCAATGTGCTGCGCGATCAGCGGGGGCTTTCCAAACTACCGATGTCACGGGTGGTCTTCCATGAAATCACCAAAAGTGCCGTGCTTGAAGCCATGGCCAACCCCAGGGATATTAACGACGAATTGGTGCATGCCTATTTGGCACGGCGCCTGCTTGATTACCTGGTGGGCTACACCCTCTCCCCAGTCCTCTGGCGCAAGCTGCCAGGCGCACGTTCTGCCGGCAGGGTGCAATCGGTTGCCTTGCGCCTGATCTGCCAGCGCGAGGTGGAAATCGAATCCTTCGTGCCGATTCATTATTGGAGCGTTGAGGCTGACTTGCAACTGGATGGCGACCGTGGGCTGACGGCAAAATTGGAACATGCCGATGGCCAGAAACTTGGTCGTGAGGACATCACCAGCGAAGCCAAGGCCCAGGAATATGTGGCGCGGATTGCCGCCCAAGATATTTCCGTCGAGGCGGTCAAGACGACCCCACGGCAAAATAAGCCGGCAGCGCCCTTTACCACCTCCACCCTGCAGCAGGAGGCGGCAAGAAAGCTACGATTCTCAGCAAAAAGGACCATGCAAACGGCCCAACGCCTCTATGAAGCAGGGCATATCACCTACATGCGGACCGACGGCACCAGCTTGTCCAAAGAGGCCGTGGCGGACATTCGTGGCGTGATCGACAAAGAGTTCAGCCCCAGACACCTGCCCGGCAGCCCCCGCATGTTCGGGGCCAAAAACCCCAATGCCCAGGAAGCCCATGAAGCCATCCGCCCCACCGCCATCAGCCGCAAACCTGGCAGCATCACATTGGAGGGTGACCAGGAGCGCCTCTATGCCCTGATCTGGAAACGGACCATGGCCTGCCAGATGGCCAATGCGGAATATCTGGACACAAGAATTGATTTTAAAAGCATGGACGGGACCCTTGGCCTCGGTGCCACAGGCCGCATCATGACCTTTGGTGGCTTCATGGACCTCTATCATGAGGGTTTGGACGACCAGGAAGAAGAACAAGATAATAGGTTGCCCAACATTCAAGAGGGCGAGCAGGCCAAGGTCAAAGAAGCCCGGGACATTGCCCACACCACCAAGCCACCGGCAAGATTTAGCGAAGCCACCTTGGTCAAGGAATTGGAACGGCTTGGTATTGGCCGGCCATCCACCTACGCCAGCATTATTTCGGTGTTGGAAGAACGCGGTTATGTGCGCCTGGATCAGCGGCGTTTCTTTGCCGAAGATACCGGCCGTGTGTTGTCCGTCTTTTTGGATGCCTTTTTCCACAACTATGTGGCCTATGACTTCACCGCCGAATTAGAACAAAAACTTGACCGCATCACCAGTGGGGAATTGGATTGGTTGGAGGTCATGCGCGAGTTTTGGACCGGCTTTGAAAAAGCCGTGGACGCCACCAGTGAGTTGCGGGTCCGGGATGTGATTGATGTGCTCGACCGCGAATTGGAACAGCATCTGTTCCCGGTCACGGAAGAAAACCCAGAACCACGCAAATGCCCATCCTGTGGCACCGGCACGTTGGGGCTACGTATTGCCAAGAATGGTGGTTTTATCGGTTGTTCGAATTACCCCGAATGCAACCACACCAAAAATCTTGGCAAAGCCAGCGATGGTGAAGCAGGAGACTTGCCCCGGGATCTTGGGCCCGATGATTTGGGCCGCATGATCTCTTTAAAGACAGGTCGCTTTGGCCCCTATTTGGAACGTGCTGCTGATGAAGGTGAAAAACCACATCGCGTGAGCGTTCCGAAAGATTTGTCGCTGGAAAATCTGGGGCTGGAGATGGCCCTGAAACTCATCACCATGCCCCGGGAAGTGGGTCTCCATGAGGGCGAACCCATCATCGCCAATCTTGGCCGTTACGGCCCCTATTTGAGCCATGGCAATAAGAATGCCAAGCTTGCGGGAACATTGGAAGCCTTAGAAATCGGCATGAATTTGGCGGTGGAAAAATTGGCCGGCGCCAAAGAGCGAATGCCTGCCACGGAACTCGGCCAACACCCCAACGGCAAAAGCATCACGCTCAAATCAGGCCGCTTTGGGCCCTATGTCCAGATGGACAAAATCATGGCCAACATCCCCAAGGCCACCGACCCCAAAGACCTGACCTTAGAAATGGCCATTGAGCTCATCGACAAAAAAATCGCCAAGGGCGGTGGTAAGGCAAGCAAACCAAAGGCCAGGACCAAAAAAAGTGTCAAAAAATAAATCCCGGGAGATCATCGACCGGGCAGCCCTTCTTGCCTTTATCAAAAGCCGTGGTGGCGCTGTGCATAAAAGGGACATTGCCAAGGCCTTCAACCTTAAGGGCACCGACAAAATTCATCTGAAGGCACAATTGCGGGATCTTGCCGAAGAAGGTTTGATCGCCGGGCGCAAGAAAACCAAACGCCCCGACATGATGCCACGGATTTTCCAGGCAAGGGTAAGCGACATCACCGAAGATGGTGTGGTCCTCGCCATGCCCGATGTCGCGGGATTTGAAGAAGAATTGGTTGAAATCACAGGGCCGCGCGCGGACCACCTTTCGAACCACCAACTGGTCAAGGTGCGCCTTCTTCCTGGCCAAGATGGTGAGGCAGGACCCAAAAAAGTTGGGCTTTTGCACAAAATATCCGAAGAAGTGGAAAGCCAAATCGGCGTGATTGTGCGCGCTGATGGAAAAATCTGGGCAGAACCGGTCAGCCGCAAGGGGCGCGGGCAATCCCTCCATCTGGTTAACCCGGACATGGACAAATTGCGCAATGGCGACCTTGTTGAATTGGAAATCCTGGGGCGCCATCGGGGCCAATCCGCCGCGCGGATCATCGAACATTTGGGCACCAGGCTCGATTCCCCACGGGCGGTCTCCATGGTGGCCATCCATGAACACCAAATTCCCCATTTGTTTGGCCCCGAGCTTTTGGCTGAGGCCAATGAATTGGCGCCGGCATCCTGTGAGCGGGTGGATTTGACGGAGTTGCCCTTCGCCACCATCGACCCGGAAGATGCCCGGGACCATGACGATGCCCTCTTTGCTTGCCCGGCACCCGATGATGAAGGGGCGAGCCATCTTTATGTCGCCATCGCCGATGTGGCCGCCTATGTGGCGCCAGGCAGCATCATCGATCGGGAGGCCCAGAAAAGAGGCAATTCTGTGTATTTTCCAGACCGTGTGGTGCCCATGCTGCCTGAACGTTTGTCCACGGATCTTTGCTCCCTCATGCAAGGTGTGGAACGCTTGGCCTTTGTGTGCCGCCTACGGATTGCCGCCGATGGCAGCGCAAGCCACCCAAAATTCATGCGCGCCCGCATCAATGTTCGGCACAAGTTATCCTATGAAGATGCCCAGGCCCTTATTGATGGCGGCAACATGCCGGGGGATTTTGCCTGTCTTCTTGCCACCTACCGCCGCATGAATGGGGCAAGAGACAAACGCGGCCCATTGGAATTGGAAGTGCCTGAACATAAAATCAGGCTCGATAACGAAGGCAGGGTCTCAGAAATCAATTTGCGCGAACGCTTTGAAGCCCACAAATTGGTGGAAGAATGCATGATCCAAGCCAATGTGGCTGCAGGTTCTGTGCTCTACCTATATATATCTGCTATACCGGCTACTCT
>AACY020307792.1_pt1 | contig 10110 bp, 10 predicted proteins | sample 267378 | NCBI WGS metagenome assembly AACY02 (sample SAMN02954345, study PRJNA13694) | marine metagenome | biome: aquatic; feature: ocean; material: water; isolation source: isolated as part of a large dataset composed predominantly from surface... | reverse complement strand
CCGTCGCCGCCGCCAGGATGGTCGGCGAGATCTGCTCGCGCAGCCCCGTGAACATCTGCCAAGGCAGCGTCTTCTGCTGCTGCGCGCCCACGAACAGCACCACCACCACCTCGTCGAAGGAGGTGATGAAGGCGAACAGACCGCCCGAAATCACGCCCGGCAGGATCAGCGGCATCTGCACCCGGAAGAAGGTCCGCACCGGCCCCGCGCCGAGCGACGCCGCCGCCCGCGTCAGCGACTTGTCGAAGCCCACCAGCGTCGCCGTCACCGTGATGATGACGAAGGGCGTCCCGAGCGCGGCGTGGGCGAGGATCACGCCCGCATAGGTCCCCTGCAGCCCGATCCGCGAGTAGAAGAAGTACATCCCCGCGGCCGAGATGATCAGCGGCACGATCATCGGCGAGATCAGCACCGCCATGATCGCGCCCTTGAACGGCATCGTGCTCTGGCTGAGCCCGATCGCGGCCAGCGTGCCGAGCGCGGTCGAGAGCAGCGTCGCCGCCGGCGCGATCATCAGCGAGTTCTGGACCGCCCGGGTCCAGCGCTCGTCACTGGTGAAGTTGATGTAGTGCTTCCACGAGAAGGCGTCCGCCTCCAGCGCGAGCATCCCCGGCGTGAAGGTGAAGAAGTCCTCGGCGTTGAAGCTGAGCGGGATCACCACGAGGATCGGCGCGATCAGGAAGAAGAAGATCAGCCCGCACAGGATGCGGAAGCCGTACCACCAGGCGGTCTCGCCGGGGCCGGCGTAGGGGGGGAGCGAGGACGGCATGGCTTACCCCAGCTTGACGTTGTCGATGCCGACGATGCGGTCGTAGAGCCAGTAGAGCACCATCACCACCGCCAGCAGCATCACCGCCAGCGCCGCCGCGAGCCCCCAGTTGAGCGAGCTCGAGATGTGGTAGGCGATCCGGTTCGAGATGAACACGCCTTCGGTGCCGCCGACCAGCTCCGGCGTGATGTAGTAGCCGATCGACAGGATGAAGACGAGAATGGCCCCGGCGCCGATCCCGGGGATCGATTGCGGGAAGTAGACCCGCCAGAACGCCGTCCAGTTCGTCGCGCCGAGCGACTTCGCGGCGCGGACGTAACTCGGCGGGATGGTCTTCATCACCGAGTAGAGCGGCAGGATCATGAAGGGCAGCAGGATGTGCGTCATCGCGATGATGGTGCCGGTCTGGTTGAAGATCATCGACAACCGGTTGTCGTCCGAGAGGATCCCCAGCCAGACGAGCGTGTCGTTGATGACGCCCTGATCCTGCAACAGCACGATCCAGGCGGATGTGCGCACCAGCAGCGATGTCCAGAACGGCAACAGCACGAGGATCAGCAACACGTTCGCGATCCGGAGCGGTTGCGTCGCCAGCAGATAGGCGATCGGGTAGCCGAGCAGCAGGGTCGAGAGCGTGATCGTCACCGACAGGAACAGCGTGCGCTCGAACAGGATCCAGTAGATCTGGAGGAATTCGGGCTTCATCTGAACGTCGCCGGAGACCGGGTCGCGGCGCATGTCGGCGGCCGACAGGAAGTAGCCGGCGGTGAAGTAGCCGGAATACTGCTTGATCGTGCCCCAGACCTCCGGGTCGGCCCAGTCCTCGTCGATGTCGATCAGGCCCTCGCGCGCATTGCCCGGCTCGATCCGGTCCGCGCGCCGTCCGGTCTTGCGGAACAGCGAGGACATGCCGGACTGCTCGTAGTTCAGGCGCGAGCCGACGCGGGTGTGGTTCTTGTCCGCCTCCATCTCGACCATGTCGGCGACCATCGCCTCGAAGGCCGCGTCGGGCGGCAGTTCGCTCTGCTCCGGGTCCCAGCTTTCGAGGGCCGCGACCGTGCGGGGCATGTTGTCCGGGATGATCTGGTTCTCGACCGAGCGGAACAGCATGTCCGCGATCGGCGCGATGAAGGTCACCAGCACGAACACGAGCAGCGGCGCGACCAGCAGGAAGGCGCGGATGCGCTTCTGGCGCTGCGCGCGGAGGATGGACTGCTTGAGCGGCGTGCCGTCGGCGGCGCGCATCACGCCGTCGTCGGCGGGTCGCGCCATCTGCGCCTGCGCGGCGCGGGAGGGTTCACGGCTCGGTCCGTCGAGCGTCGCGTCGGTCACGGGAGGCCCCTCCCCTTCGGAGTCGGAGAGCGGGCGGCCTGGAGGCCGCCCGCGGCAGCGTCAGGCGCGGCTCAGCGCGCGAGCCAGGCCTGGAACTTGGCGTCCAGATCGTCGCGATTGTCCGCCCACCACTCGTAGTTGTAGAGGAAGGTGTTCTGGGCGTTGTTCGGATCGGTCGGCATGTGCGGCGCCATCTCGATGCCGAGCTCGGCGTGGGTCGAGACCAGCGCGGCCGAGGACTCGCGGGCCGGACCGTAGGAGATGTACTTGGCCTGATCGGCGAGCCGCTGGGTGTCGGTCGCGAAGTAGATGTACTCCTTGATCAGGTCGAGCTTGGACTCGTCGACTTCGGCCGGGATGATCCAGCCGTCGAGATCGAACACCTGCGCGTCCCAGAGCATCGAGATCGGCTGGCCCTGCTCCTCGATCGCCGAGAACCAGCGGCCGTTGTAGGAGGTGCCGATCACGGCCTCGCCGTCAGCGAGGCGCTGCGGCGGCTCGGCCGCGGCCGACCACCAGATCGTCTCGTCCTTGATGGTGTCGAGCTTGGCGAAGGCGCGCGCCTGGCCTTCCTCGGTCTCGAGCACGTCGTAGACGTCCTCCTTCGCGACGCCGTCGCAGAGGAGCGCCCACTCCATGTTGTTGATCGGACGGCGCTCGAGCGTGCGGGTGCCCGGGAAGGTCTCGAGGTCGAACAGCGCGCAGATGTCGCTCGGCTCCTGCCCGCCCCATTCCTCGACGTCGTTCCGGTAGGCGGCGGTCGTCGAGTAGACGATCTGCGGGATGAAGCAGTCGGAGACGATCAGGTCGCCGAAGTCCTCGGAGGCGGGGGTGCCGTCCGGCGCGGGGGCGAGCCACTCGTCCGGGTCGATCTCCATCGCGAGACCCTCGTCGCACAGGCGGATGGCGTCCGCCGCGACGACGTCGACGATGTCCCAGGTCGTGTTGCCCGCTTCGGACATGGCGCGCAGCTTCGCGACCGCCTCGGCCGAGGACTCGTCGTTGATGATGTTGACCTCGGGATTCATCTCCATGAACGGATCATGGTAGGCGTTCTGCTGAGACGCCGAATAGGCGCCCCCCCAGGACACGATCACCAGATCTTCGGCGAGGGCGGGCGACGCGAGCGCCGCGGCGGCCGTTCCGAGCATCAGTTTCTTCAGCATGTCGGCTCCCGTTGGATTTCCGTTTCTACGTGGGCCGGGGTCGCCCCGGCTAAGCGGACCGATCACGGACCGGTCCGAAACCTGGCGCCGCGTCAGGCGGCGTCGAGCGCGCGACAGTCGGCGGTGCGCCAGCCGACCGTCGTGATCTCGCCTTCGGCGAGGAGCGCATGACCGGGGGTGTTCGGCACCTTCACGACGAACTCGTCGTTCCCGAGCACGCTCATGCGGCAGCGGATGTGGTCGCCGTGGTAGATCAGCTCCTCCACCTTCGCCTCCGCCTTGTTCGGGACGTCGGCCTCGCCGACGCTGATCCGCTCGGGGCGGATCGAAAGCTGCGTCCGCGATCCGACGTTTCCGCAAGCGACCGCCAGGGCGCGCACCTGGCCGCCGCCGTCGACCTCCACGACCGCGTCCTCGCCCTCGAGCCCCCTGACGGTGCCCATGAGCTTGTTGTTCTCGCCGATGAACTGGGCGACGAAGGCGTTCTCGGGGCGCTCGTACAGGTCGTCGGGCGAGGACAGCTGCTGGATCACGCCGTCGTTGAACACGGCGATCCGGTCCGACATCGTGAGCGCCTCGGACTGGTCATGGGTGACGTAGACCACCGTCACGCCGAGGCTCTCGTGGATGTGCTTGATCTCGTACTGCATCTGCTCGCGCAGCTGCTTGTCGAGCGCGCCGAGCGGCTCGTCCATCAGCACGAGTTCGGGGTCGAACACCAGCGCGCGGGCGACCGCGATGCGCTGTTGCTGCCCGCCGGAGAGCTGGGCGGGACGCCGGCCCGCGAAGCTGCCCATCTGAACCATGTCGAGGGCGCGCTTCACCTTGCGCTCGATCTCGGCCTTGGGCGTCTTCCGCACCTCGAGCGGGAAGGCGAGGTTCTCGCCGACCGTCATGTGCGGGAACAGGGCGTAGTTCTGGAACACCATGCCGATGCCGCGCTTGTGGGGCGGCGTGGAGTTGATGGGGCGCTCGCCGAGCCGGATCTCGCCATGGGTGGCGGTTTCGAAGCCCGCGAGCATCATCAGGCAGGTCGTCTTGCCCGAGCCCGAGGGGCCGAGCATCGTCATGAACTCGCCCTTGCCGATGGCGAGGTTCAGATCCTTCACCACGAGGGTCTCGCCGTCGTAGCTCTTCTGGACCCTGTCAAACACCACGAAGGGCGCCAGCGCGCTGCCGTCCATGACCTCTCCTGTCGGACGCCGCGTCCTTGCGCGGCACGTCTCTCGTTGGCGACGCAGTAAACACGGCTGTTCCCCGCGGCGCAACCGCATGCGGCTGAGACGCGGGCGCCGGAGCACGTCTGACGACCGATTGGGCGCCGGTGACGGCGCGTTCCGCAGGCGCCCGCCTCCTCTGCGAGCACGAAGCGCCGCATGCACGCGATGGGCGTAGCGCGGCGGGCGACTGGCGAATCGTTAAACAATACCCATCTTCAGCGAAATTCGGCTCCGGAGACGAAACGCATGGACCGACTGACCGAGATGGAGGCGTTCATCCGCGTGGTGGAGCTCGGGGGCTTCACCGATGCGGCGCGGAAGATGGGCGTCTCGAAGTCGGCGATCTCGAAGCATGTCGCCGCGCTCGAGGCGCGGCTCGGCGCCCGGCTCCTGAACCGCACGACACGCCGCGTGAGCCCGACGGAGATCGGCCTCGCCTATTACGACCGGGCGAGCCGGGTGATCTCCGACGCGACGGAAGCCGACGCCATGGCGTCCTCGATGCAGGCGACGCCCAAGGGCGAACTCAGGGTGTCCGGCCCGCTCTCCTTCGGCACGCGCCATCTCGCGCCGGCGGTGGCGGCCTTTCTCAACGAGTTTCCCGAGGTCTCGGCCCGGGTGACGCTCGACGACCGCTTCGTCGAACTGGTGGCGGAGGGCTTCGACCTCGCCATCCGCATCGGCGCCCTGCCCGACAGCTCGCTCATGGCCAAGAAGCTCGGCGAGAGCGCGATGCTCCTGATCGCCGCGCCCGCCTATCTGGAGCGGATGGGGACGCCGCAGACCGTCGAGGATCTCGCCGAGCACGATCTCCTGCACTACTCCAACCTGTCGTCCGGCAACGTCTGGAAGCTTTCGGGCGCGCATGGCGACGAGCGCCAAGTGCGCGCGACCGGCCGCCTGACGCTGAACAACGGCGATGCGCTGCTGCGCGCGGCGGAGGACGGGCTGGGCATCGTGCTCTCGCCGGCCTTCATCTGCGCGGACGCGATGCGGGAAGGACGGGTCAGGGAGGTGGTCCCGAAGGCGCGGCCGGCGCCCGTGGGCATCTGGGCCGTCTATCCCTCGGGACGGTTCCTGCAGCCGAAACTCCGCGTCTTCATCGATTTTCTGGCCGAGCGCTTCAAGGGGCTCGGACCGGACTGGTGATCCGTCGGGCGATGCGCCGCGCAGACCGGGCGGCGCGGCGCGGCCGTCTCCGCGCTGGACACTCGCGCATCGGCTGCGCGATGCTCTCCCGGACCGAACGGAGCCGCGCGTGCCGAAGGACGACCAACCGCTCGAACTGACGCCGAGCCTCATCCTGAGGGCCTACGCCGCAGGCGTCTTCCCGATGGCCGACGACGCCGAAGCCGACGGCGTGTTCTGGGTGGACCCGAAGTTTCGCGGCGTCCTTCCGCTCCGCCGTTTCCACGCGCCGCGAAGCCTGCGCAAGCGCGTGCGCGCCGGCGACTTCGAGGTCACGGTGGACCGCGCCTTCGGAGCGGTGCTCGACGCCTGCGCGGACCGGTCGGAGACATGGATCAACCGCGATATCCGCGACCTCTACGGCGCGCTTCACGCCATGGGTTTCGCGCATTCCGTCGAAGTCTGGATGGACGGATCCCTCGCGGGCGGGCTCTACGGCGTCCGCATGGGCGCCGCGTTCTTCGGGGAAAGCATGTTCCACCGGCGCACCGACGCCTCGAAGATCGCGCTGGTCTGGCTGATCGCGCGGCTGAAGGCGGGCGGTTTCACCCTGCTCGACACGCAGTTCGTGACCGACCATCTCGCCCGCTTCGGCGCCGAGCGCATCCCGCGGGACCGCTACCACCGCGAACTCGACGCGGCCCTCCGGGCCGCGGCCGATTTCCACGCGCTGCCCTATTCGGCGTCGGCGGACGACGTGCTGCAGGCCGCCACCCAGACGTCGTAGCGCGGGTGGTCGAGGGCGGAGAGCGCCGGGCTCTCCGCGAACATCCAGCCCGCGAAGCTCGGGGCCGGGCCCTGCTTCGGGTCCGCGATGTAGAGCCAGGCCGCGGCCTCGCCCTCGTCGTCGAGGCGGCAGGCGCGGAGCGTGATCTCCAGGCGCCCGAAGGCCGTGGTTTCGTCGAGCGGCGCGAAGAAGTCCTCGGCGACGCCGGTGAACTTGTCGAGCCCGCGCAGCATCGCGCCCGGACGGTCGGGGATCTCGACCGGAGCGGGCTCCGCGACCGCCGCGCCCGCCGAGGCGCCCTCCGACCCGCCCGCCTGCGCCGGCGACCGCTCGGGCCTCGGGGGCGGCGGCGGCGCGCGCTCCGCGGCGATCTGCGCCGCGGCGCCGCCGGCGACGACGAGCGCAACGAGGGCGGGCCCAAAAAGCCGTCTCATGGCCGCAGGGTCGCCCGGAAGCGCAGCCGGACGTAATCGGCCGTCCAGCGCCCCGCCGCGTCGGCGAGCGCGGACATGGCGAGCCTCGCGGCCCGGTCGCGCACCAAGGCGCGCGCGTCCGGCGGCGCGAGCGCGAGGACGGGCGCCGCGAGCGTCTCGAACCAGAGCGCCCCGTCGCCGGGAAGGGGCGTGGGCCGCGGAAAGAGGGCGATCGCCTCGACGTCGAAGCCGGCGGCCTCGAGGCGCGCCTGCTGCGCCTCCGCGGTGGGGAAGGCCCAGACGCCCGAGAGATCGTCGACGATCCCGGCCTCCATCTCCAGCGCCGCGGAGAGCGCGACCCTGAGCCCGGCGACGTTGCCGTGTCCGCCCATCTCGGCGGCGACGCGGCCTCCGGGTTTCAGCGCCCGCGCGATCCCGGCGATGACGGCGTCCTGATCCGGCATCCAGTGCATGGCGGCGTTGGAGAAGACGGCGTCGAACGCCGCCTCGAAGCCGAGCGCCTCGCCGCGCGCGACACGCGCATCGAGGCCCCTCGCCCGCGCCGCGGCGACCATGTCCGCCGACGCGTCCACGCCCAGGACCGTCGCGCCGGAGGCCGCGATGCGCTCGGTCAGCGCGCCGTCGCCGCAACCCAGATCGAGCACCGCCTCTCCGGGGCCGGGCGCCAGAAGGTCGAGGAGCGGTGCGCCGAGTTCCGTGACGAAGCGGGCGTTCTCGGCGTAGCGGGCGGCGCTCCAGCTGTCGTCAGCCGCCATCGCCGCCGGTCACGACGCGGCCCACGAGGTCGAGGAGGTTCACGGAGCCTTGGGTGAACTGGAATTCGTCGCCCGGCTCCAGCATGAACTCCGCTCCGCCCGGCTGGATCGCGACATGGGCCCCGCCGAGAAGCCCGTCCATCGCGATCGTGGCCGAGCTGTCCTCGGGGATCTGGACGTCGGCGCGCACCGACATGACGACCGTCGCCTGATAGGTCTCCTGGTTGAGCGAGACGTCCCGCACGGAGCCGATCTTCACGCCGGACAGGCGCACGTCGCCGCCGACGCCCACGCCGTCCGCCTTCCGGAAATTCGCGACGAGCTCGTAGGCGCCGCCGCCGACCGACACGTCGGTCGTCTGGGACGCGTAGACGAGAAAGCCCGCCGCGACGGCGATGACCCCAGCTCCGATGATCGTCTCGGCCGCGCTGTTCGCCATGCCCGCGCCCTCAGTCCGGCGCCCAGGCCTGGTAGTCGCCCTCCGACCGCGGCGCATGGCCCGGGCGGGCGGCGGAGCCGGGCGGCAGATACGCGCCCGCCGTGCCGGTGAGATTCGGCCGGTGCGGCTTCTCCCACGCCTTTCTCGGCAGCGGGGCCGCCGTGGGCGGCTCCTGATAGGTGTGATGGAGCCAGCCGTGCCAGTCCGGCGACACCCGGCTCGCCTCGGCCTCGCCGTTGTAGAGAACCCAGCGACGTTTCGCGTCGCGGCTCTCGTAGTAGCGGTTGCCCTGTTCGTCCTCGCCGACCAGCCGGCCGTTGCGGCGCGTGTCGACCCAGGTCCCGATGGTGTGGCCGTCCCACCAGGTGAAGATGCGGCTCAGCGCGCTCATGGACGTCCCCTGCGATGGCGGCCGGACTATGGCCCGCGGCCGCATCTGCGTCCAGTGGGCGACAGGGCCGCATCCCGCGCGACGTCACGCAACGTCACGGATTGAACCGGTCGCAACCGCGCGCGTAGCGTTTCGTCACAAAACAAACGTGGGACCGAGGGAGGATCGTCCTGATGAAGACAGTGAACGCCGCCTGGACGGCGGCGCTCGGATGCGCGGCGTTCGGCGCCGCGATCGCGACCGACGCGCAGGCCGGGGCCTTCCAGATCCGCGAGGGGTCGGCCGCCGCGCAGGGCGCCTCCTTCGCGGGGCGGACCAGCGGCGACCGGGACGTGAGCTTCGCGCTTCACAACCCCGCCGCTCTGCGCACCGTCGAGAATTTCGAGGTGTCGGGCGGTCTCGCCGGCATCTTCGCGACCGGCGACGCCGTGGCGGACGTGCCGGGGGCCGCGCTGCCGCCGGGCTTCACCAACGTCGACGACCCGAACGAGATCGCGGCCGTGCCCTCCTTCGCAGCCGGATGGCGCTACAATCGGCATCTCGTCTTCGGGCTGGCGGTCGACGCGCCCTTCGGACTGGCGACGAAATACGACGACGACTTCATCGGCTCGTTCGACGGGATCGAGTCGGAGCTGATCAACGTCACGGTGACGCCGCTCGTCAGCGTCGAGCCGATCCCGGACCTCGCCCTCGCCGGCGGCGTGACGCTCAGCTACGCGGACGCGACGCTGACCGCGCGCACGGCGAACGCCGGCTTCACGGAATCCGAGGTCACGGGCGACGATCTCAAGGTCGGCTTCACGCTCGGCGTGATGGCCGATCTCGGCCCGCGCACGACGGTCGGCGCGGCCTTCCAGAGCGGGATCGCCCATGAGCTGGAAGGCGACATCTCCGGCGACTTCACGGTGCCGGCGCCGCCGCCGCTCGGCAGCCTGAACCTCGACGGCCCGGGCGACGCCAATCTCGACCTGCCGCCGGTGATGAGCATCGGCGTCACCCACGGCTTCACCGACGCGTTCCGCATGATGGCGGAGTTCGAGTACATCGGGTGGTCGGACTTCCAGGCGATCAACATCAGCAGCGCGCGAACCGGCGTGACGGTCACCGAGACGCAGAACTACGACAATTCGGTCTTCTTCGCCCTCGGCGCGGAATACGACGTCACGAGCGACGTCACGCTTCGCGGCGGCGTGGCGTACGACCAGACGCCTACGGTGGACAGCGACCGCAGCGTCCGCACGCCCGACGGCGACCGCGTCTGGCTTTCGATCGGCGCAAGCTGGCAAGCGACCGAGAGCATCGGCGTGGATGTGGCCTACTCCTACCTGAACTTCTTCGACACCGATCTCGATCTGGAACGCGGTCCGGCTGCGGGCGCGACCGTCGACTACGACGACAGCGCCGCGCACATCTTCGGCGTCAACGCGAGCTATCGGTGGTGAAACGCGCCGCTGGCCGCGCGCGGCCCGCGGACGGCTTTAGGCTCCTGAGGATTGGGAGAGAGAGGTCGCAACGGACAAAAGCGTTTCGTTTAAGGTGGATGCTTCCGGTTTTGGGCCGAGGGGGACATTGCGAGACTGGCGCAGACCATAGCGGAGCCGTTGCGCGATGAGGGTCGCGGCCGCCCCATGGGTGGATGCTTCGCGACGGCTGGGCTCTCGCGATTTATGGCGCAAGCGACTCTGACTG
>AACY020180206.1_pt1 | contig 10112 bp, 8 predicted proteins | sample 267378 | NCBI WGS metagenome assembly AACY02 (sample SAMN02954345, study PRJNA13694) | marine metagenome | biome: aquatic; feature: ocean; material: water; isolation source: isolated as part of a large dataset composed predominantly from surface... | reverse complement strand
CTTTCGTGTATTTTTGTCTACATCCCACATCATTCCATATTTATCTAAAGATTTTTCAACTGACAAGTTTGGCTCATAGCTTGGTTGTTGCAGCACAACTCCGATCTTCTTTCTCACTTCGAGCGGATTCTTAATTGCATTTATTCCCAGGATTTCAATTTGCCCACTGGTTGGAGTAATCAAGGTTGTTAATAGTTTGATAGTTGTAGATTTTCCTGCTCCATTAGGTCCTATAAATCCAAATACTTTTCCAGGTTTTACGTCAAGATCAATTCCATTTACAGCAACAAGATCGCCATATGATTTGAATAAAGATCTAGTTGTAATTGACATTATTATGATGTAATCCTATCTCTTAATTTACATTAGTGAAAATCTTATTAGTACACCAAATTATTGAAGATTAAATTGTCAGAATTTGATGCGTTATTATCAAAACTCTTGGAACTAAAACCAGAAGTCACAAAATCCGATGTAGAATCCATGATTACCATCAAAAAAGAAAAGATCGGTGCAGGTTATCTGACTGATCAAGGTGCCTTGTTCTTAGTTGCTTCAGATCTTGGAGTTAAAATTTCAGAACCCCCTAAAAGCGAAATTTCAATCAGAGATCTACATGCTGGGGCAAAAGAAGTTACTCTTCGAACAAGAGTACTGAATCTCTCTCCAAAAAAACAGTTTGCAAGAAAAGACGGTTCCCAATTTTATCTCAGAAACATGACCGTTTATGATAATGATTCAGCAGTGGTTGTGAAACTCTGGGATGACAAAGCGAATCTTCCAGAGATGACAAACATCAGTCCTGGTGACTTAATCAAAATAATTAAGGCATATGTTAAATCAGATCTTAACGGTCAATTAACTGTCAATATTGGTTCTGGTTCAAGTATTGAAAGAACTGAGACTGAAAGTGGAATTCCATCAATAGATTCTATAACCAAAGATGTTTCGGGATTAAAAGAGGGAGACAACAATATTGTAGTCTCTGGAGTCCTCGATGGTCCAGTTACCTTCTCTGAATTTACAAATTTTAAGGGAATTCCTGGAACTGCATTGCGTCTAAGACTAAAGGGTAATGATAATCGTTCAGTAAGAGCAGTGCTATGGGGAAAAACAAGTTCAGATATACCAAAGGTAATACCGGCAGGATCTAAGGCAAGGCTAATAGGGGTTAAAACAAAAACTAACCAGCAAGATTTGGAGATTCATGGAAACGAATCAACGATTCTTGAAATTCAGGGTCAAAAACAACTAGAGCCACTAGTGATTAGGATTTTATCATCCACTAAAAACGAGAATGGGCATAAAATGATTTTGGGTGTTGACAAATCAAAACAATTCTATAATGTTGTTGATACATCTAAAATAACCGATTCATTCTCATTAGAAGATGTTTTGGAATGTATGCCTTCAAAGATTTATGGCAATAATATCACGATAGATTCTGAATCTTTTGTTAGAAAAATAGATGATGATTTGCCAAAGCTTGTAGAACTCAGAACCAAAATAAACAATATCAAAGCTGACAATAACACTTACTGCATAGAAGCAATAATTCTAAAAGCACCTGAGAGAAGAAATGTTCAAACAAAAACTGGTGAGACTATCACACTCTCTGAGATGTATGTAGAAGACGATACTGCTCAAATGTGGTTAAAAGGATGGAGAAATCAAGCTAGATTATTGGATGAATGCTCAATTGGAGAAATAATATCTGTCACCGGAGTTACTGCAAAGCAAGGATTAGAAGGTAGGACAGAATTGTTCCTGAATCCGTACTCTACAATAACAAAGAAAAACTAATCCCAGAATCCTCGTGTAGTAACATACTGACGTTCAGCCTCGTATATTTGGCGGTACAGAGTCTCCTCATCTATGTAATTTCTGAGTATTCTAGATGCAGTATCTACTCCTACTCCATAACCAGACAATACGATAAGTGCAGTTTTGCCAAAATTTTCCAAAAGTGAAGCAGTCTTCCAAGCACGTGAAAATCTATGATTTTCATCTGGAGTAATATTTTTTCCCATAGATTTTTTTTGTATGATCTTGACTAGATCATAATCAGAATAAAATGTCACAGCAATCTGCCTTGCTTTACAATATGGACAAATTGGAATGACTTCTATTTCGTTTGTTTTCATAACTCTCTCCCATTTTCCACATCTGGCACAGATGAATCTGTGTGATGTCTTAAAAAGACGTGCTTTAACCAGATCCAGGATTCCTTTGTCAATACTTGATGGAGATGAATAGTATTTTGTGGTATGATCCAAGATCGGTTCTGCAAGTTTGGAGAATTTATGCAGCTCTAACCAATAAAGTTGAATTTTTTGGGATTTAATATCATCAAGAATTTCAGATGTTTTTTTTAGATCATATTTGTCATGAAATAATTCTCTTAGTGCTTCCTTTACAAGAGGAGTTTTGAAATACCTCTCAAATAGAAATCTGGCAGATTTTTTTTCGTATATCGCTCCTCTACCAACAACTCCAAATTTTTTTGCAACATTCCAAGTTCTCCAGCTTACATTATGTGTACCACCTAACGAAGCAGTAACGATATCATAAAGATCATAGTTATCAGTAAGAATTTGTCTTACATAATTTTCTGAAATTCTACCCTTTGATGATAGAACGATTCTGTATGCATCAGAGCGAGCATCAACTTGCAATCCAGTTTTGGAGGATAGCATAGATGATAGAAGTGTGGCTAAAGTAGAATTGGTCTTTGTACCATAACAGCTATGAATTACAATCATTCCTTGTCCTCGCACTGATTCAATGACGATTGTTTTATTGTCTGGAATGATTTGTAATTCAAGTTGAGTGATAATATTATCAGGTAATACTAAAGAGCCGTCACGAATCTTGCTCCGAAATTTACCCACTTTCGATGTTGTTTTATAGTCAACAGGAATGTTTTCTCCTTCCCAGTATGGTACTGTGATACCGCCAGAGTGGATTGGTTCAACATTTACTTTGAGCGATGATTCATCAACATTAATGATTCTCCATTGTGAACCACGTAAGACAAAGATATTTCCCGCGTCTCCAAAATCTCCTACAAATCTCTGATCGAGACTTCCGATTATCTTTTTTGAAACTGTATCAATAACTTTGAATTTTAAAATATCTGGTATCGTCGAAAGATTTTCAAAATAATATCTATAACATTTGCCAGTTTTCCTAAATGTCATCTTATCTTTGTCAAAAAATATCAAATAATTTGATTCCAATAACTCTAGAACCCCAACTAAATCTTCCAATGTTAGATGTCTAAATAAGAAAGAGTTTCTAAAAATCTCTAATGCATCACTGACAGACATCGATTCAAACTGCATTGATAAACCTACCAAGTGATGTGCTAGTACATCAAGAGAGCCCTCATGAATTAATTGTTCTTCAATTGAACCTTCATGAATTCTCTCTAAGATTGCTTTGGTTTCTAATTCATCATCTACGTTGTTTGTTACAATGAGGCCCTTAGCTGATGAATGTTTGTTATGTTTACTTCTACCAATTCTTTGCATGAACTTAGATACCTGTCTAGGAGAACCATAATGGACGACAAGTTCAACAGAACCTATATCCAATCCCAGTTCAAGTGATGATGTGCAAACTACTAGTCTAGATTTCCCTGATTTGAGATTATCTTCAGTCTCTTCACGTACTTGTTGTGAAAGAGAACCATGATGTAATTCAACTGGAACGAGAGATTTTTCACGCAGTATTGATGCTAAAAATTCTGCTTCACCTCTGGTATTTGTAAAAAGCAGAACTGGAGAGTTCAGTTTCAACTTTGATAGATAATCCACTATGAAATCTGCAACATCGCTTATGGTTCCTTTAACATGTTTGATTTCCACATCGTATTTTCGGATTGTGTCATCATGAATTATTTCGAATTTTCTTTTAGTGCCAACCAAAAATTTTGCTGCATCTTCTATATTTCCTACTGTAGCTGAGAGCCCTATTCTTGTTATCGGGTGTTTTGTGTTGATTTGTAATCTCTCAAGACTAAGTGATAGCTGAGAGCCTCTTTCGTTTGATAAAAGATCATGGATTTCATCAATGATTACCCATTCTAATTCTGACAAAGCGTTCAGCATTTTTTCCTGTGTTAATAAAATTACCAGAGTCTCTGGTGTAGTAATAAGAACATCAGGTGGAAGAGCAACAATTCTCTTTCTAGCTGCTTGCGATGTATCACCGTGGCGGATTTCTATTTTCAGAGATTCAGATTCTGCATATCTAATTATTCTCTTGAATACATCCCGATTTAATGCTCGAAGTGGAGTTATGTATAATGCCTTAATTTTACCGGTCTGCCTTGTTTTTGAGAGAAATGAGAAAACCGGAATCACAGAACATTCGGTTTTTCCCGAACCTGTTGGGGCTATTATCAAAGAGTCTTTTTTTTGAATTATGAGTGGTAATGCTTTTTTTTGAATTTCTGTTAGATTTGTAAATCCCAGTCCATGAAATTTTGCTAAAACAGATTCAAGTAGATTGTTCTGAATCCCTTCTTGACCTAGCTCTCTCATAGACCATTATTCCGACTATTCCGATTGAAAACAAAACTATCGTTATGATAGGTATAGAATCGAAAATTCCTGCCATAGATTTTGGGCAATTGTCAGAGTTAAATATCTTAAGGATGTTAAATTAGTCCTTGTTTTGTTATCTTGTATGAGAAATTATTTTTTACTAAAGGATGAATGACTTGTCCATGATAATCCGTCATGTTTTTTGTTAGTTTGATTTTGATGTGAGTGTATAAGGATATTATAGAATCCATATTCTCTTGTTCAAAGGAATCAATTTTACGAATCATATTAGTAATTACGATTGGAATGTTTTTTTCTAATGTAACACGAGAAAGATTTCTCATATATTGAGAAAATTGCGTATTTTTTTCTGCAATCTGATCCTCTTTTGGATATTCAAACGAGAAAAGATCTGTAATATTATCAATTACTATGAGAGAAAAATCAGAGTCTTGAATTGATACTAGACTTTTTTGTTGTTCTGAAACATTAGTGATTCTTTTAACTCTGATCTTATCAAGAAAATTCATTTCTAGCTGCATGAATTTTGCCATTTCTACTAACCTTTCTGGTCGAAAATTACCAGTTGTATCCTGATATAGAACTTGGATATTCTCAGACATTGAGTTTAAAATGATTTGCAAAGCTAGTTGAGTTTTACCTGTACCACTTGAACCAAAGATATCAGTAATTGTGGAATTTTTTAATCCACCCCCAAGAAGATTATCTAGATTTTCAACTCCGGTTTTAATCATATCAAAAAATTTAGGATCTAGTCAAAAAATAAACGAATCCAGTATTCTTGCTACAAAATAGGCAAGGCTTTTATTCTGGCTACCAAGGTAGCAACTTAAGAGAATTACCTTTGTCACAAGTAAGCGCAAAAAGACCTTTAACAACACTACAAAAAAGCACCAAAAAGAAGGTTACCGTTAGATTAAAGAACGAGGTTGAATACAAAGGCAAGATGGACAATGTAGATTCATACATGAATCTCATTATGACTGATGCCGAGGAACTTCATGATGGTAAAGTAGTTGCAAATTATGGTCGTGTTATAGTGAGAGGAAATAACGTATTATTTATCAAATTAGAAAACGATCTATAGGTATTCCTTATGGCACGAAGTTTCCTATTTACTTCTGAATCTGTTACGGAAGGACATCCTGACAAGATTTGTGATAAGGTTTCAGATGCATTACTAGATGAATTTTTAAAACAAGATCCAAACTCGCGAGTAGCTGTAGAGACGATGACAACAACTGGAATTGTAGTTGTAGCAGGCGAAGTTACAACAAAAGCTAAATTCGATATTCAGGATATTGTTAGAAAAACAATCAGAGAGATTGGATATGACAAGCCGGAATATGGTTTTGATGCAGATACGTGTAGTGTATTGGTTTCTATTCATGCTCAGAGTCCTGATATTTCACAGGGGGTAACTGCAACTGATAATAAGGATCAAGGAGCAGGTGACCAAGGCTTGATGTTTGGTTATGCGGTTAATGAATCAAAAGAATTAATGCCATTACCAATTTTACTTGCGCATCAGCTTACACGACGATTGTCTGAGCTGAGAAAAAATAAGGAATTGTCATGGGTAAGACCAGATGGCAAGTCTCAGGTAACCATAGAATATGAAGATGGTAAACCAAAAAAAATAGAGACTATTGTAATTTCAACACAACATTCTCCAGATATTAGTAATGATGAGATTAGAAAACAGATCATTGAAAAAGTTATCAAACCAGTTTGTGGACAGTGGTGGCACGATAAGATAAAGATTCATGTCAATCCTACAGGAAGATTCGTAATAGGAGGTCCTCCAGGAGATTCTGGTCTTACAGGAAGAAAGATCATAGTAGATACATACGGTGGTTCTGGCAGACATGGCGGTGGTGCATTTTCTGGCAAAGATCCTTCTAAAGTAGATAGATCAGCTTGCTACATGTGTAGATATATTGCAAAAAATATTGTTGCGGGGGGATTAGCAGAAAAATGCGAAGTCCAAGTTGCGTATGCAATCGGTGTTGCAGAACCTGTATCTCTTATGGTAAACACTTTTGGCACAAGTAAAATCTCTGAGGAAGAAATCGAGAATCTAGTGAGAAAACACTTTGATATGAGGCCATCTGCCATAATTTCCCAGTTAGATCTTAAACGACCTATCTACAAAGATACTGCTGCATTTGGTCATTTTGGAAGGACCGATGTCACCTTGCCTTGGGAAAAAACTGACAAGGCTGACATTCTCAAAAAGGCAGCAGGACTATAGATTAGGAATATCTAATTTAATTCCAGTTAGTTTTTCTAGTTTTTTATGACTTGATGTAAAGTCACCTATCATGACATTGAGATCATCCAGTCCATATGGAATCTTTTTTGGGTTATTTAGGGCAATAAAATATGCAATCTCTAGTGGAATTTTTTTAATCTTGACTGGTTTACCTTTGATGAATTTTTTAATATAATTTTGAAAGTTGATTTTTTTGGGACCTACGAGATCAATTATTTGATTAGAGAGTTTTTTGTTAACAGATGAGTTTAGTATTACCTTACAGACATCCTTGATTGTTATTGGTTGTAACTTGTAGAGTCCAGTACCTGGAATTATTATAACACCATGTTTGATTTGCCTTGATAAATTTTGGGTAAGTGGATCACTTTTACCGACAATATATGATGCTCTGAGTATTGTATAATCCAAACCCGAGTCGATGATCAGTTTTTCAGCCTTAAGTTTTGATAAAAAATAACCAAATGTTGTGTGATTACTAACTCCAAGACCGCTAATATAGATAATTTTTTTTATTTTGGATCGTTTACAAAGTTTAATAATTTTTTCAGTTTGTTTAACATTTACAAGTTCATAATCGAAATCTTTGGTCTGAATACCAGTACCAATAAGATGAACTAACACATTACATTTTATTTTTTTGATATCATCTATGTCATGAACAGTAATATTTTTTTCATTAATGAAATTTTTTTGCTTTTTTCTAGAAATTGAAATTACAGGGATGTTTTGAGTTGCTAGGAATTCTCGTAAGTTAGTACCAACAAACCCAGTTGAACCAGATATTCCTATTTTGATTTGTTCGTGTTCCATAGATTAGGGAGATATTGTATAATTTTAAATGTTAAAGATGATTTAGATTAAAAGTTGGATGTAGCTCAGTGCTATGAGATACTTGAATTACAGAAAGGCGCAACCCATAAAGAAATTAAACAATCTTATAGAAAGCTTTCATTAAAATATCATCCAGACCGAAATAAAAACTTCGATGCTGAAAAAAAATTCAATGAAATAACACACGCATATCAGATCTTAAAACTAGAACAAAAGAAGAATAATGCAAAACATCGTGATGTTGAAACTGCACAGGCAGAATTTTGGAAATATTATGAAAAAACAACTTCTCAGGAAGTTAATTTTGGTTATGATGCATATCGTGAAGGACTAAAGCGGAATTTTGGAGTGAATTTGGATGAATTTAGAGGGGTTGAAGAAAAACCAATATCACATAAAATGACACATTTGTTGTTATATGGTGGATTAGGCTCAATTGCATTATGGATAATCATTTCAGAGATTCTAAAATAATCCAATAAGAGTTATTATCCAAAATTGGAAATATTGATTGTGAGTGAAATAGATACGTCTCGTCAGAAACTACGAACTGGTTATACTACCGGGACGTGTGCTACTGCAGCTTCCAAGGCAGCACTGGTATCTATTATTTCAAAAACTAAACTAGATTCAATTAATGTATCATTACCTAAAGAGAAAAAAATTACAATTAACATTGCAAGTTGTGAATTCAATGAAAAAAAATCTAGATGTTCTGTCATTAAAGATGGCGGTGATGATCCAGATGTCACACATGGTGCAGAGATATTTGCTGATTTAGAAATTACTAACAAGATTGGTGAAATTGAAATTGATGGAGGTTATGGGGTAGGACGAGTCACAAAACCAGGTCTTGGGCTTGATGTGGGTTCAGCTGCGATTAATCCAACTCCTAAAAAAATGATGATTGAAAACTTGATTGAGGTTGGAAATGATGTTCTACAAAAATACGGAATCAGAGTTGTAATATCGGTTCCCAAGGGAGAGGAAATTGGTCCAAAGACAGATAACCCAAGACTTGGAATTATCGGGGGGATTTCAATTCTTGGTACTACAGGTATTGTCATTCCATATTCTACAGCATCATTTGCTGCATCAATACGTCAAATTCTGGATGTCAATGTAGCAATGGGAAATAATACAGTAGTATTGACAACTGGTGGGAGATCAGAAGATTTTGCAAGAAAAGAGATCAAATTAGCAGATCACGGTTTTGTTCAGATGGGTGATTTTTCTGGTTACACAATTCAACAATGTGCTAAAAAATCAATCAAAAAGGCATACATTGCCGGATTTATCGGTAAGCTTACAAAAATTGCGATGGGGGTTAAGCAAACTCATGTCAAAGGCTCCAAAGTCGACATGGAGTTTATGGCTAGAATTGCAGAGAAGTGTGGTGGAAATTCAAAGATAATATCCGATATTAAAAAAGCAAATACAGCAAGACATGTACAAGAAATAATTACAAAAAACGAAATTGGTGGATTTTTTTCTTCAATATGTAAACATGCCTATGAACAGATGCGCAGGCAGTCTGAAAATAAAGTAGAGATTGATGTGATCCTCTTTGACTTTGACGGTACTGTTTTAGGTAGATATCCCTAGCAATTTTTATTTAGCAATAAAAAAGACAAAATGTGAAAAGAATAGCAGTATTAGCAATCACAAAAAATGGAATAAAAATTTCATCCAGATTAAAGCAAATTTTTCCAAGTTGGGATATCTTTGCACCATTAAAATTTCAAGATGAGATAATTTCAGCAAATTGGTATGAGGAACAAACTTCTAGAAAGATGTCCGAATTATTTAGAACATATGATGGCCTCATATGCCTGTTTTCTCTAGGTGCTGTGATCAGACTAATTGCACCATATCTTAAAGATAAAAAGACAGATCCTGCGGTAATTGTGATTGACGATAAAGCAAATTTTGTGATTTCAGTTTTATCTGGGCATCTTGGAGGAGCAAATGAGCTCAGTGAAGAAATAGCAGGTAAAATTGGTGCTATATCTGTAGTAACAACAGCGGCAGATGTGAATAAGACAATACCTGTGGATATGATTGGGAGAGAGTTTGGGTGGGAGATTGAGGATGATTCCAATGTGACAAAAATTAGCGCTCAAATGGTAAATCAAGAAAAGATTGGAATTTTTCAAGATGCTGGAGAAAAGAATTGGTGGAAATCAGACTTGCCAGAAAATACCACAGTATACGATTCATTAGAGAGACTGTTGATTTCAGACTCTAAGTCATATTTGATAATTTCAGACAAAATTATAGATCACGAGATATTAAAGAATTCTATTGTTTATAGACCAAAGACACTGGTAGTTGGTATCGGTTTACATGGAGATACTTCTAAAGAAAAGATTAAGGATTCTTTAGATGCTACACTCTTAAATCATCATCTTGCAATAAAATCAGTAGCAAGA
>AACY020101641.1_pt1 | contig 10119 bp, 9 predicted proteins | sample 267378 | NCBI WGS metagenome assembly AACY02 (sample SAMN02954345, study PRJNA13694) | marine metagenome | biome: aquatic; feature: ocean; material: water; isolation source: isolated as part of a large dataset composed predominantly from surface... | reverse complement strand
GTAAAATACATTGTTTAAAATAGGAGGGATGGCAGAGTCTGGTTTATTGTAGCGGTCTTGAAAACCGTCGTGCCTTCATCGGCACCGTGGGTTCGAATCCCACTCCCTCCGCCATTTAATAATATGAGTGATAATCTTTCTAAAATATTCAACGAAGTACCAAAGTTTCTTGGGATTTTAGGTTATCAAAACTGTTATCACGATGAACAAAATGACGAATGGGTTGTTGAGTATTTACCATCAGAGGATTTAACACATTCAAACGGAACAGTTGTGCAGGGTGGTTTTGTTTCGGGAATGGTTGATTCAGCTATGTCTCAATTTTTAATTTATTTATCAAAAGGTAAAGAATTACCTCTAACTCTCGATTTAGACGTTAAATTCTTAAAGCCATGTTTACCAAATATATTAGTTAAAGCTACTGGAAAAATTGTAAGAAAGGGTAAATCAGTTGTCTTTACCACCGGAGAACTTTATCAAGATAATAAACTTATAGCAGTTGCATCAGCTACAAATAAGATTATCGTTTTATAAATTTTAAGCTATAATTTTTCTATGGCTGAACGAAGAGCAAAATTCACGCAAATGAAAGATGGAGATGCTGACGATTACTCCATCATAGCTGCAAGTAACGCTAAAGATTATGATCATCTAGCTGATAAGGTTATTGCTCATTTAAAAATGCTTCAAAATGACTATGGCGGTTTTCAAGTTGATCGTTTGACTCATTCATTACAAACAGCAACAAGAGCATATAGAGATGGCAAAGATGATGAATATGTTGTTTGTGCCTTGATACATGATATTGGTGATAATTTAGCACCAGCAAACCATGCTGAATTTGCAGCAACAATTTTGAAGCCATTTGTTTCCGAAGAAAATTATTGGATTGTCAAACATCATGGTATTTTTCAGGGCTATTACTTTTTTGAATTCTTAGGTCTTGATAAAAATATGCGGGATAACTTTATAGACAATCCTTATTATGAAAGTTGTCGAGAATTCTGTGAAAAATATGATCAGAATAGTTTTGATCCAGACTATGACACTCTTGATCTTGAGTTCTTCTTACCAATGGTAAAAGAGCTATTTAAAAAACCAAAACGGTCCATTTACTTACAGTCCTAAATGTCAGAAAACTATTTTTCTGAGTTCTTAGAACTTATAAAACCTGAATCTGATTTTCATAACATTGAAACTCCACAAGCTCCAGATTATTCAGATCTGAAATTTTGGGCGGCAACACCCAATATCGATGGTCCACAATTTTATTTACCAGATGCATCTTTTGCTGTTAGTAAAGAAAATGATGTGGATGTTTTTTATGTTCATCCTACTGGGTATTTTGAAAAAACTTGGAATTCAAATATGGATAAAAACAAATCAGCATTTGAACGCACCGAAATAATGTTAGGTAATCAGGCTTCTGCTTTCAATGGAGCATGTAATATTTATGCTCCTGAATATAGACAAGCTACCTATTATTCATTTTTTGATAAAGATAAAAATGGTAGAAAGGCTCTTGATTTAGCATATGAAGATATTGAAACAGCCTTTGATTATTTTATTGAAGAGCTTAATCAGAATAGACCTTTTATAATTGCTGCTCATAGTCAAGGAGCTCTTTTAGCTCAAAGGTTGCTTAATCGAAAGATAAACAACACAAAGGTACAAGAAAGATTTATTTGTGCATACGTAATTGGATATATGATTCCGGAAAAGTATTATGATGATTTATTTCCGAATATAAAAATGTCAGAAACATATAATGATACAAATTGTATTATTTCATGGTCTACAGTAGTTGAGGGCTTTAAAAGAAATAGAGAAAAAACTTTATTTTGGAAGCCAGATGGTTGGAGTATTGAATTGATGAGTCAAAAAGTAATATCAATAAATCCTTTATCATGGACAAGAGATTCATCATGGCATGAAGACAAATCAAACATATCAATAATCAATAAAGCTCAAAATTATGACTTTACAGATAGGCTAAGAAAAGAGCATACTGGTGCAAAAAAATCTATTGGTCTAACAAGACTTCAAGGATTTAGCACATCTTTAAATGCTAATTCAGGTCTTATTGAGGCTAAAGGACCTTTAATAAAAAATATCGAAAAAATGAAATTTTTTAACGGAGATCTTCATTCATTTGATGTGATGTTATTTTGGGGCACATTAAGGCAAAATGTTAAAGATAGAATCGATGCGTTCTTATAAAACTATTTTCGTATTATTAATTATGTTTACAAATTCAAAAGTGTTCTCTTACGAAGAAGGTATTGCTCTCAGTGGCGATCTTGAAATTTATTATCGCGATTATGGACCTAAAGATGGTGAACCTATTTTATTGGTGCAAGGCATTGGCGGGCAGTTAATTAATTGGCCTGAGCATATTATAGATTTCTTGCTTGAGAATAATTTTAGACCTATTGTCTATGACAACAGAGATACAGGTTTATCTTCACGAATACCGAGTGATTCTTTTTACGATGAAAAACGCGATAACACAATAGTTAGGAATTACATTAGATATTATCTAAGATTACCAATTAAGGCAGATTACACACTTGATGATATGGCTATTGATGGAATTTCAGTTTTAGATAAATTAAATATTTCTGAGGCTCACATTTTAGGAGTATCTATGGGCGGAATGATAGCTCAAATTATGGTCTCATCATACCCTGAGAGAACTAAGACATTTACACTAATTTCATCAACTGCTTCAACACCCTCACCATTTAATGGACCAACAAGGAAAGTAAGAAAGCTATTAATGGATAGGACAAAAAATCCAAATTCAACAATTGACGAAAGAGTGACAAGAAGTAGAAAAATTTTTACAGAAATTGGATATCAAGGCATAGATTTAAATACTGAGGAATTTTATAACAATGTATCAACATCGATCGAAAGAGGTGGTAATGATGATACTGGATTTGGAAGACAACTTAATGCAATTTTAGGTTCTCAAAATAGAATTGATAAAGTAAAGTCTATTTCAGCACCTACTCTTATTATTCATGGGTTGGAGGATCCACTTATTAAAGTAAAAAATGCTTACAGATTAAACAAGCTTATAAATACTAGTAAATTGATAATTATTGATGACATGCGTCATTTAATAGAACCTCCTGTTTTTGATCAATTCAAAGAAGATCTTTTAGAACATTTAAAAACAAATAAATAATGCTTACAAATAAATTTAAAATCAACTATTCAGTTGGTTCTATACCAAATGGTATCAAGACTGATACCTTTACATTTTTCTTATTATTTTTCTATAGCAATATAATTGGCCTCAATCCAGGTTTGGCTGGAACAGCAATATTTATTGCTCTATGTGTTGATGCCTTTACAGATCCTTTAATGGGAACAATATCTGATAGAACAAACACCTCATTTGGAAGACGTCATCCATATATGTTTATTTCTTTTATTCCGATGTCTCTCGGATATGTATTTCTCTTTGCCCCAAGACAAGACTGGGATATGTCTCAATCAGACTTATTTCTTTGGATGACCATTTTCACCATTTTAACAAGAATAGGTATGACACTTTTTGATATACCTCACAGGGCATTTGGTGGTGAGATTACTAAAAATTACAAAGAAAGAACTTTGTTAATGTCATGGAGGGAGATGTTTGCTTGGGTAGCAGGGCTGAGCAATGCTTTTCTAGGTTATGGAGTATTTTTTGCATCAACAAATGAATTTCCACAAGGACAATTAAATCCAGATGCATGGTTTCCGTTTGCTGTTACTGGCGCATTAATAATGATTTTTAGTGTCTTGTATTCATCTTTATCAACTAAAAATGAAATAGATTCATTATCAAAGTGGTCTGGATCAATAACATTAACGGCAATTTTTACAGAGCTTAAAATAGCATTAGGAAATAAATCTTTCTTGATATTTTTCTTTGGAAATTTGTTTCTGTCATTATCGTGGGGGCTAGCAAATACGTTAACATTATTTGTAAATACATATTTTTGGGAGTTTGAAGCTACTCAAATCAAATATTTTCTACCAATCTATTTAGTTGCAACTCTATTTGCATTTTATTTAACGCCCATAATGGTTAATCGTTATGATAAAAGGATCATTGTCTTAGTATGTATAGGTGCGGTTGGATTATTATCCCCAATGGCATTCATAATGTATAACTTAGGACTTACTCCAGAAAAAGGATCTATGCAGCTAGTTTTTTTTATAAGCTCATTTTTATTATTTCTTATCACATTTAATATTGTTGGGATAATGGTCCGTGATTCTATGATCGGCGACATTGCAGATGAAGTTGAGCTTCAAAGCGGAAAAAGACAAGAAGGTATTTTATTTGCAGCTGTTGGATTCATGCAGAAATTGAATGCAGGTCTAGGATCATTTTTTGCTGGATTAGTATTAAATTTTATTAATTTTGACAGAGCAAATCATACAGCAGAACAAGCCTATTCATTAGCCTTTGTTCAAGGACCAATGACCACCATTTTGATGATAGTTCCAATTATAATTTTCTATAACTACACCTTGTCAGCAAAAAGACATCAGGAAATAGTGACATTTTTATATAGTGATGAAGAATTAAAGCCACAAAATCATCCTAGTAGGTGGTAAGAAAATATTTATCAAAGCAAGACTTCAATACACTTACTGATTCTTTTCCATAAATCATTATGTGATTTTTTAGCATCATTAGTTGAGAAGTTTTTTATAAAATGAATTATCAATGAATCTACATCGTCTAAATTTGATTTATCACTTTTATTAAATTTATTACTTAATAATTCTAGTTGGATTTGATTTCGTATTTCTTGATCCTTTTTAAGTGATTTAATGCCTGCTTTGACTTCAAGTTTTATACATACATAATTTAATTCTTTTAAATCTGATTCATTATTATTAAATGAATTATTTATTGAATCTAAAAATATATTTGGCGCATGGTTGATATCAATCTTTTTATTCAAAATATTATATAAATCAATATAAGATTTAATTTTACTTTCTTTATTTAATAGTTTGACTTTATTGAGCTCTTTTTTAATATCACTTTGTAATTTTTTATATTCATTTGAATTTTTAGCATGAATAATTTCTTTTAATGACTCATTTATTTCAGATATAGATATTTCTTCTTTTTTCAGTTTTGAATTGAGGTCTTTGATAACAATAATTTCGTTTTTTATTTTATCTTTCTTTTCAGCAAAAAATCTATCAGCACTTTTATTGAATAGATTCCACAATTTTTTTTCTTCTTTTCTACCTGCAGGACCAATTTTGGACCATTGATCTTTTAATTTTATAAACTCTTGAATACACGATTCATTATCTTCGTGTTGAATTTCTTTTACTTTTTGTATCAAAGAGTTTTTAAGTTCCTTATTTATTTCTTCTTGTTTTTTAATTTCTTCATTTATTGGCTTTTTAGCTTCAAAGTACATATTTTTTAACTTATCAAGATCTTCATTTTGGACTGGAGCATATTGTTGCCACTTTTGAAAAGTTTTTTGAAGATATGTAATAAGTTTTCTTGCGTCAGGCCAATTTTTTTTATTTGATTCAATAAAAATTATTATTTCGTCAATAATAACTTTACGTTGCTCAGCATTATTAATTTTAATTTGTTTGATTTCATCAAAATATTCTTTGCAAGGCTCCCATGCTTTGTTGGTAAGCTCATTAAACTTTAACCATTGTGATTTAGATGCTGGCTTACTTGATAAATCTAACAATTGCCATTGAGCTTGAATGTCATGAATTTCATGAGCATGTTTTTTTGGATCTTTGTTAGGGTTCTTTGCTAAAGCATTAATTTTAGTAATTAAATTTTCTCTTTTGGGATTAGTTGCAAAGGATGAAATTTCATCAAAATATTTTGACTTGTTTAGGGCAGCGTTTATTTTATGTCTAAGTTTATTTGGTATTTTTGTTAAAGATTTTGATTGTTTAATTACATTTCTTACAATCTTTTGTGCATTTTTAATAGAACCATCTGAAAAAAGCTTCTCAGCATTTTCTAACTCTTTAAATAAATGTTGACTAGTTTCCACAATATTCTCTTATGAAGTTTATAATTATACTTCATGAAAAAGCGTATTCTAACAGGAATTACCACAACGGGGACTCCACACATAGGAAACTATATTGGTGCAATAAGACCTGCGGTAGAGTTGTCGTCCAACAATGATGAATCTTTCTTCTTTTTAGCAGACTATCATTCGATAATTAAGAACCAAGATTCATTATCAATAAAAGAATCTGTCAAAGATATTGCTTTAGCTTGGCTTTCGTGTGGATTAGATCCAAAAAAAACTTGTTTTTATAGACAGTCCGACGTACCTGAAATTATGGAATTAACTTGGATACTTAATTGTGTGACAGCAAAAGGGTTAATGAATAGAGCTCATGCATATAAAGCAGCTACAGCTTTAAATGATAATGATCCGGATAAGGGTATAACAATGGGATTATTCTCATATCCTGTTTTAATGGCTGCTGACATACTTATGTTTGATTCAACACATGTGCCAGTAGGTTCTGATCAAATGCAACATCTTGAAATGACAAGAGACATAGCTGCTAGATTTAATCATTTATATAAACCATTATTTACTCTTCCCGAACCGATTATAGACAATGATGAAAAGGTTGTGCCCGGTCTTGATGGAAGAAAAATGAGTAAATCTTATAACAATGTAATACCTTTATTAGGAAGTGATAAAAAACTTAAGAAATCAATTATGAAAATTGTTACTAACTCTTTAGAACCTGGTGAACCTAAGAATCCTAATGACTGCACATTATTTGAACTATATAAATATTTTGCAAACGCAGATGAAATAAATGAATTTAAAAATGCATATGAAGAAGGTATTTCATGGGGAGATGCAAAAGATATACTTTTTAATATTATAAATGCTGAACTTTTGCCTATAAGATCTAAGTATGAAGATCTAATTAAAGATCAAGATTATTTAAATGATGTTTTGGGTGATGGTGCTAAAAAAGCAAGGACTTTGGCTCAAGAAAAAATTGAAAAAGTTAAAGAAGTTATTGGATTAACAAAAATTTCTTAATGCATATTTCTCCATCATCGTGGTTAAAATTTGGCCTGTTTACAGTGGGACTTGGTCAGTCCTTTGTTTTCGTTTTAGTTCCTCCATTAGCTAGAGATTTAGGACTTTCAGAAATACAGACATCTTCTATCTTTGCAATATCTGCTATGGCATGGGCATTAACAAGTGCCTATTGGGGTAGGGCAAGTGATAAATATGGCAGAAGAAATATAGCTATTCTTGGCTTACTTGGTTATGCAATTTCATTAATAGCCCTTATAACACCTTTATTTCTTGTCGAACAAAATCTTTTGAGTGTAACGCTGTTATTTCCTGCATTGGTTCTTGGTAGATTAATTAATGGGCTCGTTGGATCTGCAACTAGACCAGCATCTTTTGCATATGTTGCTGACACTTCCTCAGAAGAAAAAAGAACTGTAAAATTTGCAAGACTTGAATCAAGCTTTTTACTTGGAACTGTAGCAGGTCCTCTTCTCGGTGGTTTTTTATTTTTAATTTCAAATGAAACACCATTTTACTTATTTTCTTTTTTTGCATTAATTGCTGCTTTAGGAATTTATAGAGAACTAAAGCCTGTGAACAAAATTAAAGTAAAAACTGGAGAAAATAATAAAATTAGTTGGTATTCTAAATCAATTTATCCCTTCTTGATCTTTGCGGCAATTTTAAGTCTATGTCAGGCTTCATTAATACAATCAATTGGTTTTTATATAACTGACTTGTTTGGTAATTTAGAAAATCTTCCTACTTTAATAAGCATGACTTTTGCACTTTTATCAATATCAACGATTGTCAGTCAATATTTATTTACGGATGCATTTCCTATGAAAAACTTTAGTTTATTAATGGTCGGCTCAATATTATTGGTATTTTCATATTTTACGATGGCATTTTTTCAGTCAATATCATTTTATTACTTATCTATTATGATACTTGGAATTGGCTTTGGAATGACTAGACCTGCACTTTCTTCATCTCTTTCTCTGGCACAAACCCCTGAGAATCAAGGTTCTGCTGCTGGATATCTTGGATCTGTTATACCAATAGGTCATATGACCACACCATTTATAGCTATGCCTATTTATGCGATTAATCCAGGATACTTGTATTATTTCAGTTCAATCTTATGTATAAGTTTAATATTATTTATAATTAGTAATCCAACTATTAGAAAATCCGGCTTAAAATGAAAAAAGCATTATTATTAGTCAACCTAGGAACACCTGATAATCCTACATATTTAAGCGTCTTTAAATATTTAAGACAATTCTTAATGGATGGTCGTGTAATAAATATAAATCCTTTTCTAAGATTTTTATTAGTGAATCTTATAATTTGTCCAACAAGATCATTTTCATCAACTAAGGTGTATAAAGAGGTATGGGATAAAAATACTGGATCTCCATTGCTACATAACACAACTAAATTATCTGAAAAATTAGGTAATAAACTTGAAGACTATGATGTTTATTATGCAATGCGATATCAAAATCCATCAATTGAGAGCGTAATTAATAATATTCTTGAAACAAATCCTGATGAAATTGTTGTTTTACCACTTTTTCCTCATTATGCATCAGCTACAACAGGTTCTGTTTATCAAGAAATATCAAGAATAGTTTCAAAAAAATGGGTTGTTCCTAACATAAGATTTATAAATCAATTTTATGATAATGAAAAATTTATAGATGCTTGGGTTGATAAAGCATCTAAATTTAATCTAAATTCTTATGATAAGGTAATTTTTAGTTACCACGGCATCCCAAATAGTCATGTTGATAATGTGTATCCAGATTCTTTATGTTCTGATCACAACTGTGAATCAGAAGTCACAGATGAAAATAAGTTCTGTTATAAAGCTACTACATATGAAACTACAAAAATTCTTGCAAGCAGACTTAACTTAAGTTCTGATAAATACCAGGTTACTTTTCAATCAAGATTAACAAATAAATGGTTAACACCATTTACTGACGAGGTGCTTGAATCGTTGCCTAAAAATGGTAATAAAAATGTATTAGTTTTTTCACCAGCATTTACTGCCGATTGTTTAGAAACAATTATTGAAATCGGTGATGAATATAAAGAACTTTTCCTTGAGGCTGGTGGAGAAAAGCTAGATTATGTTGAGTCTTTAAATTATTCAGATTTATGGGCTGATGCTATTATTGATATTATTAAGTAGGAATTATAAAAATGTTTAAAGATAATTTATTAGAAAATAAAAGAATTTTAATAACAGGTGGTGGAACAGGTCTTGGTAAAGAAATGGCTACACATTTTGCTATGCATGGCGCAGAACTATATATATGCGGAAGAAGAGAAAATGTATTAAGTGAGACAGCTGCTGAAATATCAGAAACTTATGGTACAAAAGTAAATTATCAAACATTAGATATTAGAGCTTCAAAAGATGTTGATGATTATATTGAATTTATTTTTGAAAAGGGCCCTTTAGATGGATTAGTTAATAATGCTGCTGGAAATTTTATTTCACCAACTAAAGATTTATCACACAAGGGTTTCGATGCTATTGCAAATATTGTTTTTCATGGAACTTTTTATATGACACATTCTGTTGGAAAAAGATGGATTGAATTAGGCCACAAAGGTTCGATTGTAAATATTTTAACTACTTGGATCTGGACCGGTTCACCATATGTAGTACCTTCTGCAATGTCAAAATCAGGTATTCATGCAATGACACAATCTTTAGCTGCAGAATGGGGAAAATATGGAATTAAAATTAATGGTATAGCTCCAGGTCCATTTCCAACAAAAGGTGCTTGGGAAAGATTAAATCCTGATAATAATGATGATGGAATGACAAATACCGTACCGTTAGGAAGAGTAGGTGAAATGGAAGAATTGCAAAATTTAGCAACTTTTTTAATGGCTGATGGTTGTGATTATCTCACAGGTCAAACAATTGGTCTCGATGGAGGACAATATCTAACAGGAGGTGGTACATTTTCTCAATTAGATAAGTTATCTGACGAGGATTGGGAAAATATGAGAAAATTAATAAGAGAAGCTA
>AACY020307106.1_pt1 | contig 10121 bp, 10 predicted proteins | sample 267378 | NCBI WGS metagenome assembly AACY02 (sample SAMN02954345, study PRJNA13694) | marine metagenome | biome: aquatic; feature: ocean; material: water; isolation source: isolated as part of a large dataset composed predominantly from surface... | reverse complement strand
GAGATCACGCGGGAGAAGTTGACGCTGCGGCTCCATGAGGAGCTGCCCTATCAGCTCACCGTCGAGACCGAGGGCTGGACCGAGTTCCGCGACGGATCGGTCAAGATCGAGCAGGTCGTGTTCGTCAGGCGCGAAGGCCACAAGGGCATCGTGCTCGGCAAGCGCGGCGAGACGATCAAGGCCGTCTCCACCGCGGCGCGCGAGGAGCTGTGCGAGGCGCTCGAGCGCAAGGTGCATCTGTTCGTCTCGGTCCGCGTCCGAGAGCGCTGGGAGAACGAGCGCGAACGCTACGAGGCGATGGGGCTCGACTTCTCCGACGGCGCGGAGCGGTGACCCGTCTCGCCGCGGACCTCTGGGTCGCGGCCTACCGGGCGCGGCTCGAAGCCGAGGGGCTCGCCGTCTACGTCGCGGCGAAGGGCGATCCGACCGCGGGGGCGATCCTGGTGAAGCTTTGCCCGCTCGACGGGACGGCGACGCTCTACGGCCGTGTCGCGGATGCTGAGGGCGGCCGGCCCTGGACGATGCTGGCCGAAGGCCCGGAAAGCGTGGTGGACGAGGCTGTCGCCCGCCAGCGCCGCTTCGACCCGGACATCTGGGTGATCGAGGTGGAGGCGCGGGACGGGTCCGCCCGGCTCGACCGCGAGGGCCTTGGCTGAGCGGCGCCGGTCCCTCTCGCCGAACCGTTCAACACGGCCGCGGGCTCGTGGTCAGACTGGGAAGCACCGCTCCCACCAGAGGGCCGTCAGTCGACTTTGCGGGACGGAGCGGTCGTTCGTTTTGCGCTCAGCGGCGATGGCGATCCGGGCGACCAGCCCGGATCGCGCGAACGCCCCATCCCGGGGGCGGTCGCATTGCGGCGGCGCAAGAAGCGGACCGGTCACAGTCGCTTGCGCCATAAATCACCCACGCCCCCGCGTTTCGAAGCGACCACCCTGGGACGTTCGCGCGATCCTCCTCAAGCAGCGGCGCCGCTCAGAGCGCCAACGTCCCCTCCGGCCCCGAGGCGGATGGTCGGTTTTTTGGGCGCACCATGAGCGGCGAGGGAACGGGCTGCGTCCGGCGCCGCGGACGGGCGCCAGAACCGCGGATCGCCGATCACCCGCCTCAGCCGAACACGACGTCCGGCAGCCACGTCGCAAGGTCGGGGAAGGCTGCGAGGATGCAGAGGCCGATGATCTGGATGACCACGAAGGGCGCGACGCCCTTGTAGATGTCCATGGTCGAGACTTCGGGCGGCGCGACGCCGCGCAGATAGAACAGCGCGAAGCCGAAGGGCGGCGTCAGGAACGAGGTCTGCAGGTTCATGCCGATCATGATCGCGACCCAGACCGGGTCGAGCCCGAGCATGAACAGCGTCGGCGCCATGATCGGCACCACCACGAACACGATCTCGAGGAAGTCGAGGAAGAAGCCGAGGATGAACATCACCAGCATCACGGCGAACATCGCGCCGAAGGCGCCGCCGGGAACGCCGGACAGGATCTCGTGCACGGTCTCCTCGCCGCCGAGGCCGCGGAAGGTGAGGTTGAACAGCGTCGCGCCGATCAGGATGACGAACACCATGCAGGTGACCTTGGTGGTCGACTGCATCACGTCGGCCAGCACACCGTCCTTCCAGAGCCGCCAGACGCTGAGCAGCACGCCGAAGGCGACCGTCAGCAACGCGACCGTGGCGATCGCGATGCCGATCTGGTCGTTGCTCTCGATCACCGTGCGCGTCACGCGCATGTCGAAGAAGAAGGTCAGCGAGAAGGCGACCAGCAGCGCCACGACCGCGAGATATTGCGGCCAGTGCGTGCCCGACCCGACCCGCTGCCCGGCGAGCAGGATCGCGCCGATGGCGCCCACCGCCGCCGCCTCGGTCGGCGTCGCGATGCCGTAGAGGATCGAGCCGAGCACCGCCACGATCAGCAGCACCGGAGGCAGGAGAACCTTGAACACTTCCGTCCAGGAGACCTTCTCCTCCACGTCCATCGCCGGGGACGCCTCCGGACGGAAGATCGCGACGCCGATCTGGTAGATCATGTAGAGGGCGACCAGCATCAGCCCCGGGATCAGCGCGCCGATGAACAGGTCGCCGACCGAGACCGGCTCGGGCGCCCAGTCGCCGACCTGCCGACGCGCCTCGATGTACTCGTTCGAGATGACGTCGCCGAGGATGACCAGCACGATCGAGGGCGGGATGATCTGACCGAGCGTGCCCGCGGCCGCGATCGATCCGCAGGCGAGGCCCTTGTCGTAATTGTAGCGCAGCATCGACGGCAGCGAGATCATGCCCATGGTCACGACCGTCGCGCCGACGATGCCCGTGGAGGCCGCGAGCAGCATGCCCACGAAGGTGACCGACAGCCCGAGCCCGCCGCGGATCGTCCCGAACAGCCGCCCCATGGTCTCGAGCAGCTCGCCCGCGACGCGCGACCGCTCGAGCATCACGCCCATGAACACGAACAGTGGCACCGCGACCAGCACCTCGTTGGTCTCGTCCATCAGGCCGAAGACGCGATTGAACATCGGCCGCAGGAAGCTCAGCGAACTCCAGGTGTCCGCGCCGACGAAGAAGCCCTGCTGGAAATACGCCCCGAGCAGCGCGAACAGCAGTCCGACGCCGGCGAGGGTGAAGGCGACCGGGAAGCCGCGCAGCAGGAGCACGACCGCGACGGCGAACATCAGCAGGTCGAGATGGTCGATGATGAAGGTCATTCGGGGCGCCTCAGTCGAGCGATTCTTCGTCGCGATGCGGGTCGTCGACCTCAACGCCGCCGAGCCGCATCGCGGCCTTCACGGCCGTCGAGACCGCCTGGAGCGCGAGCAGCGCGGCGAACACCAGGACGGTGCTCTTCAGCAGATACTTGTACGGAATGCCCGACGTCTCGGTGGAGCCTTCGAGGTTGCGCCAGGAAAGCGCGACGTTCGGCCACGCCGACCAGTAGACGAGATAGCAGACCGGGAGCAGGAACAGGATCGACCCCAGCAGGTCGGTCAAGTCCTTCTTGGCCGGCGACGCGTCGCGATAGAAGATGTCGACGCGGACGTGGCCGTTATGCAGGAAGGTGTAGCCGGCCGCGCCCATGATCAGCGCTCCGTGCAGGTAGACGATGGCCTCCTGCCACCAGAGCGTCGACAGCCCGATGAAGTCCTGCGCCGAGAAGACGTACCGCATCAGCACCAGCGCGAACTGGATCAGCACCATCAGCAAGGTGAACCAGGCGACCGCCTGGCCGACCCGGTCGTTCAGCGTGTCGATGGCCTTGTAGACCGCGTGCACCGTCGCCTCCGCCGTTCTGGAACGTGCGCGCCGAAGCGCAACGCAGCGGCGTCGCGTCGTCCGGCTACGAAAACGCCGCGGGACCGCGCCCCGCGGCGACGCGCGGCGCGGCTGGAGCCGCGCCGCCTTTCAGGCTGGGATCAGCCGAGCGCCGTCGATCGGGCGTTGGTGTAGGCCTGGTCGGCGAGCGACGTCCAGCCCCGCACGCTCTCGCGGAAGGCGAAGAAGCTGTCGACGATGCGCTGGCCGAGATCGTCTTCGGCCGCGGCGCGCGTGACCTCGTCCGACACGCGGGCGATCTCGTTGAACACCTCGTCCGGGAAGCGATGCAGCTGGACGCCGTGCTCGTTGATGAGCTGGGTGAGCGCGGCGCCGTTGCGGGCGTTGTACTCGGCCATCATCACGTCGTTCTCGGCGGTGCAGCAGGCTTCGATCAGCGCCTTGTCGCTGTCGGAGAGCGTGCCCCACCAGCTCATGTTGATGCCGACCGAGAGCGCCGAGCCCGGCTCGTGGAAGCCCGGGTACATGTAGTTCTTCAGGACGTTCTGGAAGCCGAAGGCCATGTCGTTGTAGGGGCCGACCCACTCGGTGCCGTCGATAGTGCCGGCCTGGAGCGCCGGGAAGATCTCGCCGCCGGGCAGCGCGATGGCCGAGGCGCCGAGCTGGCGCATCACCTCGCCGCCGAGGCCCGGCATTCGGAACTTCAGGCCCTTCATGTCGTCGAGCGAAGTCACGGGATTGCGGAACCAGCCGCCCATCTGGACGCCGGTGTTGCCCGCGAGGAAGCCCTTCACGCCGAACTGGTCGCCGAGCTCGTCATAGAGCTCGCGCAGGCCGCCGTAATGATACCACGCCTCCTGCTCCGACGCGGTCAGGCCGAGCGGCACGGCGGTGATGAAGTTGTAGCCCTTGTGCTTGCCCTGCCAGTAGTAGTCGGCGCCGTGATACATCTCGGCCGCGCCGGTCGCGACGGCGTCGAAGCTTTCGAAGGCCGGGACCAGCTCGCCCGCCGCGAAGAGCTTGACCTCGATGCGCCCGCCAGACGCGGCGGTGATGCGGTCGGCGACGCGCTGAGCGCCGGTGCCGAGGCCGGGGAAGTTGCGGGGCCACGTGGTGACCATACGCACGACCTGGGTGTTCTGGGCGATCGCCGGCGCGGCGAGGGTTCCGGCGGCCGCGGCGCCCACGCCCGCGGTCTTGATGAAGTTGCGACGATCCACGTCGACCTCCCTTGGTTTTCACGTCCGACTAAAGTCGAATCACACTTTCGACGCTACGGGCGAACCGGAGCCCGTTCAACGGCTGCGGAGCGCCAGTTAAAGCCTTTTCGCGCGTCGGCCAAGCCCTGCTTGTCCGAAAAGGAGCGCGACGCCCGGTCTCCCGCATCGCGGGCGTCGGCGAGGGCTTTAGAGGGGGTCGAACGGGGCCGGGCCGCGCGGGGCGAGGGCGGCGCCTTCCACGGCGTCGGCCACGCGGCGCCATCGGCCGCGGGTGAAGATCTCGAAGGGCCGGAACGCCGCCTTGTAGTCCATCTTCGGCGAGCCCGGCACCCAGTAGCCGAGATAGACGAAGGGCAACTCCGCCTCCCGCGCGATCTCGACATGGTCGAGGATCATGTAGGCGCCGAGGGAGCGCCGCTCCGCCTCGGGCGCGAAGAAGCTGTAGACCATCGACAGTCCGTCGCCCATAACGTCTGTCAGGCAGGCGGCCACGAGCGTCTCGCCGCGGGGCAGGGCGGGGTCGTGATACTCGACGACGCGAGAGCGCACGGGGGTGTCCTCGACCATCGCCGCGAATTCGGAAACGTCCATCTCCGCCATGCCGCCGTCGCAGTGGCGCGCGTCGAGATAGCGGCGGAACAGCTGATACTGCTCCTCCGTGGCCCAGGGCGCGCAGGCGCGCCGCTCGAGATCGGCGTTGCGCCTCACGATGCGCCGCTGACTGCGCGACGCGTCGAACGCGGCGACGGGGATGCGCGTCGACAGGCAGGAGGCGCAGGACGGGCAGGACGGGCGGTAGGCGACGCTCTGGCTGCGACGGAAGCCGCGCAGCGACAGCTCGTCGTTCACTGCCGCGGCGTCTCGCCCGCGCAGCGTCGTGAACACCTTCCGCTCGTCGCGGTTGGGCAGGTAGGGGCAGGGCTGCGTCGCAGTCAGAAAGAACTGCGCCGTGATCTTCTTGTTGACATGGCTCATGTCGGACCGCGCTCCGTCATCCCGACGTCACGACAGTAGCGCGGCGTTTCACGCTCGTCATCGGCTTCTTCAACGCTCCAGCGTCATGCGGTCCCCCTCCACCGAGAAACGGCGGAAGCGGTTAAGATAGTCCATACCGAGCAACGTCGCCGGCATGTCTCCGCCCGAAACCATCGCTCGGACGTTCCGATCCGTGAAGGGGCCGAGCGCCACCTCGCCCAGCGTCACGGGCGCGCCATAGACGACGCCGTTGGCCGACAGCGCCGGGCGCGAGTAGACGAGGCTGCCTGGGTCGAGGCCAGCCCGCGCCGCGTCCTCGCGCGAGAGGACGAGGGCGGTCGCGCCCGTGTCCACGAGGGCGTCGAGCCGTCGCCCGTTCACCTCGAGCGGCGCGTGGAAATGGCCGTCCGCGCCGCGCCGCAGGACGACGGCGTCCTCCGCGACGACAGCCATGGTCGAGGGCGACAGCTCGCGCTCGAGGACGTCGGAGAAGCCGTAGGCGATCACGAGGCCGACGACGATCAGTCCCCAGATCGCCGCGTGCTGAAGCGCGGTTCCGAGACGGCCACGATACCAGGAGAAGGCCGCGACGAGGACCGCGCAGCCGAGAATGGCGAGATAGAACAGGCGCGCCTGCGCGCCGGGGTCGAGACTGTCCATTGCGGGCCTCCCGCGACAGATGTCAGTCGCGCCGGGCGGATTCGCCAGTGTTCCGCCGCCTATTTCCGCTTTTCCTCCGCCTCAGCCCCGCTACGTAAGCGATTATCACAATGTAAGCACCCATTACAGACGAGGCTCGCAGTGATCGCCTTCTCCCTGCTGCGCTGCGCCGCCGCCGCCGCGCTTGTCGGCTCTTTCGCCGCCTGTTCCATCGCGGCGCCGTATCGGGTCGTTGACGCCGAGGCGCGGGGGCCGGCGCTCGTGATCGTCACCGAGGCCATCCTTGGCGACGTTCCCGAGGCCCGCGCCGCCTTCTGGCGCAACGTCGCCGCCGTGACGCGAGGGCTGAAGGGCCAGCCGGGCCTTATCGGCTACGGCCTGCGCCGCGAGCTCTTCGGCGACCGCGCGTGGACCATGACGGTCTGGCGCGACGCCGACGCAGCGGCGGGATTCGTCTGGACGCCGTCGCACCAGCGGGCGATGAGCGAGGGAGGGGCTGCGCTGACCGGGATGCGGGTCGTGCGCTACCGGCTCCCGCCCGGAGCGCGGCCGGGCTGGCCTGGGGCGCTAGCGCGCCTTGCCGCGGAGGGATCGGGCTACCGGTGAACGCGTCGCCGCGGTCAGTCGCCCGCCGCCGCCTCCAGCCGTTCCTGCGCCTCGAGCCAGAGCGCCTCGGCGCGGGCGAGCCCGTCCTCGATCTCGGCGCGCTTGATCTGGAGGCCCTCGAACTTCTGCGGGTCGTCGTCGGTGTAGAGGGCGGGGTCGGCCAGTCGTTCGTCGAGCTTCGCCTTCATCGACTCGAGTTTCGCGACCCGCTCCTCGCAGGCGGCGACCTCGGCGCGGAGCGGGGCCAGGGCGCGGCGCTTCTCTGCCGCCGAGCGGCGGTCGGACCGGCGCGCGCCGCCGGCCTCCGCCGCGAGCCGTCCGCCGCCCGCGCCGCCGCGCTCGGCCAGCAGCATCCGGCGGTAGTCCTCCATGTCGCCGTCATAGGGGCGCACCGCGCCGTCCTTCACGAGCCAGAGCCGGTCGGCCACCGCCTCGACCAGATAGGCGTCGTGGCTCACGAGGATCACCGCGCCCGGATAGTCGTTCAGCGCCATCGCGAGCGCCTCGCGGCTCTCCATGTCGAGATGGTTCGTCGGCTCGTCCAGAATCACCATCTGCGGCGCGTCGAGGGCCATCAGGCACATCAGCAGCCGCGCCCGCTGCCCGCCCGAGAGGCGCTCGACCGCCATGTCGGCCAGATCGGCCGCGATCCCGCCGCCCGCCAGCCGCGCGCGCAGCTGCGAGGGCTTCTCGCCGGGCCGCAGGCGCTGGATGTGCTGGAGCGGGCTCTCGCCCGGCGTCAGCTCGTCGAGCTGGTGCTGGGCGAAGAAGCCGATCCGCAGCTTCGGCGCCCGCGTCACCGCCCCCTCCATCGGCGCGAGCCGCTCGGAGATCAGCTTCGCGAGGGTGGACTTGCCCTGACCGTTCGCGCCGAGCAGCGCGATCCGGTCGTCCGGATCGATCCGCAGCGACAGCTCGCGCAGCACGGGACGGCCGTCGTAGCCCACGGCGACGCGGTCGAGCGCCAGCAGGGGCGGGGCGAGCTGTTCGGGCGCCGGGAAGCGGAAGGGCGCGACCGGGCCGGCCTCGTCGAGTGTGATCGGCTGCATCCGCTCGAGCATCTTGATCCGGCTCTGCGCCTGCTTGGCCTTGGAGGCCTTGTAGCGGAACCGGTCGACGAACTTCTGGATATGCGCCCGCTCGGCCGCCTGCTTCTCGGCCGCCGCGCGCAGCTGCGCCGCCTTCTCGCGTCGCATCCGGTCGAACGTGTCGAAGTTTCCAGCGTAGAAGGTCAGCTTGCGGTTCTCGAGATGCAGGATCCCGTCCACCGCCCGGTTCAACAGGCCGCGGTCGTGGCTGATGACGAGCGCGGTCGCCGGGTAGCGTCCGAGGAAGCTCTCGAGCCAGGTCGCGCCCTCGAGGTCGAGATAGTTCGTCGGCTCGTCGAGCAGCAGCAGGTCGGGCCGGGCGAACAGCACGGCGGCCAACGCCACGCGCATTCGCCAGCCGCCGGAGAACTCCGCGCAGGCCCGCGCCTGCGCGCCCGCATCGAAGCCGAGGCCGTCGAGGATCGAGGCCGCCCGCGCCTCGGCCGAGTGGGCGTCGATATCGGTAAGGCGCATCTGGATCTCGGCGATGCGGTGCGGGTCCGCGGCCGTCTCGGCCTCCGCCAGCAGCGCCGCCCGTTCGCGGTCGGCGGCGAGCACGGTGTCGAGCAGCGAATCCCGGCTCGCCGGCGCCTCCTGCGCGACGCCGCCGATGCGGGCGCCGCGCCGCACCTCGACGCCGCCCTGATCGGGCGTCAGCGCCCCCTCGACGAGGCGGAACAGCGTGGACTTGCCCGCGCCGTTGCGCCCGACCACGCCAACCTTCGCGCCGTCCGGCACGCGCGCGGTCGCGGCGTCGAACAGGCGCCTGCCTGCGAGCGTGAAGGTCATGTCGGAGATCGTCAGCATCGCGCATCCGCCGTCAGGGCGGCGCGACCGAACAGCCGCGCGCGGTCGCGGTCAAGCCCCGGCGCCCTCAGGCCTGCGGGCGAGGATGTGGACGCAGCGCCAGGTCATCACCGTCTCGCCGCGCTGGTTGGAGACGGCGTAGTCGGCGACCATGCTGCCGCGGTCGGGCTTCGACCGGGAGGGCCGCGTCTCGACCACCTCCAGCCGCCCGCGCAGCGTGTCGCCGGGGCGCACCGGCTTCAGCCATTTCAGGCTCTCGAGCCCCGGCGACCCCATCGAGCACTTGTCGTAGATCCCGAGCGCGAGCATCAGCCGGAAGCCGATCAGCGCCGTCTGCCATCCGCTCGCGATCAGGCCGCGGAAGCTCGTGCCGGCGGCGGCCTCGACGTCGAGATGGAAGGGCTGCGGGTCCCATTGCAGCGCGAAATCGAGGATCTGAGGCTCGGTGATCGTAGCGCCCGCGGTCTCCCAGACCTGGCCCGGCCGGAAGTCGTCGAACCACATGGCGCTCACATGCCTCTCCCGGTCTCGCGCTGGAACTCGATCAGGTCGAAGGAGGGCGCCTCGGTCGCGATCCGCGTCAGCATCGCATGGCACTGCCCGCGATGGTGCGTCTGGTGGTTGAAGAAGTGCTGGAGCGCGGCCCAGCGTGGCTGCGTCACCGGTTCTGGGCGCGAGACGCGGGTGTAGCTGATCGTCTCGGAGAGCTGCGGCTCCTCGAGCCCCGCGACATGGGCGAGGATGCGCGCGTCCTCCTTTTCCCGAGCGGAGCGAAGGTCGACGAACTTCCCATGAAGTTCCGCGTCGAGCGCGAGGTCTGGGGGCCGCGCGCCGGTAAAGCGCGCCATCCAGAGGAGATCGGCCACGAGCAGGTGGTTCAGCGTGCCGTTCAACGAGCCGAAGAAGGCGCCGAGCCCGGCGCGGCGCTCCTCGGACGAGAGATGGGAGCAGGCGTCGTAGAGACGCCGGTTCGCCCATCCGTTGTAGGCGGCCATCATGTCGAACAGCGGCTTCATGCCCATCCCGGTCCGTCCCCCGCCGCGGGCGCGCCCGCGGCTTTCCCGCCGGGCCGCTCCATGCTATCCGCGCCGCGATTTCGCAAGCGCGGCCCGGCGCGGGCCGCAATCCATGAGGACAGGACCATGGCCGCCACCCGCACCTTCTCGATCATCAAGCCCGACGCCACCCGGCGCAACCTCACCGGCGCGATCAACGCCAAGCTCGAGGCCGCGGGCCTGCGGATCGTCGCCCAGAAGCGCATCCAGATGACCAAGGCGCAGGCCGAGGGCTTCTACGCCGTTCACAAGGAGCGGCCGTTCTTCGGCGAACTCACTGAGTTCATGGCCTCCGCGCCGGTCGTGGTGCAGGTGCTCGAGGGTGAGGACGCGGTCGCGAAGAACCGCGAGATCATGGGCGCGACCAACCCCGCCGAGGCCGCCGAGGGCACGATCCGCAAGGAGTTCGCGCTCTCGATCGGCGAGAACTCGGTGCACGGCTCCG
>AACY020305721.1_pt1 | contig 10124 bp, 9 predicted proteins | sample 267378 | NCBI WGS metagenome assembly AACY02 (sample SAMN02954345, study PRJNA13694) | marine metagenome | biome: aquatic; feature: ocean; material: water; isolation source: isolated as part of a large dataset composed predominantly from surface... | reverse complement strand
GTCTTCGGAATCGACACCGATGGTGATGGCACCATCGATGAGCGGGTGAAGATGAGGCGCGTGGGTCGGTAGTCAACTGACGGCAGGAAGATGATCGGGGCCGGGTGAGCCGGTTCTCCTCAAAACAGGAATCGCCCACGGCTCATCTGCTAGAAAATTGAGATGCGCCGTCGAATCCTGGCCCTGATCAGTGCCCCAGCGCTCGCTCTCGGCCTCGCCGCCCCCGCGCTGGCTACGGGTCCGGTGATGCCCCCGGCCATACCGAATACGCCGGAGAATCAGTTCCTATACGAGTTGTGGTTCGGCCCGACGAATCCTGAATGGGCGCCACAGGGCACGATCGTGGCGGATTCGGGCTTCCGCCCGCTGGCGAACGGTCTGCCATATGCGAATTATGGCGGTTCCCTCACCAGACTGTCGCTTCCGTTGTTCTTCGGCACGCCCGACAATGAGTTGCAGCCCATGACGTCCCCCTGGATGCGGTCGCTGTACGGCGATGGCGTGTGTCAAGGTTCGGTGTCGGCTGATGGCACTTGCGATCTCACCCCCGCGGCCGAGTACATGGCCGAGGCACTGTTCAGCATGGTGAATGGTGCCGGGCATTGTGTGGGCTTCGCGATCGTCTCTGCGGCTCTGTACAACGGCCAGCTGGAGCCCGAGGAAGTGGACACGACGGCGCTGGGTGTGAACTCCCAACTCACTCCGGATGTGCAGCAGCTCATCGCACGCAACTGGTCGACTCAGTTCACCTGGGACATCACCGATCTGACTCCCAGCGGTGTGGTGACTGCTCTCATCGACGGACTTTCTGAAGGTTCTGTTCCTTTCACGCTGAACCTTCGTTGGCCGACCGAGGGAGGGAGGTCAGAAGGACATCAGATCACCCCCTACGCGGTATACGACAAGGGTGATGGCCTCTACGACATCGCCGTCTATGACAACAACTTCCCTTTCAAGGAACGGGCCGTCGAAGTCGACACGAACACGGATACCTGGGCCTACGAGGTGCTCATCAACCCGTCCGCGCCAGCCACGATCGCCCGCGGAGATGCGGAGACGAAGACGCTGCAGTTGGTCGAGGTCACCGACACGCTCGCGGTCCAGGATTGCCTCGTGTGCGAGGGTGGTCGGGATACGAACCTCGTGTTCTTGGATCCGGTCCCGGCTACGGCGGCCAGCGGGATTGCTTTGCGCCTGACTGACCTGCAGGGCCAAGCCTTGCCGGCTGACAGGTACTCCGTGCTCCCAGCCCTTGACTCCCATAATCCGGATCTGGCAACTCTCCGCGGCCTGGATGTCGATCCCGGTGACGGATACAAGTTCATCGTGGATGCATCGGGGGTCACCGAGGATGTCCCGCTGACGATCAATGAACTGGCGGCCGGTGGTGCAAAGGTCGTCACCGTTCCGGAATTCCCTGCAGGTGCGATTGGACTCGCTGAATACGACGCCGACGGGACGTTCGGATTCGGAGCGTCGGCTCCAACCAAGCCGCGGATGGAGCATGCCTTCAATGAAGGGGTGCGCCACTACACGACGATCGTCTACGGCGGACAGACCGTCGCCGCTGAAAATGGGCGGGAGATTACCGTGCGTCGTTCTGGCGAGTACATCGCCTATGGGGATGTCAACAATGCCGGTGGCTCGATGACGGTGAATGTGAGTCTCGATCGTCGAGGCGAATCGAAGAAGTTCCGTGCCGTCCAGGTGGAATATCCGGCCGGTGGCCAACTCGTCCTCGACTACTCCAACTGGAAGCGGACCACGCAGCGCCCGGCTTTCGGCATCGACACCGACGGTGACGGCACCATCGATGAGCCGGTGCGGATGCGGCGGATCGGCCGCTAACGCCGACGACGAGCAGGCGGTGGTCGGCGCGACCCGTGGCGTTCCAGTAGCGCCCGGGTCGTGCCGTCGCCGCGGATGCACTGGCGCACCGCACTGATGCGTCGCTTCGCCTGCGCGGCTGCAGCAGCGTGATCGACGATCGGATCGGGATATCCGTGCCGCTGCTCGGGTGGGGTGAGCCATGGTGTGGGGAGCAGATCACCAGGCACGTCGCGCAACTCGGGAATCCAGCGGCGCACGAAGACTCCCTGTGGGTCCTGATCGAGCTGCTGCTTGACCGGGTCATAGATCCGCAATGCGTTCATCCCCGTCACGCCGGATTGCATCTGGATCTGCGGCCAGTGGATGCCGGGGTCGTAGTCGGTGAACCAGCGGGCGAGCACGCGGCCCGTCTCCTGCCAGGGCAGCCATAGGTCATAGGAGGCGAACGAGGTCACCATCGATCGCATCCGGAAGGTCGTCCACCCTGTGGCGGCGAGGGAGCGGAGGACGGCATCCACCATGGGATAGCCGGTCTGCCCGGCGATGAAGGCGTCGAGTGCTGTGCGATTCGGCTCATTCGGCCGCAGGCCGTCGAAGGCCGGATGGATCGCGCGCTGCTCGATGAACGGTGCATCCTCAAGTTTCTGCGCGAAGTGATCCCGCCACGCCAGCCGTTCACCGAATGCCTCCAGCGATAGACGGGGTGATCCCGGTTCACCGTGGCGGCGCTCGGCGCGCTTGTGCACCTCGCGCGGACTGACCGTGCCCAGTGCCAGGTGCACCGATAACCGCGAGCAGCCATCCCAGCCGGTGTTCGGGCTCGACAGGTTGCGCTGATAGCCATCGACGCGCTCGGTCAGCCAGGACCTCATCACCTCACGTCCGGCCTGCTCCCCACCGCGCTGTCGGTATTCCATCGCCTCGGCGGTCAGTCCCAGGTCGCGCAGTGTCGGAATCGGGCCCGGGTCGACCTGCGTACCCCGGATCGCCGTGGGAACAGGGTGCAGTGGTTGGGCGAACAACTGCATCCGCTGCCGACTCCACGTGTCTCGGGTGCGTAGCCCGCGCATCGTTCCGGTCTGACGGTGCTCGGTGTAGGCGATGCCGTGCGATCGACACCACGCGGCGACGGCGCGGTCGCGTTCCCAGGTCGCGAGCACACCGAACTCCTCGTGTGAGTGCACTTCGGCGAAGTCTGCATCGGCATTCAACGACTCGAAGACATCGACGACCTCGCCGAAGCGAATCACGAGCGGAGCGCCGACTCGGGCGAGGCTCTCGCGCAAATCGTGAAGGCCCTCCAGGATCAGTTCGATGTGTCTCGGGGCGGTGTGGGGGTGTGCCAGGAGTGATGGCTCGAACACGTAGACGGGAAGAATGGGTTTTCCGGTCGCGACGGCTGCAGCGAGCGCAGGGTGGTCGTGCACGCGGAGGTCACGCTTGAACCACACCACCTGCACATCCGCTCGACCCACAGACCCATCTCACACCCGGCCGGGCGGTCCCGCGACTCCACAGATGCACGACTTTGCGCGGGAAAGGACCACATTCAAGCGTGGGAAATGCGCTCTTTCCTGCGCAAACTCGAGGTTGGCGTCCGTCAGCGGCCCCGTGGCCGACCCCTACGATGGCGGCGATGTCCGCGTCACCGGTCAACCTCATCAGCGTCGAGGGCGCCACGATCACCTACGGTGAGCGCGCCATCCTCGATGCGGTCTCCCTCGGGGTCAATGTCGGCGATCGGATCGGCGTCGTCGGCCGCAACGGCGGCGGGAAGTCCACCCTCCTGGGCGTGCTGGCCGGCGCACGCGACCTCGAGGCTGGTCGCATCACCCGGGCGAGGGATTGCAGCCTGGGATTCGTCGGTCAAGCACCCCCGCCGATGCCCGGGATGAGCATCCGACAGCGAATCGTCGGCGAAGTCCCGGACCACACCTGGGCCTCCGATGCGCGCATCCGCGACATCCTCACCGGCCTGCTCGGGGGCTACGCCGACGGTGTCCTCGACCGCGACCTAGGGGAGCTGTCCGGAGGAGAGCGCCAGCGGGTGGAACTCGCCGCAGTGCTTATCGATGCCCCGGACGTGGTGATCCTCGACGAGCCGACCAATCACCTGGACATCGAGGGCGTCGCCTGGCTCGCCGATCACCTCACGGGCCTGCGAGACCGGGCCTATGTCGTGGTCACCCACGACCGGTGGTTCCTCGACGAAGTGAGCACCGACACGTGGGAGGTCGTGCACGGAAAAGTCGAGTCCTATGAGGGTGGCTATTCCGCGTTCGTGCTCGCCAAGGCCGAGCGGGCGCGTCAGTCGCAGGCAGAGGAAGCCCGTCGAGCCAATCTTCTGCGCAAGGAACTCGCATGGCTGCGCCGCGGACCACCCGCTCGCACGACGAAGCCGAAGTTCCGTGTTGCCGCGGCCAATGAACTGATCAGTCGCGAACCTCCACCGCGTGACGACATCGAGTTGATGAAGTTCGCCGGCTCCCGCTTGGGCAAGCGGGTGTTCGAGTTGGAAGACGTGACCCTTCGAGTGGGTGACCGCACGCTCGTCGACAACGTCACCTGGAATATCGGCCCGGGTGATCGCGTGGGCATCCTCGGCCCGAATGGCGCAGGCAAATCGACTCTGCTCAACGCCCTGCTTGGCGATCGCGAACTCGATGGTGGCAGCATTCGCACCGGCTCGACGGTCAAACCGGTGCTGCTGTCCCAGCGTCTCGATGATCTGCCCGCCGATGATCGGGTGTTGGAATCGGTGGAGAGAGTCGCCCGCTATGTCGATCTGGGGAAAGCCGGCGAGATCAGTGCATCGTCACTGTGCGAACGACTTGGGTTCACTGGGGGTGCGCAGTGGACCCGCATCGGCGACCTGTCCGGTGGCGAGCGGCGTCGACTACAACTCACGCGGGTGCTGATGTCCGGCCCGAATGTCCTCATGCTCGATGAGCCGACCAATGACTTCGATGTCGAAACACTCTCGGCACTGGAGGATCTGCTCGATGGTTTCGCAGGCACGCTGCTCGTGGTGTCCCACGATCGGTATTTCCTCGAGCGGGTGTGCACGACATATCGTGCGGTGCTCGGGGATGGTCAGGTGCGCGATCTTCCGGGCGGGATCGACGAGTATCTGCAGCTGCGTCAAGGGGTTTCCCTTGCGACGACGAGTGGTGCGTCAGCCGTATCTGAGGCGCCCACGAAGGCCGGCCTGACCGGGGGCGAACGCCGCGAGTTGTCCAAGCAGCTGGCGTCTATCGAGCGCAAGATCGCGAAACGTCAAGGTGACGCTGAAGGACTGCACGCATCCCTTGTCGAGCACGCCACCGATGCCGAGCGCCTCCTCGCTGACACCGCGCTCCTGCGCGAAGTCGAGGCCTCGATCGAGGAACTCGAACAAGAGTGGCTGGCTATCGCGGAGCGACTGGAGGGGTAATGAGTCTGCGCATGTAGACATGCGCGTGTGCATGTTACGGTGATCAGGTGCCCAAGACAATCCAGATCCGGGATCTCGATGATGAGACCTACCTCGGCCTTGTCCGCAAGGCGGCAGAGGCGGGACTGAGCGTGCCGGAGTTCCTACGTCAAGAGGCTGCTCGCATCGTCGCGAGACCTAGCATGCGCGAATGGGCAGAACAGGTACGCGGCCATGGGGTCAGCCCCCGCGAGATAGATGCTGTCGGTGGCCTGGATGAGATTCGCGGGGAGTGGCCGCCGACGTGATCGTGGTCGATGCCTCCATCGTTTACGAGGTGGTTGCCCAGGGTGTTCATCGAGACATCGCCCTATCCACTCTGCTCATGCACGGTGACGTCGTGACGCCGGCGATCGTGGATGCCGAAGTTCTCGGAATCATCAAGCGTGATCGTTATCGCGCACTTCTCGATGACACGGCCGCAGACTTGGCTGTCAACGATCTTCTTGCCTGGCCGGCAGAGAGATTCTCCATCACACCTCTGGTGGAACGCGTATGGAACCTGCGCGCCAATGTGCGTGTCTGGGATGCGTTCTATGTAGCACTTGCCGAAGCCCTGGATGCTCCCGTCGTCACGATGGATCAGCGACTCGCTCGCGCGATGGGTCCACGCTGTGAATTCATCACTGTCCCATGATCACCCGGTTCGCACCGACGCCGAGTGGGTATCTGCACATCGGCAACGCGGTGCATCTTCGGCTACTGGCCATGCTTGCCGAAGACCGTGGATGGCAGGTCGCCCTGCGCATCGATGACATCGATCCTGATCGCACCCGTGTGGACTACATCGCCGATATCCACGACATGATCGAGTGGCTTGACGTTCCGATCACCGGCGAAAAACGGACCCAGAGTCAGCACATGGAGGAATACGCACGCGCGCGCGATGAGCTCGTCGCTCAGGGTGCCTACGTGTGTGCGTGTTCGCGCACCGAGTGGCACAGGCACGCGGGCCCGGGTTGCCCGAGGGGATGCTCGAAACTCGATCTCGTCACCGGAGAAACCGCCCTGCGGATGCAGGTGGGCGATGCCGACATCGTGGTGTGGCGACGCGAAGGGATACCCGCCTACCACCTCGCGAATATCGTCGATGACGACGCGATGAGGATCACCCACATCCTTCGGGGCGATGACCTGCGCGACGCGACCGCGGTGCAAAGATCCCTGTCCGCCTATCTGCCGCGATCGACCTTTGCCGATATCGACGTCCTCCACCATGACCTGTTGTCCGATGATGAAGGTCGCAAACTCTCCAAGAGCGCCGGTGTCCAGGCGCAACCTCTGGCGCGCACGCCCGAGGTGAGAGCGCGCATCGAACAGACTGCGCATCGACTGTCGCAGACACTCACTAGTGAGCGGCCATGAGTCTCTCGCCGACGGTGCCCCGTCGCGATCGGCGAACCTGGGTGTCGTATGCCCAGATGGGGGCCTACGGCTTCTTCGTTTACGCCCTCGGGGCATCGCAGATTCTCCTGCGCGAAGAACAGCAGACCACGCGCACGATCGCAGGACTGCACGGCAGCGGCTGGGCACTGGGCATCGTCATCATGTCCTTCGCCAGCCCCCGCATCAGCGCGCGAATCGGGAGAGGCCGAGCAATGCGGCTGGGTTCGATTCTCATGATCGCCGGCATCCTCGGCTATACGTCCGGCCTGCCGGTGATGTTCACCATCGCTTCGGTGGTCGTGGCCGGCTGCGGTGGTGCATTGATGGTGGCGGGCTTGAGTGCCTTCCTCGGTGAACAGCAGGGACTGGCAGCACCGTCATCGATCTCCGAAGCCAACGCTCTGGGTGCGGTCGCAGGATTCCTCGGCGCGATCGGTGTCGGCATCGGCGTCTCGGTGACCCTGGGTTGGCGACCTGCCCTGTGGCTGCTCATCATGATCCTCATCGGGGTCGAGATATGGCGAGGTGCGCAGGCGCAGTCCTATGACCTTGGTGAGGTCGCGGGAATGGCGGGGCGCTGGCGCGATCTCACACGGCTGTTCTGGTGGAGCTGCCTAGTCATGCTGCCTGCCGCGGGAATCGAGTACTCCCTCGCGCTGTGGAGCGCCGATCTGCTGCGCGAACAGGGTGGCCTCGGTGATGGTGCCGCCAGTGCTGCGCTCGCGGTCGTCGTTGCCGGACTCGTCACCGGGCGCGTGGTCGGCGGCCGGATCGCTCAGCGGATGGATCCAGAAAATCTCCTCATCGCGGCCTTCGCGCTGTCGGGAGCGGCGTTCCTCGTCGTCTGGGCGACCTCGAATGTGCCCGTCATGCTGACCTTCCTCTTCCTGACCGGCTGCGGAATCGGATTGCACTGGCCGCTGGCGATCGCACGTGCGATCCGAGCCGTTCCGCAGCTGGCCGATCTGGCCTCGGCGGTGGGTTTGCTATGCGCCGGTTTGGCGATCATGACCGCACCGTTCGCCCTCGGCGCACTAGCCGACTCGATCGGACTGCGGACGGCGTTCCTCCTGGTGCCGCTTCTCGCGTTACTCGGTGTCGTTGTCGTCTGGCGGCGGCCCATTCGCAACCGGGGTGTCCCCACCTCCACCTGACTCGATCTCAGCGATCAGTTCGTGTCTTTTCACATAGAGACCGATCAGGGTGATCACCATGGCGATCACCGGGATCGCCAGTAGCGCCCCGGCAACGCCGAAGAGGGCCGCACCTAAAAGCACGGAGGCGAATGCGACAGCCGGATTCACGTCGACGGCACGCGCGGAGATGCGAGGTTCGATCGTCAGGTTCTCCACCTGCTGATACAGCAGCGCCCAGGCCAGAACGATGGCGCCCAACCAGGGATTGCCGCTGAGCAGGCCGATGATGACGGGCAGGATGATCGCGATGTACGTCCCGACCATCGGCACGAACTGAGCCACCACACCCGTCCAGATCGCCATCGGCAACCAATAGGGCAGGCCGATGGCAAAGAAGACGATGCCGCTGGTGACGGAGTTGATCGTGGCAAGGAGTGCACGGGCCGCGACGTATCGACCGACCTTCTCCGCTGTCGTGTCCCAGACGTTGATGAACACCAGCTGGGTCCGCGCCGGAAAGAGTGACGCGATCCAACGGCGCAGCCGTGGACCGTCTGCGCTGATGTAGAACGCGATCAGGCCGAAGGTGAATAACCCGAAGACACTGCCGAGAATCGATGCAGCAAACCCCAGGATTCCCGTGGCGATGCGCAGGCTGAAGTCTCGAACATTCTCGTCGGTGAAATCAATTTCAGCGAGGAGTTCGCGGGCGTTGTAGGACGTGCCAAAGGTGATGTTGAACCAGTCGATGACCTGGGTGAAGAGATCGGGAAGCGCGCGGACGATGGAGACGAGTTGATCGACCAAGAGTTGGCCGAATGCCAACAGGAACAACGCGAGGAAAGCCGCAAGACCGCCCATCATGATCAAAGTTGCTAACCCGCGCGACATTCGCCTACTGAGGCGGTCGACACCGGGGCTGATGGCGAGGGCGAAGAACCATGCCATCAACACGATGAAGATGACTCCGCCGCCGTCGACAAGGATGAAGTTTGCGAAGAGTCCGATCGCGATGATCGCCAATGCGATGAAACCGATCCGCCACAGCGTGCGGTTCTCCACCGTCCAGGTACGTGACTCACTCATCGCTGGTCAGCCACTCTTCCGGCGGAACTCACGCTTGCCACCGGCGCGCTGCTCTCAATCATCATGGGCGAAGTCTGTCAAACCGGAGGTCCGGGCGTTACCAGTGCTGCCCTTTCCACTGCGATCAGCGAGGCTTCCTGGGTCTCGGCCTCCGCAGTGGCCTTGCCGCCTCGAACCCCGAATAGACGCTTGGCCCAGATCAACCACACGACCGCGGCGACGTTGATCACGAATATCGTCACCTTGAACGGCGTGATGCCCAGGATCAATTCCCGGATCTCGACGGGAATGAACACGCTCGTGGCGATCACCGAGAGGTATTCGCCCCACCGCTTGGCCAGCCACAGCCCGACAGCCTCGGCCAATTTGATCGTGCCGAGCGCTGCGATGCCCAAACCGATGAGTCCATAGGATCCGGGACTGATTCCGGCGATGTCGTCGATGGTGCGCGATATCCAGGAGTTCTCGATATCCCACCCGATGCTTTCGGCAGCGGGGACCAGCAGCGGTAGTTCGTTCTTCAGTGCCTGCACGACATCGGGCACCTTCGATTGCAATCCGAACAGGGTGAGACCGATCGCCAACTCCGCGGACCCCTCGATCAGCCGCAGCACCGCGAGCAGGCGCAGGACGATGAGCTGACGCAACGCTCGCCCGCGAGGCGGGGTTGGAGCGAGGTCGGCTGGTCCGTGCCCATGGGGTTCGCCCGGCACGTAGGAGCCGCAGCGCAGGCAGCGCCAGGAGACACCAGCGGGTGATGCTGCCTGCAGCCGCTCGGCCAGGGCAGGCTCGTCGGGCGCGTATGTGATGTGACCGCGGAGGCCGCACCACAGGGTCGAATAATCGAGCATGGCCAGATCTTCTCGAGTCGGCTAGGAATCGTTGAGGGAGAATATCGTCAACGACTCGTTGATTGTCTGAGGTTGTTGGTCCCCCAGGGCGAGTTGGATCTGGTTTCCCGGCGCATCGCCCTGGGCTGTCAGGCCAATGTCAGTCACTCCCGGGGGAGTCATGATGAACAGCGACAGCGTAAAGGAAATATTGGTGATGTCCGACATAGGCGATAGTTGCAGGTAAAGGCGAGTTGCGTCGATCAGCATCGAAGATAGAGGTACGACATCAGTGTTGCCGTCAAGGAGCGGCGTAGTTGAGAACCAATCGGGTGATCCCTGCCCCGTAACGTAAAACGATGCGTAGTTCGGATGTGATTCGCC
>AACY020350578.1_pt1 | contig 10125 bp, 7 predicted proteins | sample 267378 | NCBI WGS metagenome assembly AACY02 (sample SAMN02954345, study PRJNA13694) | marine metagenome | biome: aquatic; feature: ocean; material: water; isolation source: isolated as part of a large dataset composed predominantly from surface... | reverse complement strand
GGAGCGGTCGTGGTAGGCGACGAGTTTGCGATCGCTCACCAGCGCCTGGATGGCATTGAAGAAGCCCTTGAGCTGGACCGGGTTGTCCAGATCCGGTGCCTTGTCACCCAGCTGGCGATAGACCTGTGCCAGCGCCGAGGCGCCGAGGCGCTGCTTGCCGTTGCCAAGGTCGATGAGGATAAGGTCGGTCTCACCGAGATCGGTACGCAGCTGCGGCGTGACGGTGTTGCGCACATCCTCCACCCGGGCAAACGCCGAGATGAGCAGGGAGAGCGGCGAGGTGACGCTGTGCTCCTTGCCATCCTGCTGCCAGCGAGTCTTCATGGACATGGAGTCCTTGCCCACCGGGATGGTGATGCCAAGGGCCGGGCAGAGCTCCTCGCCCACCGCTTTGACCGCCTCGTAGAGGCCGGCATCTTCCCCCGGGTGACCGGCGGCGGCCATCCAGTTGGCGGAGAGCTTGACCCGCTTGAGCGAGCCGATGTGGGCCGGCGCCAGGTTGGTGAGCGCTTCCGCCACTGCCATGCGAGCGGAGGCGGCGTGGGAGAGCAGCGCCACCGGGGTGCGCTCGCCCATCGACATGGCTTCGCCGTGGTAGCTGTCGTAGGTGGCGGCGGTGACGGCACAGTCAGCCACCGGGATCTGCCAGGGGCCGACCATCTGGTCGCGGTTGACCAGACCGGTCACGCTGCGATCGCCGATGGTGATGAGGAAGGACTTCTCCGCCACGGTGGGCAGGCGCAGTACCCGTTCGGCAGCTTCGCCCAGGGTGATGCCATCGAGCGCCAGCGGCTTGCCCTGCGCCGGCAGGCTTGCAACCTCGCGGTGCATCTTGGGAGTCTTGCCCAGCAGCACATCCAGCGGCAGATCGATGGGATGGTTGTCAAAGTGCTCATCCGAGAGAGTGAGATGCTTCTCTTCGGTGGCGGTGCCGATGACGGCATAGGGGGCGCGCTCGCGCTCGCACAGCGCCTTGAACAGCGGCAGCTTCTCCTTGGCCACCGCCAGCACGTAGCGCTCCTGGGATTCGTTGCACCAGATCTCGAGCGGGCTCATGCCCGGCTCGTCGTTCGGTATGGCGCGCAAGGAGAAGCGACCGCCGCGATCGCCGTCGCTCACCAGCTCCGGCATGGCGTTGGAGAGGCCACCGGCCCCCACGTCGTGGATGAAGACGATGGGGTTGTCGTCCCCCAGCTGCCAGCAGCGGTCGATCACCTCCTGGCAACGGCGCTCCATCTCGGGGTTGTCGCGCTGCACCGAGGCAAAATCGAGATCTTCGGCCGACTGGCCGGAGGCCATGCTTGATGCGGCACCGCCGCCCAGACCGATGTTCATGGCCGGGCCGCCCAGCACGATGAGGGCAGCCCCCACCGGGATCTCCCCTTTCTGGACGTGCTCGCTGCGGATGTTGCCGATACCGCCGGCCAGCATGATGGGCTTGTGGTAGCCGCGCACCTCGACGCCGTTGTGGCTCGGCACCTGCTCTTCGAAGGTACGGAAGTAGCCGAGAATGGCCGGACGGCCGAACTCGTTGTTGAAGGCGGCGCCGCCGAGCGGCCCCTCCTGCATGATGTCAAACGCGCTGACGATGCGGCTCGGCTTGCCGAAATCCTGCTCCCAGGGCTGCTCGAAGCCGGGAATGCGCAGGTTGGAGACGGAGAAGCCCACCAGACCCGCCTTGGGCTTGGCACCGCGACCGGTGGCCCCCTCATCGCGGATCTCGCCGCCGGAGCCGGTGGCTGCGCCCGGGAACGGGGAGATGGCGGTCGGGTGGTTGTGGGTCTCCACCTTCATCAGGATGTCGACGCGCTCCTGATGATAGTGATACTCGCCGCTGGCGGGGCTCGGGAAGAAGCGGCCACCCTGGCTCCCCTCCATCACCGCAGCGTTGTCTTTATAGGCAGACAGGACATGATCCGGCGTCTGCTCGAAGGTGTTCTTGATCATCTTGAACAGCGACTTGGGCTGCTGCTCACCGTCGATGGTCCAGTCGGCGTTGAAGATCTTGTGGCGGCAGTGCTCGGAGTTCGCCTGGGCAAACATGTAGAGCTCGATGTCGTTGGGGTTGCGACCCAGACGCTGGAAATTCTCCACCAGGTAGTCTATCTCGTCATCGGCCAGTGCCAGACCGAGCGCCACGTTGGCCTCGGCCAAGGCTGCGCGACCACCACCCAGCACATCCACCTGGGTGAAGGGGCGCGGCTCGTGATGGGCAAACAGGGCGGCGGCCTCGTTCATCTCGCCAAACACCGTCTCCATCATGCGATCGTGCAGCACGGCGGCCACCGCGGCACGCTGGGCGGCGCTCAGCTCACCCTTGGCCTGCACGTAATAGGCAATGCCGCGTTCGAGCCGCTTGACCTGATTCAGGCCGCAGTTGTGGGCGATGTCGGTTGCTTTGGAAGACCAGGGGGAGATAGTGCCGGGGCGGGGGGTAACGAGAAACAGCTGACCGCTGGGGGTGTGTTCGGGGATGGTCGGGCCGTAGCGCAGGAGCTGGCCCAAGGTCGCTCGCTCTGGGGGCGACAGCGGGCTCGAGAGCTCGGCAAAGTGCACGTATTCGGCATAGACATCCTCTATCTCTACTCCTCTCTCCTGTTTCATCTGCGCGAAGCGTTGCAGCAGTTTTTGGACACGAAACTCAGACAGTGCGGGGGCACCACGCAAGATATCCATATGACCTTTCTCACCAAGTGTTGAAGTGGGGGGGAATTGAGACGCGCGTATTATAGGGATCAGGCCCATGCCGGACAAACGTTTTTCTTGTTTTGCCCAGTGTGACTCGGTGCACACTCTCTGGTATAAAGGTGCCTCTTTTTTGACAAATGCCGATTTTTTCAACAAGGGTACTCACCTACTTGCGCTGCATTTTTCGACTGTTTATCGGGCTGACGTTGCTGCTGACCCTGGTCGGTTGCGACTTCTACACCCCCTCCAGCCAGCTGGAGCAGATCCGCCAGCGAGGCGAGATCCGGGTTGGCACCATCTACGGCCCCACCTCTTATTACCAGCGTGACGACACCGCCCAGGGGTTTGATTACGAGCTGGCGCAGAGCTATGCCGACTGGCTGGGGGTCAAGCTGACCATAGTGCCGGTCTACTCCACCGCCGAACTGGTGGAACTGCTGAGAAAGGGCAAGCTGGATCTGGCTGCCGCCGCCATCGTGGTCACCCCGGAGCGGCGCCAGCTGTTTCGCTTCGGCCCCGGCTTCTACCAGGTCTCCCCCAAGCTGGTCTATCGCAACGGCTCTCCCAAGCCCAAGGACATCGGTGATCTCAAGGGCAACATAGTGGTGCCGGCCGGTTCCACCGGAGAAGACCTGCTCAAGGAGCTTGCCAAGCAGTACCCCAACCTGAAGTGGAGCACCAATCGGGATGCCGACGTAGAGGAGCTGCTCAAGCAGGTGGCCGACGGCAAGATTGACTACACGGTGGTGCAGGATACCGTCCTGGCCCGCACCCAGCGCTACTACCCCGAGCTCACCGAGGGGATGACCCCTGGCAAGAACCAGACCGTGGCCTGGGCCATGACCAAGCTGCCGGACGACAGCCTCTACGCCAGCATCATCGACTTCTTCGGCCAGCGCTTCATGGACGGCGCCATCGCCAAGCTCGACGAGAAGTACTTCGGCCACGTGCAGAATTTCGACTTCGTCGACACCCGCACCTTCCTGCAGCGAGCCAAGAGCCTGCTGCCCAAGTATCAGGATCTGTTCAAGACCCACGCCAACGTGGTGGACTGGCGCCTGCTGGCCGCCATCAGCTATCAGGAATCCCACTGGGATCCGGAGGCGCGCTCCTACACCGGGGTGCGCGGCATGATGATGCTGACCGAGCCCACCGCCAAGGCGATGGGGGTCAACAACCGGCTGCACCCGGAGGAGAGCATCAAGGGCGGCGCCCGTTATCTTGAGCAGATGATGGAGAAGGTGCCCGCCTCGGTGCCCGATGACGAGAAGGTGTGGTTTGCCCTCACCGCCTACAACATCGGTTACGGCCACATGATGGATGCCCGCCGCCTGACCAAGGAGCTCGGCAAGAATCCCGATGCCTGGAGCGATGTGAAAGAGGTGCTGCCGCTGCTGCAGCAGTCGCGCTGGCATAGCAAGGTACGCTACGGTTATGCCCGTGGCGGCGAGGCGCGCAACTACGTCAACAACGTGCGCCAGTACTACCAGAGCCTGCTCTGGCTCGACAACGAGCAGCAGAAAGCCCACCGCCGTGAAGAGCTGGACGATGACGACAGCAGCGAGCCGCCCAGTGCCGAGCGCCCCACCGTCATCGCCGAAGTGGTCAAGCAGATCACCCTGCGCTGATCCTTTGTTGACAGGTTTGTTTTTCGGGTGGTTTCTCTGTTACCATCCGACCATACCGGAGCCTATCCGAAATTGTTTTTATCGCGCTATTTCATCCACTTGCACTCGGGATGACAGCACTTTCAGATAGGCTCCCATCATCACCCAAGGCCGGGATGGCCACCCAATGGGAGGAGACCAAGATGCGAGCTCGCAGAAGAACGACTCTGGTCAGAAAAGCAAAGTGCGGCTGGAGCCCCAGACGCAAACTCAAGCTCAATGACATCAAACGCAAGATATGGCGCCGAAACCGCTCCTTCACCTTGCTGATAGCAGAACACACAGCATAAACCCGGCAATTGCCGGGTTTTTTATCGCCTCAATTCCCCGCCAGCTGGCTCACCTCAAAGACCACTGCCCGCTTCGATACCAGGCTGTTGCAGTGATTGCAGAAGTAATCCACCGCGCCGCAGGCCTTGAGCCGCTCCAGCTCCTGCCGGCAGGTCGGGCAGAGGGCCCGGATCTCGAAACGGGCCTGGCACTGGCTGCAGGTGGTCTCGCGGCTGCGACTGTCAAGCTCGCCCTGACAGGCAGGGCAGTGAAGGTGGCTCATGGTTGGCTCCTTGCAAAGTGAAATGGTGCAGTGGGCCCACCCACTGCACATTCCCCTCCCCTGGCCCCAGAAAAAACGGCTGCCGGTGAGGGCAGCCGCTGGGCCTTATTTCTTGGCTTTGGCCTTGATCAGGCGTTTGCGTTGACGCTCCTGGCTCAGGGTCAGGGTATTTTTCTTGCCCTCGAACGGGTTGGCAGACTCCTGGAACTCGACCCGGACCGGCGTCCCCATGATCTTCAGCGACTTGCGGAAGTAGTTGATGAGGTAGCGCTTGTAGGAATCCGGCAAGTCGTTGAGCTGGTTGCCGTGGATCACGATGCGCGGCGGGTTGTAGCCACCGGCGTGGGCATATTTGAGCTTGACCCGGCGACCGTTCACCATCGGCGGCTGGTGGTCTTCCTGCGCCATCTGCATGATGCGGGTCAGCATGGCGGTGCTGGTACGGCGGGTGGCGGACTGGTAGGCCTCCTGAATGGATTCGAACAGGTGGCCAACACCGCTGCCGTGCAAGGCGGAGATGAAGTGTACGCGGGCGAAGTCGATGAAGCCCAGACGACGATCCAGCTCGTTCTTGACGTCCTCTTTCACCTTCTGACCCAGACCATCCCACTTGTTCACCACCAGTACCACAGAGCGGCCGGTGTTGAGCACGAAACCGAGGATGCTCAAGTCCTGATCGGTGATGGTCTCCTGGGCGTCGATCACCAGCAAGCAGACGTTGGCATCTTCAATCGCCTTGAGGGTCTTGATGACGGAGAACTTCTCCACCGTCTCGTGCACCTTGCCGCGGCGACGCACGCCGGCGGTGTCGATGATGACGTACTTCTGCTCGTCACGCTCCATCGGGATGTAGACGGAGTCGCGGGTAGTGCCCGGCATGTCATAGACGATGACCCGATCTTCACCCAGCATGCGGTTGGTCAGGGTGGATTTGCCGACGTTGGGGCGACCGACGATGGCAAACTTGATGGGCAGGTCGGCGAACGGCGTCTCCTTGGTGTCTTCCTTGGTGTCGAGTTCACCGGCGGCCACCATGCGCAGCAGGGCTTCTTCGTCGAAGTCCTCTTCTTCCTCATCCTGCGCGGTTTCTTGTGCGGCGGCGTCGACCAGGGTCTCCAGATGGGGGGCCAGCGCCAGCTCCAGCAGGCTCAGTACGCCACGACCGTGGGCGGCCGCCATCTGGTAGACCTCGCCCAGGGCCAGACCGTAGAACTCGGACACGGCGGAGTCACCGTCGATGCCGTCGGTCTTGTTGGCCACCAGAAACACCTTCTTGTGGGTCTTGCGCAGGTGCTCGGCGATGGCCTGATCCGCCGCGGTCAAACCGGCACGGGCATCCACCATGAACAGCACCACGTCGGCCTCTTCGATGGCCAGCAGGGACTGTTCGGCCATCTTCAGCTCGATCCCCTCTTCGGTGCCATCGATACCGCCGGTATCCACCACGATAAATTCCAGCTCGCCCAACTTCGCCTGGCCGTACTTGCGGTCCCGGGTCAGACCGGGGAAGTCAGCCACCAGGGCATCCCGGGTACGGGTCAGGCGGTTAAACAGGGTGGATTTCCCCACGTTGGGGCGGCCCACCAGGGCTACTACAGGAGTCATAAAAGCCTCATTCTCAAGACGACAAAGGCTCCGGGTCCGAAGACCAGGAGCCGGATATTCAGATTGACGGGCGATCAGGGACGCTTGATAGCGTACAACTTGCCGCCACGGCTCTGCACATACAGGGTGTCACCATCCACCAGGGGGGCGGCGTACAGACCACTGCTGTCGAGCTGCTGCATGGCCTTGATGGTACCGTCGGTACGATCCAGCCAATACAGGTAACCTTCCACATCGCCGACCACCACATAGTCACCCAGGATGACGGGGGCGGTCACGGTGCGGTTTTCCAGCTGGGTATTGGACCACAGCTCGAGACCATTGCGACGGTCGACCGCAAACAGGTGGCTGCGGCTGTCGGTCAGCACGATGGCATTGCCGGTCACCGCCATGTCGCGGTAGCCGGAATACTTGCGCTTCCATACCTCGTCACCGGTCATCAGCTTGCGCGCCATCAGCTGGCCATTATAGGCGATGGCATAGAGCTCATCGCCGGCGATCAGCGGGGTGGCGTCCACATCGACCATCCGATCCAGCTCGGTGGCACCGCGCGGGTCGGCGACCTTGGACTGGCGCACCGGCTGACCGTTGCTGAGCAGGGCGATGCCCACCTTGCCATCGGCGCGGCCGTACAGCACGGCGCCGTTGGTGATGATGGGGGCGCCGGCGCTGCGCAGGGTCAACGGCGGCTGTTCTTCCGCCAGGGTCCACTGCAGCTTGCCTTCATCGGTATCGAGCGCCACCAGGCGACCCGAGTGGGTCAGCACCACCACCCGGCATCTTCGACGGCAGGGCTCGCCACCACTTCACCCCGCACCGAGGTCTGCCACAGCACTTCGCCGTTCTCCTGGTTCAGGGCGTACACCACCCCGTTCTCGGAACCCAGGAACAGTTTGCCGTAACGGGATACCAGGCCACCGGAGAGGCGGGCGCTGCGCTTGTCGGCGTTGATCGGCAAGTCAGCCAGATCCACGCTCCACAGCTCCTTGCCGCTTTCGCGGTCAAAGGCGGTCACGTCGCCATCGCGAGCGGCAGCATAGATGCGCTCCTCTTCCACCACCGGCTTGAGCTGGGAGTAGAAGTCGCCGATGCCGTCACCCACCGAGGAGGACCAGCTGGTGTCGGCCGTGAAGGCGGACTCGACCTTGGGCAGCGGGGCCATCGGGTTGAGATCCTCTTCCGAACTGAACAGGGAGCACCCCTGCAGGGCGAAGGAGACCGCAGCCCCCAACACCACCATCTTGAACAGATTACGCATCCGGAGCCTCACCCGTGGTCACCGCTGGCAACGCCAGATCGTCCATTTTCAGCTTGAGCTCGGCGCTGCCCTGCAGGCCACCGGCATCGGCCGCCGCCTGATAGGCATCGCGCGCCTCTTCGGCCTTGCCCTGCTTGAGCAGCACGTCACCGCGCACTTCCGCGACCTGGGCCTTGAAGGCATCGTTGTTGATCTTGCCAAGCTGGGCCAGCGCCTCGTCAGCCTTGCCCTGATCGTTCAGAACCCGGGCCAGACGCAGGGCAGCGATGGGACGGATGCTCTCGTCACCGCTGGTGGCCACCTGGGTCAGCTGCTCGACGGCCAGATCCAGCTTGCCGGCCTTGACAGCGGCGGCGGCCAGCTGCAGGGCAGCCAGTTCAGCATAGGAGTCACCCTTGTGGGCGCTGATGAAACTTTGCGCCTGCTCGAAGCCGGCGGCATCACCCTTGGCCAGCTGGGCAGCCATCTCGTTGTAAGCCTGGGAGGCGGTCTCCTGGCTGGTTTGCTGATGCTCGTTGTAGTAGCGCCAGCCAAAGAGTCCAACCAGACCGATAACAGTTCCTGCGATCACCGAGGTTCCGTTCTCTTTCCACCAGCTCTTGATGACCTCAACCTGTTGTTCTTCGGTGGTATAAACTTCCACAGCTTACTCTCCTTTGGCTGCCAGCAGGGCAATGGCGGCGTCGACCGTGACGGTCTGTTGCTCGGCCTGGCCACGCAGATATTTGATGGTGATCTCCCCGTTTTGCACCTCGGTCTCGCCAAGGATCAGGGCAATGGCCGCGCCGCTCTTGTCGGCACGCTTGAGTTGTTTCTTGAAGTTGCCGCCGCCGCAGTGGCTCATCAGGCGCAAGTCAGGCAGGGCGTCGCGCAGCCGTTCGGCCAGCTGGAAACCGGCCTGTTCAGTGCCCTCGCCCACCATGGCCAGGTAGACATCCACCGCCGGGCGGATATCGCCGTTGAGTTCGAGGGTCTCCAGCATCAGCACCAGTCGCTCCATGCCCATGGCGAAACCCACGGCCGGCGTCGGCTGACCACCGAGCTGCTCCACCAGACCATCGTAACGACCACCGGCACAGACGGTGCCCTGAGCCCCCAGGCTGTTGGTGACCCACTCGAACACGGTGAGGTTGTAGTAGTCGAGGCCGCGTACCAGCCGCTCGTTCACTTCGTACTGGATGCCGGCGGATTCGAGCAGGCGCTTGAGCCCCTCGAAGTGGGCCAGGCTCTCTTCGCCCAGGTGATCGAACAGACGCGGGGCGCCCACCAGAATGGCTTGTACCTTCTCGTCCTTGGAGTCGAGCACCCGCAGCGGGTTGCTGTACATACGGCGCTGACTCTCTTCGTCCAGCTGATCCTTGTACTGCTCCAGGTAGGCCACCAGCGCATCGCGGTAGGCGGCGCGCTCGCTGCTCTGACCGAGGGTGTTGAGCTGCAGGGTCACGTGTTCGCTGATGCCGAACAGACGCCACAGGCGGTGGGTCAGCATGATGAGCTCGGCATCGATGTCAGGCCCATTGATGCCGAACAGCTCGACCCCGAACTGATGGAACTGGCGATAACGGCCCTTCTGGGGACGCTCGTGACGGAACATGGGGCCCATGTACCACATCCGGCGTTCCTGGTTGTAAAGCAGACCGTGCTCGATGCCGGCCCGCACGCAGCTGGCGGTGCCTTCCGGGCGCAGGCTCAGGCTGTCGCCGTTGCGGTCTTCAAAGGTGTACATCTCTTTTTCGACCACGTCGGTCACTTCACCGATGGCGCGCTTGAACAGATGGGTCTGCTCGACAATCGGCATGCGCACTTCGCTGTAGCCATAGCTGGCCACGACCTGGCGCAGGATCTGTTCTACTTTCTGCCATACCGGGCTCTGCTCCGGCAGGCAATCATTCATACCGCGAATAGCTTGGATCTGTTTTGCCACGTTGATACTCGAGAAAAAGAGGTAAAATTTGGCCGCATTATAGGGATTTTCGACCCCGAGGTAAAATCAGGGTATTCCAATGCGGGATGTAAAATCAGCAACCTAAAGACAGGGCCACCCTGAGTGGCCCTTGGTTGCTCAACCCTCGTCCACCTGGATCTGGTTGGCCGGATCCAGCATGGCGGCCCGGGCGCGAATGCGGCGCTCCAGGGTCGGGATGAGATCCTTGTTGTCGAGCCGGTCCACCCGCTGACCCCCCTCGTAGAAGGCGCTCTTGTTGGCCGCCCCCGCCAGACCCAGATCCGAGACCAACGCCTCGCCCGGGCCGTTCACCACGCAACCGATGATGGAGACATCCATCGGGGTGATGATGTCTTCCAGCCGCTCTTCCAGGGCGTTGACCGTGCCGATGACATCGAACTCCTGGCGG
>AACY020293311.1_pt1 | contig 10131 bp, 6 predicted proteins | sample 267378 | NCBI WGS metagenome assembly AACY02 (sample SAMN02954345, study PRJNA13694) | marine metagenome | biome: aquatic; feature: ocean; material: water; isolation source: isolated as part of a large dataset composed predominantly from surface... | reverse complement strand
TTCGATCTACGAGCTGCTTTTCTTTTTCCCAACGCTCATTCAAGCCTACCAGATCGGCCTGGATCTGGTTGATTTCCGCATCAATCTCATGGATGCGCTCATCGGCTTCTTTGTGATCACTGTTAAGATCACGCATCAGGGCATCACGTTCCCGGTCGAGGGTGGCAATGCGGCGCTCTTTCTGATCAATGGCGGTTGGTTTTGAAGAAAGACTGAGCTTTACCCGGGCCGAGGCGGTGTCAAGCACGTCCACAGCTTTGTCGGGGAGTTGGCGGCCTGAAATATAACGTGCAGAGAGTTTTGCGGCAGCTTCAACCGCATCATCACGGACGTATACGCCGTGGGATTTTTCATAAATTTTGCGGATTCCACGAATAATAGTCACCGCATCATCGACAGATGGTTCATCCAATTTGACCAACTGGAAACGACGGGCGAGCGCAGGATCTTTTTCAAAATATTTTTTGTACTCGCTCCAAGTTGTTGCGGCGATGGTGCGCAACTCTCCACGGGCAAGGGCTGGTTTGAGCAAGTTTGCCGCGTCGCCACCGCCTGCAGGCCCACCAGCACCAATAAGGGTATGGGCTTCATCGATGAACATGACGATGGGGGTAGGGGATGATTTCACTTCATCAATAACGCCACGGAGTCGGTTCTCAAATTCGCCCTTCATGCTGGCGCCGGCTTGAAGAAGTCCAAGATCCAAACTCAACAACTCCACGCCCTTCAAAAAATCGGGCACATCACCTTCAACGATCTTGAGTGCAAGTCCTTCAATGACAGCGGTCTTACCCACACCAGGTTCACCTACTGCAATCGGGTTATTCTTGCGGCGGCGACCAAGAATATCAACAATTTGGCGAAGCTCCTGGTCACGAGCGAACACTGGGTCAATCTTTCCATTGCGGGCCTGCTCAGTGAAATTAATACAATATTGTCCAAGTGCACTGTCATCGCCGCTACCAACGGGCCCAGCTTCCTTGCTTGCTGAGCCGGCAACTGGGGTATCCTTTGGTCCCGTTTTTTCAGATGATGCTGCCATCACATCGGCAAACTGGTTGCGGAGGTCATTTCCTGAAATATCGGCGAGGATATCGGTGTAATGGCCACCTGCCAGCCGCGCTTGGTCTAACAGAAGTGCCGTGATGAGATGGCCTGAACGAATTTGGGTTTCTTTTTGTTCAACCGATGCGAGAAGCCATGCGCTTGAAAACCACTCAATAAGTCGTGGGGAAAATACCGGGCGGCTGCTGTTACCGGTTTTTAGGTTTTCGACATCCCTTGTTAGCTCACGTTTTACAACGCCTGGCTCTACGCCATAATGACGTAAAATTGTCTGAAAATCCTTGTCGCTGTCATCAATCATGGCAAGCAGCAAATGCTCGACCGTTACTTCATAATTGGTTCGCGTAACACAAAGACCCGCGGCAGTTTCCAAGGATTTTTTGCAATACGGATTAAACCGAGCAAGTAGCGCTTTGATATCGACATTAAGCATGGATGTTTCCCTCTAACAAAGTTTCGTTATACTAATTTTTCGCGATGACATTTTGATGACGAGTTATGTCCTGCTGCATTTTTTGTGGAATTGTTATGGTACATTCGGATGGATGACCGAGCCAAGACTCTTGGCCAAGAGGTCTTTCCTCCCCAAGGCGCCATTTTGGGGCCTCTGCCTTCAGAATTGATAAATTTATCTGGTGGATCAGGTTGCCTTGGACAATTTGGTTGAGGAGCTTCTCGATCCTTTTGTGGTTGGGTCTGTCGAACAACAACGACCTGAACAACGATAAGCTGACTGGCCCCACCTTTACGGTAAACTTTCCTGTTGGATCATGGACAAATTCCCCAAGCATGGCATTCATGCCGAGTGCTGATCCGTTGGTGCCAAGCAACCAGCGTTGTTCCGGTAAAATATTTGCTTTGCGGGGTGTGAATTCCTCTATGTCCACATCCACGCCATTAAGGGCGTCGGACAATATATCAGCGACCACACTCGCTGACATGCTGCGCATCACCATGAGTGGGGAATTTGCAAAAAGCACATGGTTGCGTAACTCATGATTGGTGTGGTCAATGCCAATCATGGCGGAAATCACCCGGCTGATATCATCAGATAGGTCTGCTTGAAATGAAATAGGGTAACGGGGTCTTTTCCAGATCCGCACCAACATGCTGATTAATCGGTGGTTGAATAGGTCCAGAAAGTCAGCAAGGTCACTGTTATCACTTGCCTGATTGACCACCATTTCGTTGATATGTGCCGGAAGTGGGGATGATGGCCCAAAAAGCCCCATAAATGTGACGACCATACGGGTTCGATATTGATTATCGGTCCCTTCGTCTCGCAGGTGGGAAATGGAATGGATGTCTGAAGGGGCAAAAGCCATGCTCTTGCGCGCCTGAAACCTTATGGTTTCATGGGATGCGCGCGCGCCATGGAATGTGCTGTTGGTGTTTTTGTTGAACCTTCCTGCAAGCCTAACAGCCTGAAAGAAGCTAAAGTAATGTGCCTCACGCTCCAAGACGGTGCTTAGAGGCTCTGGCGCTCCCCACCCCGTATCGGCCATAACAGCTCCAATTGCTGCTCGGTGCCGATGATGCGCAGTCGATGCACCGAGTTTATGTTTGCGTAAAGATCCAAGAATCGATTGAGAACATTTCCAAAGAGGTAAAGCTCTCCAGAACCACCAAATTTGCTTTCCTCGACTTTCATGACAATCTCGGTGCCACGTCTTGGGGCACCATTGATCATCCAGTCCAAATTGACACCTTCGATATCCAAAAGCCCCTCATAGATCAAATCCAGTCTTCTCTTGTCTTGATGGTCGTAAAAGGCGCGTTGGTAATTGGCCGCAATCAATGTCTTGAGCGCATCGGCGGATAGGAGTGAACCAAGATGTTGCGACGCGGTCAGAATCAGGGGCCAAAGAAGATCTTTGTGAAGTGGGGGTGGAATTTCTGGCGAAACTTCTCGGATGTTTTTAAAAGTTGCGAAACTTGGTGAATTGCCCGTCGCGCGGTTGATGTCACCAATAGGTATTTGGGAGGCCATTTTCCCATTTGTGCAGATCAAATCGGTGCTGATGGTCTCCACCCGAAGGTTGATTTCGTTGCCGTCGTCTTTGGTGAAGGCAAGGTAATGTTCGGTGTTGCTTCCAACAACGGGCGGGCGACGTCGTATGGAATAATAGGTTTTGTCCCCGCCGGTATTTAGGGAACGGAAACTCTCAAATCGTGGGTATTTCACACCTCGACCTTCGCCTTGACGCCATCCGGTAACTTGCTCCACGGAAAAAATATTCAGCTGGTTTCCATTCTTGCTTCTCGCGGTAAGGCGGTATTCCGTGGTCCGCTCATCGGCCAAAATCGGGTCGCCTTGGTGGGGGAAAAGATTGATGGCTGGGGTGCAATTGATGCGAATGCTGTCTTTTGAAACAGTGTTGGCCAGTTCAAACGGGCTATCCAACAAGAACTCAATGGTCAGGATGGTGCCGGTGAGATTCAGATTTTTGGGCAGTTTGAGATCCACAAAAAGGAATTTGTTGGGGAAAGAGAAATATTCCTGCAGCAGGGTGTAACCAGCAAAACCCCCGTAGCTTGTTGGGATCATGGATTCACCTGCTGTGAGGCCAGCAGGCATAAGATGTTCTTTGTTAAGCGTTATCTTTTTGTCCGTTGCATCACTAAGCGTGATGGCTTTTGTTTCAGACAGTAACGCTTTATACAGCGCGCGGCTTAGATTTGTTCCCTTGGTGCCGGCGAGATATAATCTAAGGGATGGCCAATTGGCTTGCTCGAGACTCGCGGGCTCAATTTTCATGTGAAGACTTAATCGGCCAGAGCGTCGCATGTTTTCCACGCGAACATCGATGATGTTTGCGCATCTCAGAGAAACGTCGGTGGTGGTTTGGAAAGGGCAGTTGGTTCCGTCAACGGGCCCAGATTCCACAATGGTGCCTTTGGGGATAACATCATTGCCAGACACAGCTGAGGCTATTGGGGCAAATTCCATAATCGTTGCAGCTGGCACAGGCTTCAGAAACTGGGGCAGGGTCAGCTGAATCAGCGAATGGGAGAATTCTGGAAATTCATCGTCAAGTTTTTGCCGAAGTCGACCCGTCAGAAATGCAAAACCCTCCAAAAGCCGTTCTACTTCTGGGTCGTTGCTTTCACTTGAAAGGTAAGGTGCCAAGGCGGGGTTTTCGGCCGCAAATTCTCGGCCAAGATCGCGCAAATAAGCCAACTCATCTTGATAATATTTGTTAAACTTCATGAGATGCGCACGGAGCCCCCAGAGCCAAAGGTCGTTTCAAAGGTGATTTTTTCATGATCATCACCCAGATTCAATTCACCAGATACCTGAAATTCAAGGCTCAATGGTTTGTCCGGATCCGGAATATGTTTCACATTTACGTTGCGAATACGCGGCTCGAATTGTTCAATTTGTTCGCGCATTGTTCTGATAATCGATGGCATCGTCTGACCATGATGTGCGACCAAGTCATTAAAGTCCGGTAAGCCATAATCGTCACGAATGGGCACGGATCCTTGCCTTGTGTTAAAAAGACGCTGAAGATGTTCCAACACAGATTCAAGCAACAAGCCGGTATCAATCTGGCTGTGAGGATGAACTTCGTTACCGTCGCGAAGTCTTTGAATTAATGTTTGCTCTGACATGGGGATGACCTGCGGCTGTCAAGAAGCCGCAGGTCCTATTTTCTTAAGACTTGTCAAGTTTACCGCGTAACGAAAGCGTGAAGTCAGCGCCCATATATTTGAAGTGGGGCACAACGGACATGCTCACGCTGTAGAAACCTGGTTCGCCATCAACATCAGCCACAACAATATCGGCTTTGCGCAACGGACGTCGGCTTCTCACTTCGGCTGACGGGTTTTCCTGATCAGAAACATATTGCTTGATCCAATTATTAAGCTCCGTGTTCAGCTCAGCTTTGTTTTTCCAACTGCCGATATTTTCACGCTGGAGCACCTTGATGTAGTGAGCCAGGCGGTTGACGACCATCATGTAGGGGAGCTGGGTGCCCAATTTGTAGTTTGTCTCAGCATCCTTGCCTTCTGGCGTGTTTCCAAAATATTTTGGTTTTTGGACAGAATTGGCCGAGAAGAATGCGGCGTTGTCTGAGCCCTTGCGCATGGTCAGGGCAATAAAGCCTTGTTCTGCAAGTTCAAATTCACGACGGTCTGAGATCATCACATCGGTTGGGTTCTTGGTTTCCAACTGGCCCATGGAGTCATACTGGTGCATGACCATGTTTTCCACAGCACCACCGCCTTGTGGGCCGATAATGTTCGGGGTCCAACGATAATTGGCAAAACTGTCGGAGAGGCGGCTTGCCAAAGCGAATGCGGTGTTGCCCCAGAGGTAGTCTTTCGAGTCTGCGGCGGCATTCTCATTATAATTGAAGGATTTGACCGGGTTGTTCTCCACGGAATAAGGGGTACGCAGCATGAAGTGAGGAACAGTAAGCGCAAAATATCGTGCGTCTTCACTTTCACGAAAACCCTGCCACTTGGCATATTGTGGCCCTTCAAAAATGGAAGACAGATCTTTCAAGCCAGCCAGGTCATCAAACTTTTCGATGCCGAACATGCTCGGTGCTGCGGCTGACAGGATTGGTGCATGGGACATGGACCCCACAGCTGAAAGGTCCCGCATCAATTGGACGTCTTTGCTGGAGGCATCGAATTGATAATTGGCAATAACGGCACCCACAGGCTTGCCGCCGAATTGGCCGAATTCATCAACATAGACGTGTTTGTAGAGGCCACTTTTGACGATTTCAGGCGCATCTTCAAAATCATCGGCAAGTTCACGTTTGCTGATGGAAATGACTTCCACTTTCAAGTTTTGGCGGAAATCAGTGTTGTCCACCAAATATTTCAGACCACGCCAAGAGGATTCGAGTTCCTGGAACTTTTCATTGTGCAAAATGGCGTCCAGCTGCTTGCCCATGCGCTGGTCAATTTCGGCGATCATATGATCGACAATGGCCGACTCAACCTTCTCCCCCGGCTTATGGGATTTCACCAGCTCAGCGATGAAAGCATTCACACCCTGAAGGGCAACATCATAGCCATCATCAGATGGCGCCATCTTTGTTTCGGACATAATTTGCTCAAGGAGAGATCCCTCAGCAACTTCCGTTGCGCCAGCTTGGCCTTCTGCATTCATTTCCGTGTCTGACATTTTTTGCTCCGAATTATGAAATTTTTGTCATGTAAACCATGGGGAAAATTCAGGATTCTTTGTCGAGGCCTAGCTCTTTCATCAGCTGGGATTTTGCACCCTCATCATCGACAATTCCTTGAATAGCCTTGCGAAATGCAGGGACATTACCCAATGGGCCTTTGAGTGCAGTCAGGGCCTGGCGCAATTCCATAAGCTTGCGAAGCTCGGGCACCTGCTCAACAATACTTTCCGGACCGAAATCCTTCATGCTGTCAAATTTCAAGTTAACACCCATCTCGTCTTCACCGTCTGCGAGTGTGTTTGCCACATTCATGTCAAGCGAGAGTTTTTGGGCCTTCAGGACATCATTGAAATTGTCCTTGTCCACGTTAATGCGTTCACGTTCCTCAAGAGGGGTGTCATCAGCACGCATGGTAAAATCGCCGAGAACAACATGCTTGAATGGAAGTTCGATTTCTTCCTTCGCATCCCCTGTTGCAGGACGATATTTGATGTTTACCCGTTCCTTTGGGGCAACTGTTCCTTCTTTGGCCATGATGTCCTCTCTTAATTTTTTAAAATAGGTGGTGGTCCTTTGCGGTCAGAGTATCGCTAAGGCCGAGTGCATGTTCAAGCGATAAATGCATTCGCTGTGTTTTTCTCGTAATTCTTTAACGCGGTTGAGGCCGAGCATCTCCGATTCAGGAGGCAATTTGGCTAGGGCGTTTAGCACTGTTTTGCTGTGTAAGGTGGCAAGTCCGGGCTCCCAATTTTCAAGGTCATGTCCCTTAGCGCGATCTTCAAGCCCGAGCACGATATGTGTTGCAGCTTCAGCAAGGCCAGCATCCGTGCATAATTGTGCTTTCGCCAAGGCCCAACGAAATTGATCGCGTTGGTTCGTGGCGGTCGCCATTCCTTCGTCGAGTAGCTTGGCGGCGTCGGCAATTTTCCCCCCGGCAGCCAGTTTTCGTGCTTGACCCGCCAGGTTTTTGATTTCTGAAGCGACTTCATCGCCTCCTCCAGCCGCCCCAGAATCTTCAGATGTGAGGACAACCTCGTCGATCCATAATCGGGTGGGCTCTGAAACAAATGGTTTTCCGCCCTGGAATTTTAACTCCAGGATTTGGGGGTAGGTTGTGAGGTGGTTGCGTAGACCAGCGAGGACAGACGCGACTGCTTTTTCGGCCCCTAACTTCCCGAGGGCATTGGCCACATATCGCTGAGGATCGAGCCAGAAAAGATAATCTTGGGCCAATATTTCTGCATGGTTGATGAGCTGCTCGTAATTTTCAGAACTCTCCATCAATTCCAAGGAATTAAAAACCTCGTCGGATGGTGGTGGGAGTAATGTCTCTCCTTTGTTCGCCGCTGGAAGTGAGGCCATTGTTAGCCACTGGGCCGTGCGTTGAATGAGGTAACTGCGGGGATCTCGGATATCGGCATTGCGCATGCCTTTGGCAAATTCCAGCATATTTGTTCGGAAAGCGGAAATTGCTTTATCAAGTTCAGGGCCTTTGGCCGTTGGTATGGGTGCCGCTGATGCTGCCCCCATGTCAGATGATGCCGGTGGGGTTGTGGGTTGCTGGCCCTGCTCAACTTGCGGCGTTTCGGTGTTGTCGGTACTTACTTCGGCCTCTTTTTCGGTGGCCTGCTTGATTTGAAAATCTGCATCTCGCTTTTTGTCCCGCAGGGGCCTTAAAAATGACGTGATTTCAAGGCTTTCTTTGGTTGCTTTCGCGCCATAAACGTCTGCAAACCGATCCAGTGTGTCTGACAACGAAACGATCGAGGCTGCATTGCCAGCATTCACCTCCAGCTCGTCAACCAAGCTGGTGCACCGCTCAAGAACCCAATTGGCCGAATTGATACGTGCCCGTTCTCGTCTGGCTGGTGGGTAGCCATCATCCCAAAAATTCTCTGCCAGACAGGTTAGCATTTTCAAGCCCCTATCAAGGCCTTGGAGCTTTTGTTGCTGCGCAAGTGCCAACGCAAGATACCCGCCAACCACAAAATTTTTGTTTTTGTTTTTTAAAATGTCGGTTGCCTGTTCTTGCACCTTGTCCCAAGCGACAGCCTTGATCCCATCTAGGTCAAGTTTGGATACTTCCTCTTGCAATTCTTCCAAGGCAGCATCATCGCGGTCAAATTCTCCGGCAGCTTCGGCACCGGGAATGGGTTCGATACCAAGAGCAATGATTTCATCTTGTGCGTCTTCCATCATCTTCTCCGCGGTGCGATCGGGCCAATTTTTTGGAAACTTGCTCATGATGCCGATTTCTTCAAGCCTCAGGAAGAGAAAAATTTCTCTGTTGGCGCCGGTTCTCCTTTGCTATGACACGTTCACGATCGTTTTTCGGAGGTTTTTGTGGTGGCAGATCAGGATTTTCCAACAATGTCTTTTGGCTCTGGTGCGGCTGTACCGCAAATTCGCCGGCAGCCATTCTCCATCCTTCTTATGGGGCAGTTTGGGCTAGGAAGCCCAGAGATCCATGATCTTTCAAGCCGAGATGTTCAGGCTCTTCTCGCTGCACGCCGGCCAAAATTATCGGTGAAGCTCCCAAATCTCTTTGATGGCAAGGATGTTATCTCGGCGGATCTTTCCATCGACAGCATGAAAGAGTTTCGCATTGAACGCTTGGCCCAAGCTTTCGAAGCAATCAAGCTGGCTGGAAAAATTCATGCTGACCTGAAAAAGGGTTTGGCACGCCCAGAAATCATGCGCCGCTATCCTGAGGCAACAAGCTGGGCGTGCCTTGATGAGGTGGTTGACGGTGGTGGGGGAACAGAAACCCTGCCAGAGGAAACGGAATATTCCCAAATTTCTGACGCCCCAAATGTTGATCCGTCTAGGGATGAGGGCGCCAGATCGGACGATCCCTTGGACAACATCTTCTCCATGGTCGCCGAGCGCAGTGATGGCGATGCTGCTGCTAACCCCGAAGCTCAGCTTGCCGAGGAAGGTGGCGCACCTGATGCAGTGCATCGGGCGCTTAATGCTTTTGTCGGGCAAATATCGCGCGACCTCGCGCCGCGTGAAGGGGGGGAATGGGCCAGCCAAGCATTAAACGCTCTTGAGCATGTGTTGGCGGCACAATTGTCGCTGTTGGCAGAGCACCCAACCTTAAGGATGCTACGCCGAAACTGGCTCATGGTTTCTTTCTTGCTAAAAAAGCTTGGGCGTTCTGGTGATGTTCGCTTGCATCTCTTGGATTCTGGAGATGTTTCCTTGGCCGAGGCGATGCGCACTTTGCTCATTAATCGTGATGATTTGACCCCATCTGGCCTTGGTGTGATGGTGCAATTGGAGGTTTTGGACGGACCAGCCGTTCCGTCTTTGTTGGTGCAATATGCGGAAATCGCAGACCTTATTCAGGTGCCCTTGGTCACATCACTGGGGGAAGAGATTCTGGGCGTCCAGGATGGAAAGCTTGCAGATACGCCCATCAAGGATATGTATCGTCACGCGTGGAATATGTTGCGTGAGAAGCCGCAATCCCGATGGCTGGGCGTCACCTGCAATGGTTTTAACCTTGAAGATGAAATGTCTTTGTCTGATTTGGGCATCATTGCCGCGGTCCATGGCGCGATGACCATCTCGTACCCATGCCGGGGTTCTGGCGCGGCCATTATCGCAGCGGGCATTGCCCAATGTGTTGAAGAGACCGGGTGGCCTGGCGATCTTATGAATGCCCAATATGCCGTGGAAGGTTTGGTGATGGTGCATGACGCGAAAACGCCATTGCTTTGGCCCATGGGTCTTGCTGATGTTGGGCAGCTTAAGGGCGTGGGCGTTATGGCCTTTGGGTCGACACAGCTGCGTGATTATTTGTTCCTTGCGTCAGCGCCTTCTCTTGCTTCTGACTTCTCAGACCTGCGTGACAAGAGCATGGGCTTTGTTTATCAACTGCTCTTCCGAAGAGCGGTCGGCCTTATGAAGC
>AACY020561503.1_pt1 | contig 10132 bp, 8 predicted proteins | sample 267378 | NCBI WGS metagenome assembly AACY02 (sample SAMN02954345, study PRJNA13694) | marine metagenome | biome: aquatic; feature: ocean; material: water; isolation source: isolated as part of a large dataset composed predominantly from surface... | reverse complement strand
TAAACACTCTTAAACCCTCGATTCTTTTATTCAAAATGGCTCGCGAGAAGTTCGAAAGAAACAAACCACATGTCAACATAGGTACTATTGGCCATGTTGATCATGGAAAAACAACACTAACAGCTGCTATTACAAATGTACTAGCTAAAAAAGGTCAAGCTCAAGCTCAAGACTATGGAGACATTGATGGTGCTCCTGAAGAAAGAGAGCGTGGGATTACCATTAATACAGCTCATGTTGAATATGAAACTGAAGGCAGACATTATGCTCATGTCGATTGCCCAGGACATGCTGATTATGTGAAAAACATGATTACAGGAGCTGCCCAGATGGATGGAGCAATTCTAGTTTGCGCAGCTACAGATGGTCCTATGGCTCAAACAAAAGAGCATATCCTTTTAGCTAAACAGGTTGGAGTTCCTGCTCTTGTTGTTGCTCTAAATAAATGCGATATGGTTGATGATGAAGAAATTATTGAACTTGTCGAAATGGAAATTAGGGAACTTTTAGATAGCTATGACTTCCCCGGAGATGACATTCCTATAGTTCAAGTTTCAGGTTTAAAAGCTCTCGAAGGTGATTCTACTTGGGAATCAAAGATTGAAGAATTAATGAAAGCTGTTGACGCTAGCATCCCTGAACCAGAAAGAGAAGTTGATAAACCATTCTTGATGGCAGTTGAAGATGTTTTCTCGATTACTGGTAGAGGAACTGTTGCTACTGGAAGAATTGAGAGAGGTAAAGTTAAGGTTGGAGAAGAGGTAGAAATAGTTGGAATAAGAGATACAAGAGTAACAACTGTTACTGGAGTTGAAATGTTCCGAAAACTTCTTGACGAAGGAATGGCTGGTGACAATGTTGGTTTACTTTTAAGGGGTGTCCAGAAAGAAGATATTGAGAGAGGAATGGTTCTTGTGAAGAAAGGATCTATTACTCCTCATACTAAGTTTGAAGGAGAAGTTTATGTTCTCAAAAAAGAAGAGGGCGGAAGACATACTCCTTTCTTTGCAGGATATAGACCCCAGTTCTACATCAGAACAACTGATGTGACAGGTCAAATAACAGCATTTACCTCAGATGATGGCTCTAATGTTGAAATGGTGATGCCAGGAGACAGAATTAAGATGACTGGTGAACTAATTTGTCCAGTAGCTATTGAACAAGGTATGCGATTCGCCATACGTGAGGGTGGACGTACTATCGGTGCTGGAGTTGTTTCTAAAATTCTCAAATAATAAATTTGAATTTTAAAAATTTAACCTCAATCATCTAATATATGTTTATCGATAAGGGTCATTTTAATCAATGACCCTTTACTAGAAGTTATTTGACACTATGACTGCATCAATTGCACAACAAAAAATAAGAATAAGGCTCAAAGCATTTGATAGAAGAATGCTTGATTTATCTTGCGACAAAATCATCCAAACTGCTGATACTACTTCTGCTTCAGCTATAGGTCCAATACCTTTACCTACAAAAAGGAAGATTTATTGCGTCCTGAGATCACCACATGTTGATAAAGATTCTAGAGAGCATTTTGAAACAAGAACACATCGAAGAATAATAGATATTTACAGTCCTTCTGCAAAAACTATTGATGCTTTAATGAAATTAGATCTCCCTAGTGGTGTAGATATAGAAGTTAAACTTTAATAAATCCCGAAACTGCCCTAAATTGTTTAGTATAAAAAAAATGAAATGAGGTTTAAATGGGAGAACTCTCAGTAAGGGAATTACCTTTATTTCCTTTGCCAGAGGTAGTCCTTTTTCCTCAAGAAGTATTGCCTTTACATATTTTTGAATCGAGATATAGGATTATGCTCCAATCTGTTCTTGAAAGTGACTCTATGTTTGGAGTGATCAAGTGGGATCCAACTACTAAAAGTATGGCTAATGTTGGATGTTGCGCACAAATTCTAAAACATCAAACTGCAGAGGATGGGAGAAGTAATATTATTACTCTTGGCCAACAAAGATTTCAAGTCTTAGAAATTACTCGTTCGACGCCATTTTGTTCTGCAATGGTTAGTTGGATTTGTGATGATAATATTGATGATTTTAAAAAATTAGATTCTCTAAAAGATTCAGTAAAAGAAGCACTAAGTGATGTTATTAATTTAACGAGTAAATTGACTAATACAAAAAAAAATCTACCTGATAAATTACCTGATAACCCAATGGAATTATCATTTTGGATAGGAGCTCATTTGGGCGGTCCTGTTGCGGAAGAACAGCAAAGACTTCTTGAAGAGAGAAATACTTTTACCCGTTTGCAAAGAGAATATGAAATGCTTGATCATACAAGAAAACAACTTGCAGCAAGAACAGCATTGAAAGAGAGTTTTCCTGATATAAAAGAAAATTAAATGTTTGAATTATTATTCCCTTTTTTTTTAATATTTTTATTCTTTCTAGCCCTAGCGATAATATGGAGAAACAATGCTAGAAAATATATTTCTTCCGGTACAGTAGCCTCTGCATATGATGCTTGGACCCAAGACAAATTACTTGAGAGATTATGGGGAGAACATATACATTTGGGTTTTTATCCCTCAGGCCAAAAAAATATTGATTTTAGAAAGGCTAAAGTTCAGTTTGTTCATGAATTAGTCAAATGGAGTGGTTTAGATAAATTACCGCAGGGATCAAGAATTCTTGATGTAGGTTGTGGCATAGGGGGAAGTTCTAGGATCCTTGCAGAATATTATGGGTTTAATGTCACTGGCATTACAATTAGTCCGGCTCAAGTTAAAAGAGCAAGAGAACTTACTCCTGATGGGCTAAATTGCAACTTCCAAGTTATGGATGCTTTGGATTTAAAATTTGAAGATGGATCATTTGATGCCGTCTGGAGTGTTGAGGCTGGTGCACACATGAATGATAAAACTAGGTTTGCAGACGAAATGCTGAGAACTCTAAGACCAGGAGGGTTTTTAGCGTTGGCTGATTGGAACTCAAGAGACCTTGAGGCATACCCCCCATCATTTTTTGAAAAGTTAGTTCTTAAACAATTACTTGAACAATGGGTACATCCTAATTTCATTAGCATTGACGAATTTAGTAACATTCTTAGAACTAACGAAAATAGTTCAGGAAGAGTTATTTCTGAAAATTGGAATTACTATACAAATCCTTCATGGTACGACTCCATTATTGAAGGCATTCGAAGGCCCTTTGTAATTTTGTCACTTGGCCCATTTGCGATAATTAAGTCGATTAGAGAGATTCCAACAATTCTTCTCATGAATTGGGCATTTAAAAAAGGTTTAATGGAGTTTGGAGTTTATAAATGTAGAGGGTAAATTAATCAAGTTCAACATTTTCAGAAAGATAATTTCCAAAGTCTACAAAATTCTTGCAAAGTGGCTTTAACTTATTTTTTAATTCAAGAAAATTTTTAATATTATTTTGATCTTTGATTTCTAAATCTACATAAATTATATATTCACCTAATTCTCTTTTTGAAGGTCTCGATTCAATTTTACTCATATTAAATCCAAAATCTGCAATATAATTTATAGCTTTAAGCAAAGCACCTGGTTTATTTGAAATTAACGAGAAAGCAAAACTGGCAATATTAGCTAAATTTGAATTTGATTCCTTGCTTAATAAAACAAATCTAGTGCAATTACCTGGAACATCATTAATAGGAAAGGCTAATTCTTTAAGTCCTTCAATTTCAATCAACGATTTTGAACCGATAGCAGCTCTGAATTTACTCCCCTTGATCATATTGACAGCTTCTGATGTTGAATTTGTTGGGAGAGGAATTGCATTTGGAAGATTTTCAGATAACCATTCTGAACATTGAGCTAATGCTTGAGGATGAGATAATACTTCTGAAATGTTTGAAAGTTCTCCATCACTAATTAATGCATGTTTTATAGGTAAAACAATTGCTTTATTTATAAAAATTTCAGGGAATTTCCAAAGGGCATCCAGAGTAGCTGTAACTCCCCCTTCTACAGAATTTTCTATAGGGACTACAGCAGCATCACAATTGTTGTACGCTATTGATTTAATGACCGAATGTAACCCATTACATGGTACAAATATAGGTGTCTGAAAATCGGCAAGCTTTGATAATATATGGGCTGCTTTTTCTGCGTATGTTCCTTGTGGACCTAAATATGCAACTTGTTTGCGCATGATTAATTGTAAAAAAAAAAGAGATCAAATAAGCATTGGAGGATTATAGAAAATGCTATTGTCTTTTGATGCTAAACAGAAACTCAAGCTTTCTGTAACACGTAATAAAGAATATCTTTCTAAATATCTTTTGGAGGAAGAAAGAGTTGTTGGAGCAATGCTTGACTCCAAAAAATTAGTACCAGAAGGAGTAGGTAAGTATAAGTATACAGTAACAAGTTTTAAGGTTTTCCAATTAGATATTAATCCTGTTGTCTCAATTGCGGTAGAAAATAAAGATGGAATTTTAAAAATGAGTGCTCTTGAAAGTACATTAGATGGTTTGGGGATGATAGATGATTTTAATCTTATTTTGAAAGCGAATTTGGAAGCAACTGATATTGGTTTAGAAGGTGAGGCGCTTCTTGGAGTATCTGTAAGCCAACCCCCTCTACTGAAGCTGGTACCAAAGAAAATTTTGGAATCTACTGGTCATTCGGTATTAAATGGGATTCTGTTGGGTATAAAGTCAAGGGTTCAACAGCAACTCGTAAAAGATTTTTTAGATTGGTGTGAATTAAATAAGATTTGATTTCTTTAAAAAACTTTTCCTGTGAAGTTTAGTTATTCCATTTTTTTTGAGTAATGAAAAATGCTCTCTGGTTCCATAACCTTTATTTTTAAAAATCAAGTATCCTGAGTATTTTTTTTCTAACCTCTCCATTAGATTGTCGCGAGAAACTTTGGCAACTATGCTTGCTGAAGCTATCGAGATAAACTTTGAGTCTCCGGATATTATGTTTTTCTGAATTCCGCCCCATGGCCTTAATAATAAGGGACCATCAATTATTAATTCAGATGGCTTTTCTTTTAATTTTTTTAAAGCTCTTATCATTGAAAGTTCTGTCGCACCCCTGATACCTAACTTATCTATTTCTCTGGCCGAAGATTGCCCAATTCCATAATCTGAAGAAAGTAATAAAATTTTTGGTAAAAGTAATTTCCTTTTTTTGGGAGTTAGTTTCTTACTATCTGTTACACCAAATTGTTTTAAGATTAATTTATTTTTTTCAGTTAATACTACAGCTGCTGCAAAAACTGGACCAAAAATCGCTCCACGTCCAACTTCATCTATTCCAACTTCGAATACTTTATTCAATGCTTGCTGAAGATCTTCTTCTTTTTTTTCTTGCGTTGTTTAGATCATCTGTAAGGTCAACTTCATCCTTTTTATCTGTTAAAACAACTTCATTATTTTCATTAGTTTTATTTGTTGATTTATCTTTAGAATTTGCATTTTCTTCAATTTTAATTTGAATCTTATCTTCTCCCAATTTTGAGATTTTTTTAATTTGTTTTGCTTTTGTTTTTTTATTATCTAAGGGTTTTACTGTTTCTTTATTACTTTCTTTTAAACGCACAAAATTATTGCTGGTGAGATATTCTTTACCTAACTTTACAAGTGGATTAATACCTAATTGACTGAAAACAATTTTTTCTTCATTTGTAAGATCAACAGTTATTATATTTTTTTCTTTTGAATTTGATTGGTTCAAATTATCATTCTCTTTTTCTTTTTTATTAGAAGAATTCTCTTTACTTGGATCTTTGGAGTTAATTAATTCCTTGTCAATTATTTTTTCCTGCTCATCAGTTGCTTGATAAGTATCTGCATCTATAGCTTTTAGATTGTTTGATTGATTAGATTTATTTTCAATATTTTTAATTTTGAAATTAGAAATTTCTTGATTTAAAATATTTTCTACATGTCCGGTACCATCGCATGTAGAACATTTTTTACCGAATAATTCATATATATTTTGACCTTGTCTTTTTCTGGTTAACTCTACTAAGCCTAATTCAGTAAGCTGAGCTATCTGAGGCCTAGCAGAATCATCTTTTATTGCTGAGGTAAAATGCTCAAGTAACTGAAATTGATCTCTTCTAGATTCCATATCAATAAAATCTATTACTATAACTCCACCAATATTTCTTAATTTCATTTGCCTTGAGATTTCAACTGCTGCTTCGCAGTTTGTCCATAAAACGGTTTGTCTTGAGTTTGCGGATCTTGTAAATGATCCAGAGTTTACATCGATTACTGTTAAAGCTTCAGTAGGTTCGATAATAATGTAGCCTCCCGAAGGAAGATCTACTCTCGGCTGGAGAGCTTTTTGAATTGTCTTCTTAATTTCGTACTTTTCGATAATATGTTGGTTTAAACTGTTATCGTGAAATTCAATATCTATATCAGATTCATAATTTATTAAAAAATCTTTTGCCCTTGCAACTGAAAATTTACTATCAATAATTATGCTTTTGGTTGATTCTTTAATATAATCTCTCAAAATCTTAAGAGAGAAATCATCATCTCTTTTTATTAAATTTGGCGGATTAGAGGCTTCAGAAATTTTTAGTATATTTTCCCATTGTTGAGTTAATTGTTCTAAATCTTCAATTAGAAGTTCTTCTTTTATTTTTTCAGCCTCTGTTCTAAATAACAAGCCTGTGCTGGGTGGTTTTATTAAAACCCCAAGAGATTTCAAACGGCTTCGTTCTGTTTCTGTATTTATTTTTCTTGAAATATTTACTCCTTGGCTATATGGCTGTAATATCAGGTATTTTCCTGGGATCGAAATACTCCCGGTTACTCTGGGACCTTTTGAGCCTGTGGGTTCCTTTATTACCTGTACTAAAACTTTTTGTTTTGGTTCTAGTAATTCAGTTATTCCAAATGTACCTTTTTTAAGTCTTAGTGGACCTAAATCTGAAATATGGATGAATCCATTTTTCTCACTTTCTCCAATATTTATAAAAGCGGCATCAATGCCAGGGAGAACATTTTCAACTGTTCCTAAAAAAATATCGCCAATTTGATATTGACCTTGTGCGACGACTAATTCATCAACTCGATCATCTGTGAGTAGTGCTGCTATTCGAGCCTGCTCAGCGATGATAATTTGCTGAGACATATAATTGATTCTGAATGATTTGGATTTTGAAAATTTTCTAAATTAAAGAATTAGGTTTTATCTTTTTAATAAAGCTTTTTAGCTATTATTATTTACTTTTTAGAAATGAATAAAATTAATAGTGATTAAATTCTGCTATTTATAAAGCTTTAAACGATTTTCAAACTAATTGAGATTGATTTCATAGCTATGATTATCTCTTGAATTAACCATAACTAAGATAATATTAACACCTAATCACCACTAAAGCACGTTAATACATTATTCTAAGTACTGGTGAAATTTTTTTTCTAAAGTGGTTCAAGTAAACGAAAATTATTTAAAACTCAAAGCAGGCTATTTATTCCCTGAAATTGCTAAAAGGGTAAAAATGTATTCTCAATCAAATAAGAGTGCTGAAATTATTAAACTTGGTATAGGAGATGTTACAGAACCATTACCTAAAGCATGCATAGAGGCTATGGGTAAAGCTTTAGATGAAATGGGAACAACAGATGGTTTCAGAGGTTATGGACCAGAACAAGGTTATTCTTGGCTGAGAGAAAAAATATCTGAGAATGATTTTATTTCGAGAGGCTGTCAAATTTCACCTGAAGAAATTTTTGTTTCTGATGGTTCAAAATGCGATAGTAGCAATATTTTAGATATTCTTGGTAAAGATAATTCAATTGCTGTAACAGATCCTGTTTACCCTGTATATGTGGATAGTAACGTTATGACAGGCAGAACTGGTGATTCTCTTGAAAATGGAACTTATCAAGGATTGACATATCTTGCAATAAATGAGGGAAATAACTTTCTGCCAGAACTACCTGAAAAAAAAGTTGATATTTTATATCTTTGTTTTCCTAATAATCCGACTGGAGCAACGATTAATAAAGCAGAATTGAAAAAGTGGGTTGACTATGCTCTTCAAAACAAATCCCTAATACTTTTTGATGCAGCTTATGAAGCATTTATTCAAGATAATGATATTCCACATTCAATATATGAGATTGAGGGAGCAAAGGATTGTGCTATTGAATTTAGATCTTTTTCAAAGAATGCAGGATTCACTGGAGTTAGATGTGCTTTTACAGTAATACCTAAAAATCTTAAAGGTTTGAGCTCAAAAAATGAGGAAATTGAGTTATGGCCTCTTTGGAATAGGCGACAATCTACAAAGTTCAATGGAGTAAGTTATGTGGTTCAGAAAGGAGCAGAGGCTGTTTATTCTCTTGAAGGGAAGAAACAGGTGAGAGGTTTGATTGATTTTTATATGGAAAATGCAAAAATAATGAAAAATAAACTTCAGAATTCAGGATATAAAGTTTATGGTGGGGACAATGCTCCTTATATCTGGATTAAAGTTCCAGATCAAATGACATCTTGGGACTTTTTTGATTTCCTTCTCCAAAAAGTTAGTGTAGTGGGAACACCTGGGAGCGGATTTGGATTAGCAGGAGAGGGTTATTTTCGCTTGTCAGCATTTAACTCACGATCAAACGTCCTTGATGCAATGGAAAGAATAATTAATATATAATTATTAGTACAATTTAAACTCTAATAAATTTAATGCTATCTATAAAGTTAGAACAAGGTGTAAATAATAATTCAGCAGTGATTGAAAAGAAACCTGCTGAATTAAAAAATAAATCTCCAAAATATAAGGTTTTACTTCATAATGACCCAGTTAATTCTATGGAGTATGTCACTATTTCACTTCGAGAAGTTGTGCCGCAATTAAGCGAACAAGATGCTATTGCCATAATGCTTGAAGCACACAATACGGGTATTGGTTTAGTAATTGTTTGTGATTTAGAGCCTGCAGAATTTTACTCAGAATCTTTAAAATCTAAAGGAATTTCTAGTTCAATTGAGAAAGAGGATTAATAACGGTTGAATTTATTATTTAGAATGAGCTAATTTCCTTTCTGATAAAGGGCGGACTTTTAGGGATTCTTTTAAGGAGGACTTTCCATATTCTCTCTCAAGAATATCGATGACTGTTTTGCCAAATTCGTCTTCAGGATTATCAAAAGCTTCTAAGCAAACCTGACCAAGTTTTTCCCCTAGTGACCCTGGATTCCAAAGAAGTTTTCTCGCTGTCCAGGGCATCATGCTCATTGGATTATAATTTGGCTTCAGAATTTTATGTTCCAAGGCATACTTCTCAAGAAGAGTGTGAGGTTGCAAACCTATAAAAAATATAGCTGGATCAACTAAACCTTTACCAAAAATATTTTCTAATTCTCTATGGTAAGCAATTGTTTGTCTTATAGTGCTGGGCGTTTCATCAAAAACATTAAATGAATAATTGACTGAAACATGATTCTTGAAACCTGATTTGACTAACATTCTGCAATTATTTAATACAGTTTCAAGGTCATACGCTAATCTCATTTTTCTAACGAGTTCTTGAGATCCTGAGGTGATACCTATTTCAAAATAGCTCATACCTGTATCAACCATAAGCTGAGCTAGCTCAGCATCAATATTATCTGCTCTGATGTATGCAGCCCAATTTATATCGTCCCAGCCTTGGTCCTTAATTGCTCGCAAAAGTGTTTTTGCATCTTCAATATGTTTTTTGGCTGGAATAAACTGTGCATCTGTAAACCAAAATCCCCTTACTCCAAGATCATATAATTGCTTCATTTCTTTGATTACTTCTTTAACAGGATTAACGCGAACTTGCTTCCCCTCAACAACTGTGTAAACACAGAAACAACAATTATGAGGACATCCTCTTTTTGTTTGTACGCCTACATAATAGTCTCCACCTTCTATATACCAATCGAATTCAGGCCATATCGATTTAATATATTTATAGTTGCAGGCAGTTTTAAGAGTGCCTGAGGGTTGTTCATGTATTAATTTGTTCCGAGGTTTTTGTCCAGCAATATAACATCTTTCTTCCTCTATTGAATCTCCTCTAATGATTTTTTCTATGAGATTTTCTCCCTCTCCAACTGAAATTACAGTTCCTGTAGGGAGTAGATTTCCCAATTGTTCATAGAAGACACTAACAGCTCCACCTCCTAAAATTA
>AACY020347917.1_pt1 | contig 10137 bp, 9 predicted proteins | sample 267378 | NCBI WGS metagenome assembly AACY02 (sample SAMN02954345, study PRJNA13694) | marine metagenome | biome: aquatic; feature: ocean; material: water; isolation source: isolated as part of a large dataset composed predominantly from surface... | reverse complement strand
CTCGCGCAGTTACCTTTCTTTTCGTCGTTGAACACTTCCAGACCGTGTAGTTCGGCCTTGGTCAACTGTGCCTTGCCCGCCAGATACGCGTCGTACTTGCTGGTGTACGGGTAGAAAATCTCCGGGGTCTGCTCGAAGGTTTCCAGCGCCTGCAGCACGGCGTTGAAGGTGGCTTCGTCACTATCGAAAATATGGTCGCCGAAGGCCGCGCGGAAAGCGCCCGCATATGGCGAGGCCTTTACCGCGGCGGCAACTTTGGCGGGCGAGCTGCCCATTTCGAACGACGACAGCAGCGGAATGCGCGCCTGGTCCGAGCCGCGATCGACCCGGCCGTCCCACGTCAAACCACCGGTCGGCCCGGCATCGACGCTTTCATCGCCTTCGTCGTCCGACTCGTGGTAGTGCTCGGCGAACGCCGGCACCGATTGCAGGTACTTGAGCGTGGGCGCGGCACGCATGCCGGTGCGGTGCATGTCGTTGCCGCCCAGTTGGACCGCCAGAGAATTGGCCGGCGAGAAAGCATGGTCGGGACTGTGGCACGACGCGCACGCCAGCTTGCCCGAGCCGGACAGCGATGGGTCGAAGAACAACTGCTTGCCCACCGCCGTCATCTTCCGCACGGATTCATAGACTTGCGCGCGGGTCTGGCCGCCTTGCTGCGCGGCCGCTTTCACGGCAGAAGCCGCAAGCAATGCAGACGCTTTAGGCGCAATCTCCACGCTTGCATTGGCGTGCGGATTTGCCCGGGCATTTACTTGACCATTTATTCTTTCATTAACATTACTATTTATTTCACTACTATTACTATTGGCTGTCGACGAGCCAGCATCGCACGCTGCAAGGCTCAGGATAACCACCGTGAGCGCCAAAGTCAGCTTTGCGAGCCCTGCGCCTGTGCTTGCTGGTATCGCGCCCCGCTGCGCCTGCGGCTGAGCCGCCGTTTCCCGAATCCCCGTGAGACCAAGCCGCATATGAATGGTGTGAATTTGCGATATCGAAGTCGGCAAGCGTATTTCAGCTGCATGTCGCCAAAATGACATACAGCCGACGAAAATTTGAAAACAGAGGGAATTCGTAATTATTTACATCTTTCTGTCAAATTCCTTATTCAAACTTTCGCTCGCGGTTAGTCATGAAAGTAATGCGCCTGACCGGTCCCCAACGCGAGAGAGAGAACACACACCCAATGAACAAAAAACTGATCTGCGCGACGCCTATCGCGATCGCAGCAGCGCTAAGCTTGTATGCGTGCGGCGGCGACGATGTCACGGCTCAGCCGGACATCACGTCGATCAAGACGGTCGTGGTGATCTATGCGGAGAACCGCAGCTTCGACAATCTCTACGGCAACTTCCCGGGCGCCAACGGTCTGCAGAATGTAACGGCGGCAAGCGCCATGCAGGTGGACCGCAACGGCACACCGCTCGCAACGTTGCCGCAAGTGTGGAACGGCCTGACGCAAACCGGCGTGACGCCGGCGGTGACGCAAGCGATGACCGCCAATCTGCCGAACAGCCCGTTCGCCATCGACGACCCGAACGGCTTCAATACGCCGATCACGGCCACGACGCGCGATCTGTATCACCGCTTCTATGAAAACCAGATGCAGATCAACGGCGGCAAGAACGACAAATTCGCCGCGTGGGCGGATTCGGGTGGTCTCGTCATGGGTCACTACACGCTCAACGCCGACAAGCTGCCGCTGTGGAAAATCGCCCAGCAATACACGCTGGCCGACAACTTCTTCATGGGCGCGTTCGGCGGCTCGTTCCTGAATCACCAGTGGCTGGTCTGCGCGTGTACGCCGACCTACCCGAACGCGGACAAGAGCCCGGCGGTCAATTCGATCTCCGCGGTCGAAAGCGACGGCGTCACACTGAAGGTAGCGGCCAACTCGCCGGCATCGGCCTTGACCGGCGCGCCCAAGTACGTGAATTCGGGCAACCTGACGCCTGACTTCTACGCGATCAACACGATGCAGCCGCCGTATCAGCCGAGCGGCAACAAGCCGGCTTCGGGCGGCGACGCGAACCTCGCCGACCCGGGCGCGGCCACCACGCTGCCGGCCCAGACGCAACAGCACATCGGCGATCTGCTGAACAACGCGAAGGTGTCGTGGGCGTGGTACGGCGGTGCATGGGGCGCGGCGGTCTCGGCGGCGCAGAACGGCACGTCGAACGTGATCTACGGCGCGAATCTGACGGCGCCGAACTTCCAGCCGCATCACCAGCCGTTCAACTACTTCGCCGACCTCGCACCGGGCTCGGCCAACCGTTCGCAGCACTTGCTCGACGGTGGTCTCGCAGGCTCCGAGTTCATCAAGGCAATCGACGCGGGCACGCTGCCGCAGGTGTCGTTCTACAAGCCGCAGGGCAACTTGAATGAACACCCGGGCTATACCGACGTCGCATCGGGCGACCAGCACATTGCCGACGTGATCTCGCATCTGCAGAAAAGCCCGCAGTGGAACAACATGCTGGTGGTGGTGACATATGACGAGAACGGCGGCTTCTGGGATCACGTGGCGCCGCCGAAGGCCGATCGCTGGGGTCCGGGCACGCGCATTCCCGCGCTGATCATTTCGCCATACGCGAAGAAGGGTTTCGTCGATCACACGCAATACGACACGACGTCGATTCTGCGCTTCATCACGCGCCGCTATTCGCTGCCGACGCTGCCGGGTATCGCCACCCGCGATGCGGCGCTGGTCAGCAACGGCAGCAAGCCGATGGGTGATTTGACGGCGGCGTTGAATATCAAACAGTGAGCGGTTCGCGATTCACAGACACGTAAAGTCGGTAAGCAACAGTCCGCTTGATGACGGGACTTTGACGGGGCAGCTTCGGCTGCCCTTTTTCGTTTTCGTTGCGCGAAGAACAGGACGACGCAAAACGGCACACGCGGCGTGTCGTGAGCAGGCGGCGACACAACGCGTTTTCATGAGCGGCGTATGCTTCGACGCAGGACGCGATCATTCGCGCCGATGGCCGCATACAGCCGCTTGCAAGCGCTCGCAACCGCTTGCCCCTTGGCAACGTGTTGTGGATTTGCCCACTCATCCAGGAGTTCGACAGCATGACTGAGAAAACCATCAAGGTCCCCGGGCCCGATCATCCGATCACAGTCGAGCCAGCCCAGGCTCGCGTGGTGGTGACGGTAGCCGGCCGCGTGATCGCCGATACACGCAATGCGCTCGTACTGCGTGAGGCGTCGTATCCGCCGGTGTATTACATTCCGCGCAACGACGTCGAGATGACACTGCTGGAGCGCACCGATCACGCAACCTACTGCCCGTACAAGGGCGATTGCGCGTATTACAGCATTCCGATCGGCGGCGAGCGTACGGTGAACGCGGTCTGGACCTACGAATCGCCCTACGCGCCCGTGAAAGAGATCGCGCAGCATCTGGCGTTCTATCCGAACCGGGTCGATTCGATCGAAGTGCAGCCGGCGGGATGAAGGAAGGATCAGGCGCGCATCGCTGCTGTGAGGCGCGATGCGCGAGGCCTAAGTTTTTGAAGTACGGCAGGAGGGACTCGAACCCCCCACCCTCGGCTTAGAAGGCCGATGCTCTATCCAGCTGAGCTACTGCCGTAATGAAGTGAGGCGACGCTACACGAACGTGTACAACATGCATCGCCCGCAATGGGAACCCGTATCGGGCGCTGGAACCTGTGCAATATTGCTGCCACAGGGTCCCTGTCACACACCGAAATTCTAACTGACCGGGCCGCAGACTGTGGAAATCCGCTCCGGCCCAGCGACCCCGAGTGCCGGGACGTCGTAAAACAAACGGGCCCGGCGAGTTAAGCCGGGCCCGGATTATAACCGATCGCTTCTTGCCCGCTAGTAGCCCGCTAGCCGCGCATCAGCACTCAGCAGACAGCCGTACGTCTATCGGGCACGATCAATCGAACGCAGTCAGACCGGCTGCGGATGCAGCATAAACCAGCCGAGGAACACGATCCCCGCGATCACGCAATACACGCCGAACGAAGCCAGACGTCCGCGGCCTTCGAAATAACGCATCAGGAAACGCACGCTGAGATAGGCGGCGATTGCGGTCAGCACGCCGCCGAGCAATGCATCGGCGAGTTGGCCCGGCGCATGAAACAGTTTCGGCAATTCGAGTACGCCGGCCGCGAAGATGATCGGCGTGCCGAGCAGGAACGAGAACTCGGCGGCCTTCTCGGTCGTCAGGCCGGCCGCATTGCCGGCGATCATCGTGAGCCCGCTGCGAGAGAAACCCGGAATCAACGCGCCAATCTGAGCGAGGCCGACAAAAAATGCCTGGCGGAAGGTCAGCTTCTCCGGCGCCTGATGTGCGCGCGACCGTTGCAGGCGATCGCCGAACCACAGCAGCACGCCGTTCACGATCAGCGCGATGGCGACGATGCGCAGATCGTGGAAAATCCGCTCAAGACGTTTCTCCAGGATCAACCCAACGAGACCCGCCGGAATCGTGCCGATGATGAGCGCCCACATCATGTGTGCGTTGTCGTTGGGACGGCCGCCGAGCGACGCGAAGAAGCCTCGCACCAACTCGCACCAACGCTTGCGGAAGTACCACAGCAGTGCGAAAGCCGTACCGAGGTGCAACGCGACGAGGAACGGCAGCAATTGCGGCGCATGCTTGTCGATATGCATACCGAACAATGCGGGCACAAGCAGCGTATGGCCGAGGCTGCTGACCGGAAACAGTTCGGTGACGCCTTGCAGCACGCTCAGGAAAATCAGAAACGACAGGTTCACGCGGCGGTCCTTGTAAGGAAAATGTCGGGGAACAGCGCGCCGCAATGGAAAATCGACGGCGCGTCAAAAGCGCACCGATTATGCCTGGCTGCAAAGTCAGCGCCAAGCGTTTGGGTCACATTCGGGGAAATATTGACGCGCTGCGTCACAACTGGAAACCGTTCTTACGCCGCGGAAAAGAAACGAGCAAAGAAACGGGTGCCGCCGTCGGCCGCCCAGCCATCGCGAGGGATTCAAAGCGCTGGACGCGCCTGACTCACGCCGGGCTCGTGCCGATAGCCCAGCAGAAAATGAGGCGGCCTAAGACCGGATCAACGTTCGAGCTTGTAGAAGAAGTAGACAGTGCTTGCCGCGAACATGCCGAACAGCGTCAAACCCATTGCCATTGCCAGATCCATCACGCCTCCTGAGCCGGTCTCGCCCGATCGTCAATGTTACCGGGCAGTCAACGGATTATCGGCAAGGTTGGGGTTTCCAGACCACCCGCAATTTCCCCAGAAGGGTTTCCCCGTAGCGCAAAGCAGCGCAAAATCGTCCCGTCGCGAGTTGCCGGGCAGCGCCGCCCGGACGTTCCCAACCTGCGTTCGGGTCATGCTCGCCCACATTGATCGCGCCGCCGAATCACCTTCACACACCCTCAACCCTTTATCAAGCAGCCCACCGACCATGCCGCTCTCCCCGCAACAGGACATTCTCGAGATCGCTCAGGACACCTCCGTGCTCCGTTTCGCGCCGCAAGCCGGTGGCCGTCTCTTGTCGTGGACCATCGACGACAAAGAGGTGATCCATTGGCCCGAAAACGCCGACTGGAGCCAACCCGCGAGAATTCGTGGCGGCAACCCGCTGCTCTTCCCGTTTCTCGGCCGGCATCGTGTCGATGGCAAGATCGGCTACTGGCGTGACGCACAAGGCACGGTGCGCGCATTGCCGATGCACGGCTTTGCCCGCGATCTGCCCTTCGAAGCCCACGCGGACGTGAACGGCGCCGGCTTGCGCATGACCCTCACCGATAGCGACGCGACACGCGCCGGCTATCCGTTCGGTTTCCGCTTCGAGGCAATCTACCGGCTTGCCGATACGCATGCGCTGGACGTCACGCTAAGCACGACCAACACCGGCAACACGCGGCTGCCCTATTACGCGGGTCATCACTTCTATTTCACGCTGCCGCACACGCAACGCGCCGAAACCTCGCTGGAACTGCCGCGCACCGAGCGGCGTTATCAGCAGGACGATGGCTCGATCAGTGCCGCCGAGCCGGGCGCGGCGCGCTACACGTTCGACGAGGCGCGCATTCAGGATCGCTTCCATTGTCTCGTCGGTGAGCCGGACCAACGCGTGCGCGTGGTCGCGCCAGGTCTGAACCGGCGCATCACGATCGATCTGCAACGGCCGGACTCGCTGCCCTGGTACGCGGTCACGACATGGACCGAAGCCGCGGACTCGGACTTCTTCTGCGTCGAGCCGTGGCTGGGCCTGCCGGACGCGATCCACAACGGCATGGGGTTGCGCTGGCTCGAAGCAGGCGAAACCGAAATGGCGACGCTGCGTATTACCGTCAGCGAGAACGTCGCTGATAACGCCGGCAACCCGCGCTGATTGCCGATTTTCCGCACCTTGCTACGTGCCGGATTACGCAGCATTCGCCGCGTAATCCGGTGTGCGCACCCGCCTCGACATCCGTTTTTCGGGTGCTGCAGCGCAAAACCGTTAGAATCGGACGCTTTGCACTTACCTGCCGCGTGATCAGGATCGGCGCGTGGCAGCGCTTTGCGAGGTCCAATGCTCAACAGAACAAGAATGGTGAAACGGCTCGCCTGCGCGTCGTTATTGGCGGTGCTCGCTGCGTGCGGCTCCGCTCCGGTGGGACCTGGTTTTTATCGCGTCGAACGGGGCGATACGCTGTCGAAGATCGCGCGCAGCAACCGGCAATCGGTGCAAAGCATCGCGCGCTGGAACAATTTGACCAACCCGGACAGCATCGAGGTGGGCCAGGTGCTGCGCGTCGCGCCACCGGGCAATGCGGCATCGTCCACGAGCGGGGCGGTCCGTAGCAGCGGCGCAGGCAGTGCGAGCGCTTCAACTGCGCCGCGCCCGGCGCCCGCCGATAGCTCGCCGTCGCCCGCGCCGGCTTCGACCATATCGCTGGTATGGCCGGCCGACGGCACGATAATCCGGCGCTTCGACGGCGGCAATTCGAAGGGCATCGACATTTCGGCGGCAGCAGGCACCCCGGTGGTCGCCGCGGCGGCCGGCACCGTGGTCTATGCGGGTAACGGCTTGCGCGGTTATGGCAACCTGCTGATTATCAAGCACAATGCCGAGTATCTGACCGCCTATGCGCACAACCGCGTACTGCTGGTGAAAGAAGGGCAGTCCGTTGCGCGCGGCGAGAAAATCGCTGAAATGGGCGACACCGATACCGATCGTGTCATGCTGCACTTCGAACTGCGTTATCAGGGCCGCTCGATCGACCCGTCACGGGCATTGCCGCCGCGCTAGCCGTCCGCTGCGTCAGGCACGCGCCCTGCAACCGTCGAGGGAACCGGGCACGCTGTAACACGCTCCATCCTATGCATGACGTGGCCTCGGCCACGTCCTCCCCGTCACCTGTAAGGAACCTGCAATGAAGAGCGCACTCGCGTCCTTTACAACGGCCGCGGCGATCAGCCTCGGTCTGCTGACCCTCGGCAGCCTCGGCGGCTGCTCCAGCACGACCACGATGACTTACTTGCCGAGCGGCGACACGGGCTTTGCGATCAACTGCAGCGGCAGCGACGCGAGCTCCAGTTGGGCCGAATGCTATCAGCGCGCCGGCCAGGTCTGCGGCAACTATGGCTACGACGTCATTTCGAAAGACGTCGACAACGGCGCCACCTCGGGCGGTACGGTCGGCGGAATTTTCGGAGCGAACGTCAAAAACCGCTCGATGGTGATTCGCTGCAAGCAGTGAAGGCGAGACAAAACCCAATAACGGACAGGGCGCGACGCTAGCGCGAGCGGCGCCGCCAGCGTCCGGAACGCGGGTCGATGCGCGCGGCGAATGCGAACAGCAGACCGAGCGCAATCGGCCAGATGCCGAGGAAGATGGTCAACCAGGCCATGGTCATTGAAAGCGAAAAGTAATTTTCAATGATCCGTGCCACGTGTGAATTCGTGGTGACGCCGGCTTGAAACGGCTGTGACCAGGCAAAAAAAAGCCCGGCGCGAGGCCGGGCGAACGGGGGTTCGGCGCATATCGGCAAAGGACCGGTTCACCATGCGCCAAAACGGAATCTAACAACCTGCTTTTACAAGCGCAATCTATTAATTGCACTGAAAATGTGACGCGGCGTACGGAATCCGCATTATGTGAATGAAAATGTCGGAAATAAGCGAGCTGAATACCCCGATCCATTGCGGACGAAACGGCACGCGAACGGCAACACGAAAAACCCACGCGTTGCCGCAATGCCTTATGAATCAATCATCTGCCCGCACTGCACCGGAAAGGCCTGACGAAAGCCATTCCCCGATTCCCGCGCGCCGCGCCCAGTATGATCCGGACGCTTTATGCCTTGCGAACCTTTGGTGCGCCAACGCACCATACTGATCATTAGTGAATATCGGGCGATCGAATAAAGAGTCGCCTTCCGCCCGACGCATTCGCGAACGGCGAATATATTAAAATAATTGTCAGATCAACTGACAAATCGCAAAGCTTAAAATCAGCCGCGGTTAATGAATCGATAAATCGGATGATAGGCGCGAGTCGCCATTCGTTCAAGCTGGCCGAATGGCTAAACCCAGCCAACTCGAACTAGCGATCACATGACACGCAGGCCCAGTTCGGTCACCAGCACCGCCGCCTGCTGATGCGAAATCGTCGCGCCTTTGAAAAGCGCCGCATCGACGAGCCGCACGCCGCTCAGGTCAGCCTCGCGCAGGTCCGCACCGTCAAAACGCGCACCTTTCAGATGCGCATCTTTCAGGCTGCCGCCGTCGAAAATCGCCTCGCGGAAGTCGACACCGGCCAGATCGGCATCGGAGAAATCGAGTTGCTGCAGCGTGGCCTTGCGAAACGACAGGCCGCGCAAATGCGCCCCCACCAGCAAGGTTTCGACGAAGCTCAAACCGAGCGCCGTACAGGCTTCGAAGTTGGCGCCAGTCAGCTTGCAACTGTGAAAGGACGCCGAGGCAAGCTTGGTGCGCCGCCAACTGGTGTTGTTCAGGTCGCTCGACTGAAACGCCGCGTCGACCAGATCGGCCGACGCAAAATCCGCCTCGCGGCCACGACACCGGACCCAGCGGGTGTGGGACAGCAGCGCGCCGAAAAATGACGTCTCGACAATCGTGCAGCGATGAAATTCGGCGCCGCGCAGATCGAGTCGCGACAGATCGGCGCCTTCGAAATCGCAATCCGTGAAATGGAGCGGCCCTTTAGTCCCCGCGGCGCTCGCAGCGATAAGGCGTTCCACGTCGGCGCGCGTGAGTGTGACGCCAACCAACCCGTGAGCTTGTGCGTCCGAAGCCGGCGCCGTTGAATCCAGTGACATGAAGGTTCAAAATGATTTTCGAAAGACCTCAAGCGTACCGGAACGCGCGCCGCCCTGGCGACCCGTGCCGATGGTTTATAGTAACGGCCCCGTCAGAACCCACTTACGATGACTTCCAACGACGCCACTCATAGCCCGCTGTATGCCAAGCTGCTCGCCGAAACCGCCAGGATCGGCTGGGTCGAACTCGAACGCTTTTTCGCGCGCGGCATGCTGCTGCGCGTTGCGCGCGATATCGATCTGGTGAGCGTCGCGGAGGCCATTGCCAGCGACGACACCACACAAGTCACGCAATGGCTGTCGGCCGGCCTCGTCGAGCGTGTGCAGGCGGAAACCGCCGCCGATTTCGCGGCGCGCGATCCCGATCTGTGGGCCGTGGTCGTCTCGCCATGGGTATGCGTGCAGGAACGTAATTGAGCGACCCGGCGCAGGCCCCGAACGAAGTCCCCCTGGCGGGCGGCGCGGCCGCGACGCCACCCGCGGTTCCGGTGCGCTGGCACCGCCGGGTGCTGACGCTGGCGTTCCCCATCGTCCTCGCCAATCTGACGCAGCCGATTCTCGGCGCGGTCGACACCGCGGTTGCCGGCCATCTGAACGGCGCCTCCTATCTTGGTGGCGTGGCCCTCGGCGGTCTGTTCTTCAACTTCGTGTTCTGGGGCTTCGGCTTCCTGCGCATGGGCACCACCGGTCTCGTCGCGCAAGCGCACGGCGCGGGCGACCATGCCGAATTGCGCAACACCGTCGTACGCGCGCTGTTGCTCGCGGCAGTAATCGGTGCAGCGGTGCTTCTGCTGCAAATGCCGCTGATCGGCTACGCGTTGCGCGCGATCGGCGGCAGCGACGCAGTGCA
>AACY020301234.1_pt1 | contig 10138 bp, 9 predicted proteins | sample 267378 | NCBI WGS metagenome assembly AACY02 (sample SAMN02954345, study PRJNA13694) | marine metagenome | biome: aquatic; feature: ocean; material: water; isolation source: isolated as part of a large dataset composed predominantly from surface... | reverse complement strand
CCTTGGCCTCGGCAAATTTCAAAATGGAACAACTCAATGCCCGGGTTGGCAATTTGACCGAGCAGAAACTGGCGCAGCAGAAGTTAATCGAGGACCAAAAAGAAGCTTTGAACACGGTGTATTACGCCGTGGGTACCGCCAAGGAGCTCAGCGCCAATAAGGTTATTGACAAAGAAGGCGGATTTATTGGTATTGGGCGGACCAAAACCCTGGCCGACGATTTCAACCGGGACTATTTTACCCAGGCCAACCGCAAGGAAATCAAGGAAATTCCCCTCAACTTATCCAACGATAAGGCCAAGTTGGTAACCAGTCACCCCAGCGAGAGCTACGAGTGGGTTTTGGAGGATAAAGCCATTGTTTCCCTGCGCATTCTGGACTCGGAAGAGTTCTGGAAGGGCAGTCGCTATTTGGTGGTCCTGATCGATTGAGGCTGTCGATTGCAAGCGCTTGTTGAGCCTCACTCCTTTGGTTGTTCTTTTGCAAATCGCGCCATTAGGGCAATGGCAATAAAGCCACTGACTCAAAACTATGCAGATAAGCAACAAGGGGTTCTTTCTTTTTTTCCGCTACCTGGTGGTGGTTCTCCTTTTGGTGGCAGTTGCCGATTATTTCCTGGCTGGCATCCGCGGAAGCGTGGGGCAGATTTTTGAACAGCACTATCCTGCCTACTTCTCTCTGGGTTTGGTGCTGCTCCTTTCTTTGCTGCAGCTGAATTATTTCTGTTACCAGGATGACTATGAGATAATCGTCATCCGCAACAAATCCCTCTTAATTGGCGCTTTTACTACCCAAAGTGGGCGCTACGAATTCCCCAAAGCCATTTTAAAAGACTATAAATTGACCCATCGCCCTTGGCGCAAGAAGTTGGTTTTGCACCTGGATACCTCTTCCGGACAAACCAAAGTGCGTAAATTCAATCTATTCTTCGTTTCGAGCAGCAAAATTGAGCGCATGCGCAAGTCTTTGCACGAAGTTTGCGAGCGCAATGCCCGCCTGGACGCCAAAGATTCTCCCACAATAGACCCCAAAGCATGATCACCGGACTTACCCACCTGCATTCCTACCTGGCCTACCTGGTTTTGGCCAGCCTCTTCCTGGGCTTTTTCTTTTTTCTTTTCGGGCGCTTGCGCGGAAGGCCCTTCGGGCCGGCAGAACGGGGACTGGCTTTATTGGCTTTGATATTTACCCATCTCCAGTTCCTGGCCGGTTTGCTGCTCTATTTTATCGGGCCTAAAGGCTTTGCTTATTGGCGCTTGGACGATGTGATGCAAAACGAAAGCCTGCGCCTCTACGCCGTAGAACACATCAGCGTGAACCTCATTGGGGTGGCCTTAATCACCATCGGCTACTCGCGCGCCAAGAGACAAGCCTCCAGCCGGGCCAAGTTCAGCAGCCTCAGTACCTTTTACGGCCTGGGTCTTCTCTTGCTCTTGTCGCGCATTCCCTGGCAAGCCTGGTTGGGCCTATGATCGAAGCACCTCGGGTAGAACATCAAGCCGAAACGGCGGTACTGGTAGGGGCTGTGCATCCCCGCCAAAGCGAAGCCCAGGTTAGAGAATACCTCGACGAACTCTCTTTTTTGGCCCATACGGCCGGGGCAAAGCCCCTCAAGCGCTTTGTCCAAAAAATCCAAAAGCCCGACCCCAAAACCTATCTGGGTTCAGGCAAGGTGGCGGAAATTGGCCGCTTTGTCAAGGAGGAAAAAATCGACTTAGTGATTTTTGACGATGAGCTGTCGCCTTCCCAAATCAAGAGCGTTGAGAAAATACTGGATACCAAAGTGCTCGACCGCACCAATCTCATTCTAGACATTTTCGCCCAGAGAGCGCAAACCTCCTACGCCCGGGCCCAGGTGGAACTGGCTCAGTACGAATATCTCCTACCCCGATTGACCAATATGTGGACCCACCTCAGCAAGCAAAAAGGGGGCATCGGTATGAAGGGTCCCGGGGAACGCGAAATTGAAACCGACCGCCGCATCATTCGGGATAAGATTTCTCTGCTCAAAGGCAAGCTGGCCAAAATTGACAAGCAAATGGCCGTGCAAAGGGGCAACCGGGGAAGCTTGATCCGGGTGGCCCTGGTAGGCTACACCAATGTGGGGAAGTCTACCCTGATGAATTTACTGAGCAAAAGCCAGGTATTTGCCGAAGACAAATTGTTTGCCACCCTCGATACTACCGTACGCAAGGTGGTCATTGACAACCTGCCCTTCCTGCTCACCGATACGGTGGGCTTTATCCGCAAACTGCCCACCCAATTGGTCGAATCGTTTAAGAGTACCCTGGACGAAGTGCGCGAAGCGGATTTATTGGTTCACGTGGTAGATATTTCCCACCCCAATTTTTTGGAACATATCGATACGGTCAACCGCACCATTGCAGAAATAGACGGGCAGGATAAACCCCAATTGTTGGTTTTCAATAAAATTGATGCTTATACCCCGGAAGAACGGGATCCCGACGATATCGAAGAGGCTGAACCGCGCCATTACAGCTTGGAAAGGTGGCAGAAGACCTGGATGGCGCAGAGCGAGACGCCGGCCGTTTTCATCTCCGCGGCCAAAAAAGAGAATCTTGCCGGACTGCGGAAGGCACTTTACCGTGAAGTAGCCCATTTGCACCGCCAACGCTTTCCCTACAACAACTTTCTGTATTGAAAAGAACGCGCCCTTAAAGCGCTAAAGCAGAGAAAAAATTCTCTGCTATCGAACATAGCCTGACCGCCTGAATGCCCATGGGCAGGCTACTTTCCCGCCACCCGCCGAATTGCCCGTGGGGATTTATGATTACCTTAGCTACGGTCGAAATTCATATCCAAATCCCAACCCTCGAATGAACGTTTTACTCCCTACCGATTTTTCTGAAAACGCCGATCTGGCCTGCGATTTTGCCTTTGACATCGCCAAGCGAAGCGGAGGTAAGGTAATGGCTATCAATGCCTATGATCTTCCCTATTCCGATCGTAGCATGACTACTTCATTGCTCGAAGTGATGAAGGAAAATGCCGAAAACAACATGAACGAGTTCAAAAAACGACTCGAGGGCTACGGTACGCCTTTTGAAACCGAAGTAATACTGGGGAATCCCATTCGCATCATCAAGGAAAAGGCCCACAGCGGAACTGTGGATATTATCGTGATGGGAACCAAAGGAGCCAGTGGCCTGGAAGAGATCCTGATCGGCTCCAACGCCGCATCAGTGATCCAGAACTCGAACGTTCCGGTATTGATTATCCCCCCCCAGGCAGAATTAAAACCCTTTGAAAAAATTGTCTTTGCCAGCGACTTTAACCTGGTCAATCAAGCGGGAGCCCTGGCGCAATTGCGCCAGTTTGTCGAGCTCTATGGCGCGGCGCTCGATGTGGTGCATGTGCAAAAGGATTCAGGCTCTCCCAGCGGTACCCGTGAAGCGCTGGCCAAAGCCTTTGAGGGATTGGCCTTTGAATTCACCATTTTGCACAACGACAATGTAGAAGCCGCGGTAACGCAGGAAGCGGAAAAAGAAAAGGCCCAGGCAATTGCGGCCGTTTCCAGGCGCTACGGTTTCTTCGAAGGACTTTTTCACCGCTCCTTGACCTCTAAATTGGCCTATCACACCCATATTCCTTTGCTTGTTCTCCACGAACCCAAATAGGGCTTTTTGCCTTATTTAGACCAGTGGTGCAATTGGCAGGAGAAATGCAAGCAATCGAAGATTGGCTTCCCGCCCGGGCCAAGCCGTTGATAATCGCTGGCCCGTGTAGCGTGGAAAGGGAAGCGCAAATGCTTCTTACCGCGAAGGAGTTGGCTTCTTTGGGAGTGGTAAGCGCTTTGCGCGGAGGGGTCTGGAAACCGCGAACCCAACCGGGTTCATTTGAAGGGATGGGTCTTCCCGCTTTGGATTGGTTAAAAAATGCCGGTCGTGAAACGGGACTGCCCGTGATGACTGAGGTGGCTAATGCGCGTCACGTTGAAGCCGCCCTGGCCGCGGAGATTGATATGCTTTGGATCGGAGCCCGCACCACAGTAAACCCCTTTTACGTGCAAGAGATTTCCGACGCGCTGCGGGGTGTGGAAATCCCTGTTCTGGTCAAAAACCCCATCCATCCGGAAGTAAAGCTCTGGCTAGGAGCCCTGGAGCGCCTGCAAAAGAGCGGTATCAATCAACTTGCCGCCATTCATAGAGGCTTTTATGCTTACCAAAGCCAACCCTTTCGCAACGAGCCCAAATGGGAAGTGTTTTTTGAACTGCGCCGCCTTTGGCCCGAGCTTACGGTAATTTGTGATCCAAGCCATATTGCCGGTAAAAGTGCGCTCATTGGCGAAGTGTGCCAAAGTGCTCTAGACCTGGGTTTGGACGGCTTTATGATCGAAAGCCACATTGAACCCGCTAAGGCCTTGAGCGATGCAGAGCAACAGGTGACGCCCACAGAGCTGGGTATCATTCAACAGCAACTCGAATGCCGCTCAGAAAATCCCGGTGATCCGCTGATTATCGATCAACTGGAAGAACTGCGGCAGCAAATCGATGGGGTAGACCGCGAAATTCTGATCAAGCTGCAGGAAAGACTGGCCATAGTGGATAAAATCGGCCCGGTAAAATATGCCCACGGAACAACCATTTTTCAAATGAAACGGTGGTTCAATGTTCTGGCCGACCGAAAGGCTTTGGGCAAAGAACTAAACCTGGATGAAGAAACAGTCCACGAGCTCTTCCAACTCATTCACAAGTACAGCATCGACCGGCAGATTCAAGCCAAGCCTTAGGCCCGCGCATTGCTTAAATTTGCGGGAAACCTAAATCTGCCTACCCATGAACTACCTTTGGACCTTGCCCCCGGAAGAACTTAATCCGGTGGCGAAAGACTTACATCATGCCCTGAAAATCAAGCCGATTTTTTGCCGCATGCTCAGCCAACTGGGCATTCGGAACTATTCGGAAGCGCGGGCCTTTTTCCTCCCTGAACTGGACAAACTCCACGACCCCTTCTTGCTGAAGGGTATGGATATCGCCGTAAGGCGCATTGAGCAGGCCATTGATAAGGGAGAAACCATTATGATCTACGGCGATTACGACGTAGACGGCACCACGGCGGTATCCTTGCTCTACTCCTTTTTAGAGCCTCACTACCCCAATTTGATTCCCTACATTCCCGATCGCTACCGCGAGGGTTACGGCATCTCCCGACAGGGTATAGAATACGCCCTGGACGAGGGGGTATCCCTGGCCATCGCCCTGGACTGTGGGATAAAGGCGGTTGAGCAGATTGCCTTTGCCCGGGAAAAAGAGCTAGATTTTATTGTTTGCGACCACCACACCCCAGGGCCGGAGCTTCCGGCCGCTCTAGCTATCCTCAATCCCAAACAGTCCGATTGTCCTTACCCCTTCAAAGAGCTCAGCGGCTGCGGGGTGGCCTTTAAATTGGTGCAAGCCCTGTGTGCTCAATGGCAAAGGCCGACAAAGGAGTGGGAAGAGCTGTTGGATCTGCTGGCCATTAGCATCGGTGCGGATATCGTTTCTCTGCAGGGTGAAAATCGCCTTCTTGCCTACCACGGACTAAAGCAGATCAATCAAAGTTCCCGCTATGCCTTAAAAGCTCTGGCCGAAGCAGCGGGTAAATCTCCCGGGCAATTGACCATCAACGATGTGGTTTTTCTTTACGGCCCGCGCATCAATGCCGCCGGTCGCCTTGAGCACGGCATGAAAGCGGTGGAATTGCTTACCAGAAAGGACCCCTCCCTCGTCGAGCACCTTTGTGCCGAACTAAATCAACGCAACACCGAGCGAAAGGCCATTGAACGTCAAATTGCCGAAGAGGCTGAGCAACAGATTGAAGAGGTCCTTCCCGATGATGCCTACAGCACGGTGGTATTTGCTCCCCATTGGCATAAGGGAGTAATTGGTATTGTCGCTTCCCGCCTGATTGAAAAGTACTATCGGCCCACGGTCGTGCTGACCGAAAAGGATGGCTGGTTAACCGGGTCGGCCCGCTCGGTAGAAGGCTTTGACCTTTATGCGGCTCTGGACCAGTGCCGAAATCAGCTGACCCAGTTTGGGGGGCATAAGTATGCAGCGGGCATGACCCTTAAAAAAGAGCAATTTGAAGCTTTTAAAGCCGCCTTTGAGCAGGCGGTAAAAAACATGATCCGCCCCGACCAACGCGTGCCGCGCTTGAACATTGCCGGGATCCTGGAGGTGGACTCCATTACTCCTCGTTTCTACCACACCTTGCAGCGCTTTGCCCCTTTTGGCCCCTACAATCCCCAACCCATTTTTGTGCTGCACCGCCTGGCTGATGCCGGCTCTTATGCCGTGGGTGAAGACAGAAAACACCTCAAAATAAGCCTCTGTGATTCCCGGGGTCGGCGGGTTGAAGGTATCGGTTTCAATTTGCAAGATAAGTGGCAAGCCCTGGAGGACAAGAATGATCTCTCCATCGCTTTTCACCTGGAATCCAACGTGTATCAAGGGCAATGGCGCCTTCAGCTGCGGGTTTTAGACCTAAAGCCCACTCAGGAAGCCCTGGGTTCTTCCCCAGTGTTGACCGCCAATTGAGGGGTCTTGCCGGGCTCCTCTACCGGCAGAGGCAAGGCGTCTAATTCGGCTTTTCGGAATTCGAGCAAGGCCTTGAATTCTTCAAGATAAGCTTGCGCCAAGGGTTCGGCATCCGGAAGGTCTTGAGCATAGGGATCCACTTGAACGCCGTTCTTCCAAAAGCGATAGCAAACGTGAGGCCCGGTGGCCAGGCCGGTGCTGCCCACATAACCGATAACTTCTCCCTGCTTGACCACTTTTCCCGGTCTGATGCCCTTGGCAAAGCGGCTCATATGCAAATACTGGGTGGTATAAACCGCATTGTGCCTTACTTTGACGTAGTTGCCGTTGCCTCGGGTGTAGCTCGCGGCAACAACTTTGCCATTGGCGGTGCTGCGAATAGGGGTTCCGTGGGGAGCGGCGTAGTCGGTGCCCAGATGGGCTTTGTATCGTTTCAACACAGGATGAAAGCGCTTGCGGGTGTAGCGGCTACTTATGCGGGCGTACTCAAGTGGGGCGCGGAGGAAAGCCTTGCGCAAGTTCGCACCGCTTTCATCAAAATAGTCGCTGTAACGCCCGCTATCGGCTTGAAACCAAAAGGCGTAAAAGTCTTTGTCCCTATGTCCGAAGTCGGCGGCCAATATCCGACCAATGCCTACCTGCACGGTATCATCAATGTATTTTTCCTCGTACACAACTTTGAAATAGTCTCCCTTGTCGATGCGGAAGAAATCGATGGTCCAGGCATATATTTGGCTGAGTTCCATCACCAGGGCCGGCGAGCCACCCGCCGCCACAATTGTTTCATAAAGAGAAGAGCTAATGCGACCCGTGATGTGCTTTTCGCGGATGCAAACTTCCTTACTTCCCGCATGAACCCAGGCCGAATCGCTCAGGTCAAAAACGAAAAAGTTTACCAGATCGGGTTGGTAAACCATGTAGCGTGCCACTGGCAAACTATCCCCCGGCCGGCAAAAAAGCCAATAGGGTTTGCCACTGCGCAGTTGCCGCAAGTCAAAAACGTCCTTGCCTTTCTCGGCTATTCGATGGATGATGGGGTAGCCCACCCCATAACGGGTGAGGATATCGCTGAAACTTTCTCCCGGAGCGATGATGTTTTCTTTTATGTCAAAAGAATCCAGGGGCAGGCCAAAAAGGGTTTCCGGCGGGCTGGGCGGCTTTTCGGCAAGAGGGGCGTCCGCGTCTAAGTCCCCAACCAGAGCCTTATTTTCCGCCAAAAACTGGTCGAAAACGCATTGGTCATTTAAGAGAAAAACCGTGAGGAACAGGAGGAGAATGGGCAGGCCAAACTTCAGGTACTGAGTCATAAAAAGGGGACGCCTTTGGCGGCGTCAATATACAAACTATCGCCAAGGCGATTGGACCCCAGGCGGGAGTTTATCCCCGGGCTTCTTCAAGCACCGAATGAACCCAGGCCTTGCCCCATTCTTCTACTTCCTTATCTGTCCAAAGTTGGGGGTAGAAAATGCGCTTTTGATAGCGCGGAGGCAAATACTTCTGCCAATTGGTTCCGCCGGTAGAAAGAATGTCGCTGGGTTTCCTGGCCAAATAGACCACCGAAGTGCGGTAGTGCTGCAGAGGCCAGTTTACGTTAACGTTCAAATCTAGGCTGCGCAACTCGGTTCTTATTTCCTCATAATCGGCGGCCGTTTTGGGAATGCTCCGAAAGAGCTGCCAGAGGTTGCGAGCTTTGTACTCTTGGGCCATCTTGATCAAAGGCTCGCTGTACTTGCGCTCAAACTGTTTCAGGGTAAGGGTTTTGGCTCCGGTATCGGCCATGGTAGCCCCCTTTTTCCAGTAAATGTATTGGAAACACTCCTCGATCTCTGCCTCTTGTTCCTGCATCTGCTGGCGCCACTCTTTGTCCACCAAATTGATCAAATCGGTGGCGGCAATTTCGATCATGCGGTATTGCGCCGACTGAAAACCGCTCGCGGGAATCAGTGACATACGGAAACGCAAAAATTGCTCCCGGTCCATGCCCTTCTCCATCACGCCAAAGGAGTGGATCAGGGCTTCGAAATAGCGGTTCATCCTTTGCACTTTGAGCAGGAACACCGCGTGATCCAAATCTTCCGCGAAAGCGAGCTGCCGCAACTCGTGAAGGGTAAGCTTGAAGTAAAGCTCCGTAATTTGGTGATACATGATAAACACCTCCTCATCGGGAAAAGAGGTGATGGGCTTTTGCAAGCTCAGGAGGGTATCCAAATGGATATAATCCCAATAGGTGTTGTAATCCTGATAGAGCAAACCATCGAGAAATGCCAGCAATTCCTGGCCGCTGGCCTCGTATTTTTTGGCAAGGGCCTCCAGGCGTTCCTTAATCTCTGGGCGGATGTTTTCCATAGCGCAAGCCCAAATATATTCAAAACGCCGACTAAAAGAAGGGGCTGGGATGACGCAAGCCCTCAAAGCCGGTCAACTCCACCTTAATGCTGCCCACCAGCAATTCCGACTTTACCAGAATGGGAATTTTATTGGGATCATCGGTTACCCAAATGGTCATGCTTTCTTCTTCTTTGAAAACCCGCCCTTTTTGCAAGGTAGGCCGCAGCACCAGGCACTTAACCTTGCCGAAGTCGGTCTTGATTGTTTCCCGGCCAATAAGCCGCAAGCGAAAGGGAAACTGCTCGTGGTCCAGGAACATGGTAAAAGCAATGTCATCGCCAGTTTTCAATTTAGCCGCATCCACCGATCGGGCGTAGTAGAAACTGCTGAACATATCCTGGGCGTAATCTGGAAAGTTGAAAATGCCCTTGTCGGGATGTTCCAAATCCTTTACCACTTTTTGGGCTTGATCGAAAATGAGGTGGCGCTTGATGATGTGCCCTCCTTCGTCTACATCGCGAATGAACTCCCAGGGGGCCAGTGCCGCTGTATCGATAAAAGACTCGTAGCGATCGCGGGTACGGAAAAACCATTCGGCCATGCCAATGGACACCCCGGTACCCACTACGTGATAAACTGGGCGTCCTGCCCGTTGGGTATGGGCCCGCACCTCCACCGTTGCTTTGCCCGCCTTGATGATGCCGTAGCGAATTTGGTAATGGAGCTTCTCTCCTACCCGAAAAGCCTTCTGCGGACGGTACCTAAGCGCATTGGGGTCAGTGGCCGATGGCTCTTGGCCCATGCTTCCCCGCAAGGGTAAAAAAAGGAGCCCGATAAGTAACAGAAGCTGGCGCATACCTAGTTTTTGATTGCGGTGCAAATGCAGTGCCAATTGCTTACACTACGATGTTGATGATCTTGCCCGGAATGGCAATGACCTTTCGGGGCGCTTTGTTTTCCAGGTACTTTTGGGTCTGCTCCAGGGCCAAAACCGCCTCTTTTAAGCCCTCGGCATCCAGTTCCAAAGAGAGGGCCTGGGTAAACCGCAACTTGCCGTTGATCTGCACCGGATATTCCCGTACGCTTTCCTTGAGGTATTCCGGATTGGCTTCAGGAAAGGCCACGCCCGACACGCTACCCGGATGGCCCAAGCGATCCCAGAGTTCTTCCGCCACGTGGGGGGCAAAGGGGGAAAGCAAAACCACCAAGGGTTCCAATACCGACCTTTTATTGCATTGCAGATCCTGAAGTTGATTACGGCAATCATAAAG
>AACY020307304.1_pt1 | contig 10141 bp, 6 predicted proteins | sample 267378 | NCBI WGS metagenome assembly AACY02 (sample SAMN02954345, study PRJNA13694) | marine metagenome | biome: aquatic; feature: ocean; material: water; isolation source: isolated as part of a large dataset composed predominantly from surface... | reverse complement strand
GCAGTGCAGTACCGCAGTTTGGATAGGGAGGGCTGGCTGGCCTAGGCCTTTTTTCGCAGGAGAAGGGTGATCTTATTGAAGTCGGCAGCGGCGTTGATTACCTCGGCATAAGCCCGAAAGTGCTCTTTGGGATATACCATTCCCTCGTAATACTCGTACACTTTTACGGTGTAGCGCTTGCCCTCCTGCTGCAATTTGCTCTCGAAGCGGGCCCACTCCTTGCCTTCGTAGGTCAAATGGGCCTGCATTTCTACTTTTTCGGGGCTAAGTACCGCATAGCCTTCTGGTACTGTAAAACTTATTTCCCGATAATAGACTCTTCCGTAGGGGTTTTCGATATCGAAAAGGCGGACCGTGTCTTCATAATACATCTCGGTTTGCGGGCCAATCAGCCGTCCAATTTTGAAGAGGTAGTCCGGACCGGCGGTTTCTACGTATTCGCTGTTTTTTAATCGCCCCTCGATGACCAGCGGTTTGCGGCCCAACCACTGCCCACTGGCATTCTTAAAGTCAATTTCCTCTACCTCTGATTCCTCATCGACGTAGGTCAATAGCTGTTCGGTATACTCCAGGCGGTCGTCTTCATCGCTAATCAGCTCAAAGGCCGGTTGAAAGGCCCGGGCCACATAACCGGTTACCGCCCTACGGATGTTAAGGGCATTGCCGTAAAAGTCAGAACCGAAGTCGACGTCCACCAATAAACTGTCGGTACTAAATTTGGCCGGTCGATAAGGGATATCCATTATCTGGGAAATGGCCACCAACCGATCATCCAATTCCATAGCCTGAATAAACAGACCCTTGGTGCCGGTGAGCATGAAGTTAATCACCCCATTGCGGGCAACCGGATCGCTGAAATCAATAAAGGCATCCTCCTCGGGCAGATATATTAGCAGGTCGTTGAGGAAGTTATTGGTTTGAAAATCGGGGTCGAATTTGAGTACCGCGCGGTTACTGGTGTATACGATCTGATAATCGATCCCTGCCCTTTTAAAGAGCTGGTGGTAAAGTCTTAGGGCCCCGCTGCTCGTGTAGGCTTGATTGTCCAGCACCACTTCGAGGTCGGCCAGGGCGGGAATGTTGCGGTCAACGTAATTGAAATTGTCTTTCAAATACTGGTCGATGCGCAGCGCCAGGGAAGTTTGTTGGTAGCTGGATTTTTCAATCTGCTTGAGCAGTTTGTCCAAACCTTTCTCCGTTGAGCGGCTCAGCTCCACTTTGTTGGCTACATAGTCTACCACGTTTTGCGCAATCTTGCTGTAGGCGGTAATGTTGCGGTTGCCGGTGTAGAGGTTTTGATCCAGTTTGAAAATAACCCGCCCGTAGTTGTCGTCTGAAGTGGCCATTACCTCCTCCTTAAAGGCGGGTACATTATCGGTATGCAGGTAAATGCGGTTTTCTTCATCTAAAGTGGTATCGGTTTGCACCGAATCCGCGAGGTGATAAACCTTAGCGCTAAATACCAGGTGGTCAGGAGAGATGACGTCCAGTTCAAAGCGTTCCACCGGCAGGTCGTATTGATATTCAATCTCAATGCCCGAGGTGGTGGGATTTTCCCTAAGGATGTAGTAAAACTCAACCACCGTACCTTCTTCCAGCCCTTCAAAGGCGGCATAGGTATATTCGGCGTTGTTGTCTTCTGAGGTTCCAGTGCGGATATCGTCTTCTCGCAATTCCTTTACCTCCTGGCCTTTGATGGCCCGGCCCCGAAAAGCGAGAATCTCTTCCCCAGGCGATTTGGGAATGTAAATTTTATTGAAGCTTTCAATTCCTTCGGGGCTATTGAGATATACCTGGCGATGGAAGAGCTTGTCTTGCACAAAATTATCGTCTACAAAATGGTAGCGGTAGATGAATTTGTTTTTCAGGAAGAAAAAGTCCGCGGTGTCGTTCCCTTCTCTTTCTGCATATTGAGCTTCTCCCCAGTCGTAACTTTGCGCCTCAAAAAACTGAGCGCTTAGCAAGAATGGAAGGCAGGTGAAAATGAGAATTAGGGGGTAGGTTTTAAGCATTGCGTTGCAGGGTTAAGGATTTGCGATAGTTCTCGCGCAATTCGCGAATAAAACGGTTCCAATCGGCCATTTGCTCTTTTTCCACCCGCAGGGTATCTACCCAAATTTCGAGGCGGTAGGTTACGCTTTCCGGGTCTTCCTGCTGATAGCTGAAACGGTAGCGAAAGGGGCCAAAGTCGTTTTCCGCTTTCGCGGGAAGAGCCAACACCTGGTGACCCGGGGGCAGGCTCAGGCGATTTACCCTTTGCAGATGAAAGGTTTTTTCCAGGTCCAGGGGATGGCTGCGCTCTTCCTGATATAGATCCGCCAAGGGTTTTTCCAGATTGAGGTTGAGATACAACTTATCATTCAAGCGCTGGGCATAAGCGGGCACTCGAAAACTATAACGCACCACCGTGGCACTATCCTGTCTCCCGTAGTGTTCTATATCGGTTTTGCACCGATTGTTGCCTTTTTGAAAGGTGTTTTCCAGACGTTGATTGAGTTTTTCCGAATCCTTCTGCTCCAAATTGCGATTCATTTGATGGGCATAGTAGCCAAAGAGGTCATTCTGACCCTCGCCCACCAAGTCCTCGCCTTCCAACTGCAGGGCAATAGTATCGCGATCGAGGTTTAAGGAAGCCGGTAAAATGGGGATGACTTCCACCCGATAGGCATCGGCGCTGAGGCTTATCAGGGCTTCTTTGCCCTGAGTAAAGCTGGAAGGATAAGGAAAGGGAAGGCCTTTATTGGTAGGGTCCAAAAAGTGCCATTTCCCTTGCAAGCGCAGGCCAGCAATCATATGATTGTCGGCCAAGGCCGAGGGCACCCTTTCGTAGCGGTAAGGAATGCGGCGGGTACCAACCCAAACCGGATAAGCTTCCAGTCCGGCATAACGCATCATTGCCACCAGGAGGATACTCATATCCTTGCAATCACCGTAGCGTCGATCGCAAACCGTACTGGGCGACCGGGGGTGGAAACCACCCAGCCCTTCTTCTATAGCGATGTAGCGGATAGACTGATTAACCCATTCATACAGGGCCTCTGCTTTTTCCCGGGGGGTATTCAGGTCTTTGAGAACACTATCCGCAGCCTGGCGGGCTTGGTTTCCGGGATCGTCCAGGTCCAGGTCGGCCAGGAAGGTGCGGTACCAGCGATGGAGATCATCGAGGTTACGCAAAACGGGCTGCTGGCCTTCCGCATCCTCGAAAGAGTGCACCCGATAAACCAGATGGGGACTGAGGTGCAGGAAAGGGGGGGCTTGGTCTTCTTCCTTCAGGGCGGGAATTTGGCGTTTGCGCCAACGGAGGATGCGGGTGGAACCCTTTATTTCAGTTTCCCTTTCAAACCAGGTGCTATCGCAGTGAAAGTAATCCACGTCCACGCGGATGCCTTTCTCCAGTTCGAGGGTAAACACTTGTTCTTCGGTGTAAAGCCGACCCTGAAAAATGGCTCGTCCGTAAAGCCTGGGCTCGCTTATGGTTTCCCGGTAGATCATTTCCGTCATCGCGCCTTTGCGCAGTTCGTCAAAAGAAAATCGCTTGGCCCAGGTGCCGTCGTGAAATACCTGGTCATCCAGCATCTTTTCGTCGGTGAAATCCCGCACCCGCTGTTTCCGGTATTTGTCCTTTTCCCAGTCCGGCAAAAAGGCATAGGCTTCGATATCGGTTATCTCGCTAAAAGGGGGCTCGTATTCCAGGCGCACGTCCATCGGACCATTGAGTCGCGGGCTTTGGAAATAGGTGAGGAGGTAGTTTTCCTCTTCCATTTGCAATTGGCCTTTTTTGACCGCCATCCGTACGACCGTTTCTTCTTTGAGGCGAACGACCGATTCGTCCCCAAAGCGCTCGGCCCAGTCACTGGGCTTTTGGCTCCAAAGGCTAGCGCCAGAAAGAAATAGAATGCAGAGCAGGCTTCGCTTACAGCACCTCATAAAGGTCATCTCCCACATAGCGATATCGATTAGCTTCCTGGCCGTCCTCATTATATTCGGTCGCAATACCGTTGATGCGCCCGGAGCGGTAAGGAATTTTGCGACGCACTTGTCCATTGGAGTAGTATTCGGTGGTCAAGCCTTCCAAATAGCCTTCGACCCGAGTTTCTTCGCGAATGAGATTCCCCTCTCCGTCATAGGAACGGATGGTTCCCATGCGGTTATTGTCTTTATACTGGCCCTGGTAAGCCAAGCTGCCATCGGGGTTGTATTCCAGGTACTCCCCCTCCAAATAACCCTTTTCCAATCGGTAGGAACGCGCCAATTGGCCATCGGGATAATACGATTTCACTTCCGCCGTTCCGTTGGGGATGCCCACCGAATCAAGGGCAGTACCGGATGCGCTCAGTCGGGAGGCATAGCCCACAATCCGACCGTGATCGTAATAGCGGATGTGGTTTAAAACCCCGCTGGGGCTGTAAAAATGGCGGGCACCGTGTAGCGAACCGAGGTAATAATGCCCTTTTTCCCGCAACGAGCCGTCTTCGTGATATTCTACGTAAGGTCCGTGGACCTCACCGTTGAGGTATTGCTTTTGTTCCTCAAGTTGACCGTTTTCGTGGTAATCCTTCCATTCCCCAATGGCTTGGGTGAGGGAGTAGGAGCCATTCTGACGCAATTGGCCATTGGGGTAAAACCACTGCCAGTTTCCGTAGCGATTGCCATTGAGAAAAGCACCCTTGGTTTCGATTGCCCCGGAGCCGTAATACCAGGTAGCTTGGCCGTCGTAGAGATTACCGGCACTTTCGATATGGTAGCGCTCCTGTCCGTTGGGATAAAGGGCAATGTCGGGTTCACGCGCACCGGAAAAGGTTTCCCGGTGGTGCATGGTATCGCCCAACCAGCTTTCGGTTTGGTAAAGCACGCCCCTGTCGAAGAATTTTATCATTTCCAAAAGGCCTTCCTCGGAGTAAGTCTTTTGCGGTCCATTGATCTCATTGTCCAGGTAAAAGCTGCTGGTAATCAGGTTTCCGTTGAAGTCATATTCCCGAACTTCTCCCTGGCGCTGATCGTCTACATACCAGCCTTCTTCGCTCATGGTGCCGTGGTCAAAATATTCCACGTAATACCCCTGGCGTTGGCCCTCATCGTATAAATAGCGGGCTTTTAACTGACCATTGCCCCAATACAGCCGGGTTTCCCCGTGCAGTTGCCCTTCTTCATTGTATTTCTCAAGGGTTTGCAGGCGCCCATAGCCGTCGTAGTATTTCCATTCGCCTTCTTTGTGGTCGCCGTGGTAATGGCCTTCGGCTATTTTTTGGCCGTATAGGTTGAAGTTCTCGAAGTAAAATTTGCCCCACTTTTCCTTTTCCTGGGCCAGGATTTCCCCTTGCCGGTTGTAGATGGTATAGGCGGTGATTTCCCCTCCTTTGTAGGTCATTTCGGACTTTTTCCGCCCCGAATCATCGTACTCGATGGAGCGTCCGGTTTGCTTGCCCTTTTCATCGAACGACTCTTCGGTACGAAGCACACCAAGTGGATTATAGGTCTTCCAGGTTCCCGATTTGATCCCTTCCTGATAGGCCCCTTTGGCTTCCATTTGCCCGTTGGGGTAGTAGGAAAGATAGTCTCCGTGCAATTCGCCTTCCAGGTAGCCGGTTCGGGCCTTTTCCTGTCCGTTGGGATGAAAGAAAACCGCTTTTCCATCTCTTTGGTCTTCGGCAAATTCAATGCGTGAGGCCAGGCTGCCCTCTTCGTGAAAATAAATGGCCTTGCCCAGAGCAAGACCGTCGCTATGGGGGACTTTGCCCGATACCTGACCATTGGCGTAGTAATAGGAAAGGGTGTCGCTGAGCTTGCCTGCGTCAAAGTGCATCAAACGGGTAAGAATGCCGTAGCGATTGTAAAGTCGACTCGGTCCATCGAACTCTCCGTCCACATAGTTGGCGGTGAAAAATATACGCCCGTTGTCGTGGTATTCGCGGCTTGGACCCTGGGGCAGGTCATCGGCGTATATGGTAACCCTACTGGTATCGCCATTGTCGTGATAGAAAATCCATTGGCCTTCGCGATTGCCATTGTCATAAATGCCCTCCGAAGCTTTAGAACCATTGGGATGAAAAAAGACAAAAGGTCCCTGTGCCATGCCTTTTTTGTTGACCTCACCCACGGCACTCAAGCGGGTGGAGCCTTCGTGGTAGAAGAAGTTGACCACCGGCGCATCGGGGTCATAGCCGCGGTGGTGCTCGTTGTGTATTTCCCGCAATTTTCCTACCGCCCAAGCTACAAAGTCGTTGATCTCCTCCGCCTTTTTCTCCCGCAATTGCTGGTGATATTCGCTTCCACTGCTGGCCACCAATAGGTAGGTTAGGGCTTCGAATTGATCATCTTCAATTAGCGCTTCGTAAAAGGGTTGGTAATAATTTTCCCAAAAGCCATTCCCAGTTTTGCGTTCGGCGATTTGGTGGTAGGCCAAATGCATTTGGCGGGCGAGGGGAAAGCGCACCGGATAGTCGTAATCGTAATCTTCGCGCAAAGCCACGAAACTCTTGATCAACAGGTCGGTACGGCGGTAGTTCTCATCAATTTCCAGTTCTACTCCACTGGGCTCGAAGGCAAAATCATCGGAAACCGCCTGATCGAATGCCACCAAAAAGGGGTTTACTCCATCGGCAGTAGGGTTGATCATAACGGCATAGCCCAGGGCCATCAAGGCCTGGGTAAATTTTTGTTCGTGAAAAGCACTTACCGCTAAGTTGAAGTGGGAGGCAAAGTGATAGGGATTGAGTTCAATGGCTTGGTACCAGTCTTGCACCGCCTCATCATCGCGGTCCAACCGATCGAGGAGGCGCCCTCGGCTGAAATAGAGTTGGTAATCGCTTGGGTAGCGCGCCAAAGCCTGGTTGTAGATTTCCAGGGCTTGGTCAAATTCATCTTCATCCGCGTAAGCGCTGGCCAAAAGATTGAGAAAACTGGCCCGGTAACCACGCTCTTCTTCAATCGCTTTGCGGGCTATGGCAATGGTCGTTTGGTTGGAATCCAGCAAGTAATAACAACGTCCCAACTCGTAGAGAGCGGCGTTGTAAATGCTGTCTCCCGGATGTATTTTTTCCAGCAAGGCAATGGCACTGTCGTAGGCTTCACGCTGCCGGTATTGCTCCGCGGCGTTATAAGCTTCGGCGCTGTTGAAAAGGGGAGGGTAACTTTGCTCGGTTTCCTGAGCCAAGAGCAAGCTCCAGCCCAAAAGAAAGGACAAGATAAAGAAGGGTAATCGCAACAAGGAAAGGGAAATTTTAATTCGCAAAGGGGCTGAGGGTACAAGAATAGGCCTTTTACCTTTTGGTTCAAAACAATCCCCGCACTTTTGGATCAGGGGGATTTTCCGTCCACTCGAGAGGGCCATCGCATCTTATCTCGATTACCATGGTCTCATCTGCGCCGAAAGCCTTGAGTATATCCTCTCTCCAGGCTTCGAATTGCTCATCTGAGAAATACTTGCAGGCCATATTGGCCACTATAATGCTTTGGGGATTTATCAAAATCAGGGTTGGCAGGGCATAGCGGAAATTCCTTACGGTGCGGGCCGGACGGATCTCTTCTCCCTCAATAAAGTTCTCCATCCAGTATTTAAGGGCATACTGGCGATCCAGGGGATTGGCGTAGGCAAACAAATCGAAATAGGTCCGGCTTTTGGATTGCTGCCCCAAATTGTTGGCAGTGCGCTCTTTACTCTTCAACATGAATGGATAATGCCACAGAGGGTCGGTATCATAGATCCCGCCGATGGGGCGAGGACTCATGTTTAAGTCGCGCAATTCGTAGCCCTCTTCCCTGAGGGCCAGGAAGCCGTCCAATTGCGATTTGAGGGCGGTAACGATGGAGTCATTCTGGGCGAAAGCGCCTGAGCTCGTGGTCAGAATGAGTACGATCAAGAAGGGGAGGGCCAGGGTTGAGCGCATGGTTTTTCTGTTTAGGGGCCGCGGTTTCATTTGTAAACAGCGGCTATTGAAGGGTTTTCTGTTGCAAGATGTGTTGCGAAAATTAAGCCAGAACAGGCAGATTTTTTTTAGAGTATAACTTTACCCTGGCGCAGCAGCGCTGCCCATTCCGGGGGCCATCCGAAGTGATTGCCGAGGAAATCGTCAAAAGCGTCTTTGGTTTCAGGAGACAAGAGGGCTTCAACTTCTGCCTGGGCCTGATTTCCCACCAGGAGCGGAACTTGGCCAGGAAACAGCGCATTGCCCTGACAAAAGGCAATCATCTGAAATGTTTCCCCTGGCCGGGGTATCTCGCCGCTAAAGTGGCAACGTTCCGCGCGGAAGTCCTGCCACAACTCCTCTTCATCGCCGGTCTTTCTGCGGGCCATTTCTTCCTGGTACTGCAACAGAGTCCTCTGAGATTCCTGGCTCATCTCTTTTCTCAGGTCGTCCATGCACTTTAGACAAACGGCGAAGTCAAAGAGCACTTGATCCGGATGATCGCCCCAAGGCTTTTTTACCACCCGCTCCACGCAATACAAACGACCACTGGCCAATAATTCGGCTTCACAAACCCGGCAATGCTGGTGGTAATTTTCCGGATCGTCGATCGGTCGGAATTGCTTCGGTATATCCATGCTGTTTTGCTGCTCAAGGTGCGTTGTACGAATGTAGCAAAGGCCTATGGCAATAAAAAAGCATTGTTTCTACTCGCATTTGCCTATCCAACTAATTGCTCTATATTTGCGCTCCGTTTTGCAAAACACCTTTTTGGGGCGATTAGCTCAGCTGGTTCAGAGCACCTGTCTTACAAACAGGGGGTCACTGGTTCGAATCCAGTATCGCCCACTTCCTTTCCTGGCCCTTTGGCGCATTCTTTTTTCTGACGGGAAGCTCCCTACATTGTTTATTTTGCATAGCCATTGGTCCGGCTAGCTTTCAATTAAGATGGCGTTCGACGCCAGATTGATGGAATCAGGGGGCAAAAATGGATAAAACCGGTGCCTGGTTTTGGCGAAGGTAGCCCCGCAGCATTCCCTTGGTATTGAAGCTCATCAGTACCTCACCTTCTTTACTGACTCCGATCAGTCCTCCGAAGCCGCCCAGATCGGTAAGTTCTTCAATCGCCCGGTCTGCAGCGTCTTGGGCGGATAAACCACCGTACAGATGCAGGGCATGTACGTTAAACGCGAGGGCCAGGCGAATAAAGTATTCTCCGTGCCCCGTGCAGCTAATGGCAACGGTTCGGTTGTCGGCATAGGTACCGGCGCCAATCAAAGGGGAATCTCCAATCCTTCCGTGCTGCTTGCCGAGCATCCCACCAGTAGAAGTTCCAGCCGCCAAATTTCCCTTTCCGTCCAGAATCGCGCAACCCACGGTACCCCATTTCCGGGGTTTTGGCTTGGATTGTCGCAGGCGATGCCACTGACGCAAACTTTTGCGGGTAATGAAATAATCAGATGGTACCAGAGTTAGCCCCAGTTCCTCAGCAAAGGCATCGGCGCCAGCCCCACTGAGCAAAACGTGGGGTGAACTGTCGAGCACTGCTCGAGCTGCGGAAATGGGATTTTTGGTACTCTGCAGGCCTGCTACTGCCCCGGCCTGGCGGTTTTGCCCGTCCATGATGGAGGCATCCAAACTGGCTCTGCCTTCCCAATTCAGCACCGCTCCGCGGCCCGCATTAAAGAGGCTATCGTCTTCCAAAAAAATAATCACCCTTTCCACCGCATCCAGGGCGGTACCGCCACTGTCCAGGCATTGGGCCGCAAGCTGAAGGGCTTTGCCCATACTTTGCCGGTAGGCTTCTTGCTCCGCTGACGTCAGCAATTCTTCACTAAGCCCATTTCCGGCTCCTCCGTGGAGGACGATCACATAGTCTTGGGCTCCTAAAGACCCGGCAAAGAGGAGGATGAGAATAAAAAAATTCCGCATGGGCAAGGTTTTACTTGGGTTCGCCGGATTGGGGGTAATGCGGCAGGGCCTCGGCAACCACAAAGGTGCTACCGCCTATAAAAATCAGATCATCGGCCAGGGCGCGGCGTTTGGCCTCGGCCAAGGCCTTGCTTACCGAATCAAAGAGGAGCAGGTGTTCAAAGCCAAATTCTTTCATTGCTGCCGCCAATTCCGTCGCTTCCAATCCCCGCGGGACCTCAGGTTTGCTGAGATAAAAATAGCCTTCGCGCGGCAACTTTGGTAAAATGCCTGCCAGGTCTTTGTCTTTTACCGTGCCCCATACC
>AACY020305180.1_pt1 | contig 10151 bp, 11 predicted proteins | sample 267378 | NCBI WGS metagenome assembly AACY02 (sample SAMN02954345, study PRJNA13694) | marine metagenome | biome: aquatic; feature: ocean; material: water; isolation source: isolated as part of a large dataset composed predominantly from surface... | reverse complement strand
GTTGACCGCTGTTGAGAAGAAAGATCGCCCCCTTGCCCTCTCCGGGTTCGGGGATGTTTACCGTGCCCAGTTCGTCTTTGGAGCGGATCAGTACCGGCAGTTTGAGGAAGCAGATGAGGGGATCCAAGCCGCTGCTCTTGCCGTGAAAATAGCTTTCCATCTGCCCCAGAATTTGCTTGAGCTTCTGGATATTTTCTTTGCTGAGGTCGTTTTCCGGGTCGATCCTTTCCTGGGCATAACGATCGTAAATGGCTGCGACCAAGGCGCCGCTGGAGCCTACGCCGTAGCCTTCGGGGATGCTGCTGTCGAAATAATAACCCGCGTTGAGATCGGCTCCGAAGCGTTCTAGGTCTAAGGGTGCGAGCAGCTCCCCTTGGAGGTCCATTTCCAACAGGTACTGCTGGTACTTCTGCAGGTTTTGGTTTGAGCGCTCCGCTACCCCGTGCAAATCCCGCGCCTGCTTGAAGGCCCCCTGATAATAGTTAAAGGGAATAGACAGGGCCTGGGAATCGTTGATGATTCCGTATTCACCAAAGAGGAGAATTTTGGCGTAGTAAAAGGGATTTGCTTTCATATTTCCAGGCGTATAGGTCCTTTCCCAGACTGATCGCGAATATACGCGCCTAATCCAAAACCTTCTTTATGGGCAATAACCCAATTTAATACTTCTTGTTCAATGTCAGGGGGATAGAGCAGGTGGATATTGGCTCCGGCATCAAGGGTGAAATAAAGGGGGAGGGCTTTTTCGCGTCGCCAGGCCCACAATGCTTCGATCCAGCGTAAAGTGTCGGGCTTCATCAGCAAGTAATAGGGCTTGGAGCTCATCATCATAGCGTGCAGGGTAAGGGCTTCACTCTCAAGCATGGTCCCGAAGGCCTCCCAGTCTCCGGCCCGCAGGATTTCTTTAAGGGCGGATAGATTTTGGCCGGCTTGCTGAAAACGGGCTTCCGCGAAAGCGTGCCCCTCCATTAGGCGATGACCGGCGCTGCTGCTCACCGATTTCTGGCCTTGCTCGACCAATAAGATGCAGTCGCCCACTTGGTTAAAACTGGGGTGGAGCTCATCGGGATAGGGTATGGCGTAGGTGTCGTTGCTTTCCGCGAAAGCGCTATGCCGCCCCCAAAGCACCAGGGGACCATAAACGGATCGGCTGGCGCTGCCTGAGCCCAGGCGGGCCCAATGGCTGGCGGTACGGAAAAAGTCTTCCTCCTCCTTCCCGGAGGCCTGTTGACGCAAATCCAGCAAACACAAGGCCAGCGCACTCAGGCCACTGGCGCTGCTCGCAATACCGCTGCTGTGGGGAAAGCTGTTGTGGGTATCGATGCGCAAGTCCAGGCCTCTCAAAAAGTCGGCTTCGGGCCCCAGGCGGGCCAGAAACTGCTGGATTTTTGGCTCGAAATCCGGCCGGGCTTGCCCGTCGAGAAAGAGTCGGATGCGAAAATCGCGGGTGCCGGTTTTTCCTTCGTTGCGAACCGTAGTGTCGGTATGGCTTGCGCTCAAGGTATAACTGAGGCTGGCATTGGCCGGCAATTGGCCCGGGTATTTACCCCAATACTTGATTAGGGCGATATTGGAAGGACTGCGCCAGGAGCTTTGCATGGGGAGATATTAGCTATGACCTTCAACCTGGGCCGCGGGAATGATCTTGCGCACCAAGCCTTGCAAAACTTTGCCGGGTCCCAACTCGATGAAATGGGTGGCGCCTGCTTCACTCATGGCCTGTACACTTTGGGTCCAGCGTACCGGCCCGGTCAGTTGCCGGATTAGGTTTTCCTTGATTTGGCCGGGATCGACCGCGGCCTGGGCGTTTACGTTTTGATACACCGGGCAGCGCCCCCGTTGAAAAGAAGTGTTCTCTATCGCCGAAGCCAATTGCTCCTCAGCGGGCTGCATGAGGGGAGAATGAAAAGCCCCACCAACGGGCAAGACCAGCGCTCGCTTGGCGCCGGCTGCCTTCATTTTTTGACAGGCTGCTTCTACCGCCGCAACGCTGCCGGATATCACCAGCTGCCCGGGGCAGTTGTAGTTGGCCGCAACCACCACTCCTTCGGTAGCCTTACAAAGGGCCTCTACCTGCTCATCAGCCAATCCCAGTACGGCGGCCATGGTGGAAGGTTCCGCTTCGCATGCCCTTTGCATGGCCTGGGCCCGCTGGCTTACCAGCTGCAGGCCATCGGCGAAGGTCAGCACGCCGTTGGCTACCAGCGCCGAAAATTCACCCAGGGAGTGCCCCGCAACCATATCGGGAGCAAAGTGGGGCTGAGTTTTGGCCAAAACAACCGAATGCAAAAAAACCGCGGGCTGGGTTACCCGGGTTTGTTTGAGGTCTTCGGCCGTGCCGGCAAACATGGTTTCGGTAATGGCGAAACCCAAAATGGCGTTGGCTTCTTCGAACAGGGCTTTGGCATCGGCATTCTGCTCGTAGAGCGGCTGTCCCATTTCTGGATATTGAGCGCCTTGGCCCGGAAAGAGGTATGCTTTCATGAGGTAGTCTTTTTACAATCGGTTAATACATGGTTACGCCAGGGGCGGCAAGGAGTTTTAGCCAAAAAACTCCACCGCGTTGTTTTCCGTTTCCTCCAGTCGAATCCGGTGCAAATTGCAACCGTGTTGGGCAATGGCCGGATTCAAAACCTTCCAAATCTCTTCGGCCAGAACCTCAGTACTGGCCAGTTTGCCCTGCATAAAGGGCACGTCGTGGTTCAGGTTGGCATGATCAACCTGCTCAATCACCAGTTCCCGGATCAGGGTTTTTAAATCGGAAAGGTTCATTACAAAGCCGGTGTCGGGATTAATTTCACCCTTAACCGTTACTATCAAGGTAAAGTTATGGCCGTGGAAATGTTTATTGGCGCACTTGCCAAAAACCGCCTGATTTTGCTCTTCGCTCCAGTGCGGATTGTATAATTGGTGGGCGGCGCTAAAGCGCTCTTTGCGTTCGATGTACATCATCACCTTCGGCTTTTCCCTTGCGGGGAAGGACTATTTTGGGGTGCAATTTACCAACTTCCGGAGGCACCGCCACCACCAAAGGAGCCACCTCCAAAACCTCCGCTGAAGCCACCACCGCCGAAACCTCCTCCGCTGCCGAAACCTCCTCCGCCAGCCATGGGCAATCCGCCCAGCCAGATTCCACCCCCGCGGTAACGCCCCCGGGGTCCTCCGCCCCCTCGACGGCGGAAAAAGAAGTAAAGCAAAGCCAGGATCACCAAAACCGGCAAAAACCCAAGCGATTTGCGGCCTTTTGATCGATCGTTGCCCGCCCCTCCGGAACCTTTGAACTTGCCTTGCAGCACGTTGACAATTTGCAGTACACCGGCCTCAATGCCGCGCGCGTACTGACCTTGGCGAAAGGCCGGTAAAATGTATTGCTCGATGATTAACTTGGTTTTGGCGTCAGTGAGATAGGCTTCCAGGCCGTAACCGTTTTGAATGGCCGTTTTGCGGTCCTCAGGGGCAATCAAAAAAACCAGACCATTGTCGGCTGCGCCTTGCCCCACTCCCCAGCTTTCTCCCAATTCTGCGGCGTAAAGGTTCGGGTCTTCGCCCTGCAGGCTAGGCACCGTTACCACCACAATTTGGGTGCCGGTAGTGTCGGCATAACCGCTGAGGAAGCGATTGAGTTTCTCTTCCTCCCGGGGGGTGAGGATATCAGCAAAGTCGTTTACCGGGTAATCACCGGCTTTCGGGGCGGGAAATCGCTTTCCCTGGGCCAGGATAAGAAGGGGAGCGAGAAGGGCGAATAAGAAGAATTTTTTGCGCATCAGGACTTGGAAATTGAGTCGGGGAGTTCGTTTTGGTCGTCGTCCTGGCGGGGGAAGTATTCCGCCAGAGCCCGGCCGGCTCTTTCTATTCCCTGGCAAAGGCCTTCCGCAAAAGCGCCCCGCTTAAAGTGCTCCTGCATCAAATCGCGGATGTCGTCCCAAAAATCATCGGGTACTTTTTCGTTTATGCCCCGGTCGCCCAAAATGGAAAACTGGTGGTCTTCGATGGCCAAATAAAACAGCACCCCGTTTCTCAACTCGGTTTGGGTCATGCCCGCCTCCTCAAAAATCTTCTTGGCGTGCGCCAGGTTGGGTTCGTCGGTATGGGCTTCGAGATGCACCCGGATTTCACCGCTGGTGCGCATTTCCGCCTGGCGGATGGCTTCGACCACCCGGGCCTCATCTTCCGGGCTTAAAAACTTATGGGGGTCGGATTGCTTAGCCATCTAAAACTGAACTTCTGGCGCCTGTTCGCTGCCGGATTCTGCCTCAAAATAACCTTTCTTTTCGAAGCCACTCATATTGGCGATGATGTTGTTGGGAAAGCGGCGGATATAAGTATTGTAATCCTGCACCACCTCGTTGAAGCGTCGTCGTTCAACCGATATGCGGTTTTCGGTGCCCTCCAGTTGCGATTGCAAGGCGAGAAAGTTCTGATTGGCTTTGAGGTTGGGGTAGCGCTCAATGCTCACCAACAAGCGACTCAAAGCTCCACCCAGTTCGGACTGGGCACTTTGGAATTGCTGCAATTTTTCGGGACTGAGATTTTGCGGATCGATGTTCACGGAGGTTGCTTTGGCCCGGGCTTCAATCACCTGGGTAAGGGTTTCCTGCTCAAATTCAGCGTAACCCTTTACGGTGCTGACCAGGTTGGGAATGAGATCGGCCCGACGTTGATAGGAGGTTTCTACCTGAGCCCACTGGCCTACGGTTCCTTCTTCTTTGGTTACCATAGCGTTGTACTTGCCCTGGAACACCAAAAAGAAAATTAAAACGAGGCCGCCAATAATGAGGAGGGGAATGAGAATTTTGCGCATAGCCGTTGTTCTGGTTTTACCCTGCTCAGAGCAGATTTTATGCCGAAAGATAAAAAAGTGACAGCTTGTCGCTAGAGGTTTTGCCGCATCTCCGCCAGCGCCTGGCGCACGTTTTTGAGCTTTTCCACGGCTTCTGCCAAGCGGGCGGTGTCTTCCCGGTTTTCCCGAAGTTTGGTTTTGGCCCCTTTCAAGGTGAAGCCCCGCTCTTTAACCAGATGGTAAATCAACTTGAAATTCTCCAGGTCTTTGGGGGTGAAAAGCCTCTTGCCCTGGGCCGTTTTGCGGGGTTGCAGGATGTCAAACTCCTTTTCCCAAAAGCGAATCAGCGAAGGCCTTACGGCAAAGCGTTCGGCCACTTCGCCAATGCTGTAATAACGTTTGTCCGCCGCTTCGGATTTTTCTTCGGGCATTAGTCGAAAGACTGGTTGCTTCGACTGGCCATATCGATAATGGTGCTGAACTCTTCCGGGGTAAGTTCGCCGTAGTAAAAATTAACCGGATTGAGCCTTTCGTCGCCGAAGCGCACCTCGTAGTGCAGGTGTGGGCCCCGGGACCTTCCGGTATTGCCGATATAGCCAATGATCTCTCCGCGCTTGACTTTTTGTCCTACCCGCACGTTGTACTCGCTCAAGTGGGCGTAAACCGTGGTGTAGCCATAGCCGTGGTCGATGCGGATGTGCTTGCCAAATCCGCTGGCCCGGCTGTCGGCGCGCTTTACGATGCCGTCGCCGGTGGCGTAAATCGGGGTGCCAATTTCCGCCGAGAAGTCCATGCCGTAGTGCATTTTCCGGGCCTTGGTAAAGGGGTCGATGCGCCACCCGTAACCGGAGGCCATTCTTCTTAGGTCTTTGTTGGCCACCGGCTGAATGGCGGGAATAGAAGCCAAAAACTTGTTTTTGTCTTCGGCCATTTTCACGATTTCATCAAAGCTTTTGCTTTGCACGTACACCTGTTTGGTAAGCTTGTCCAGGCGTTTAGACGTTTCCTTAATCAGCTCGCTGTTTTCGAAGCCCTCCAATTTTTTGTAACGGTTGGCTCCGCCAAAGCCAGCTTCTCTTACCGTTTCAGGAATGGGTTCCGCTTCAAATATCACCCGGTAAATATTGTCGTCGCGCTCCTGAAGATCGGCCAACACGCTGTTGAGCTGCCCCATGCGTTCGTTGATAATGGCGTACTGGATTTTCATGTTTTCCAGCTCGCGACGCAGGCGCTTTTCCTTGGGGGAGTCGATAAAATTGTCGGCTACTACGTAAAACAGCAAACCCATCAGGGTGGCTGATGCCAAATAGAGGAGGGTACGTTGCAAACGGTAGGCCGTTCCCTTTTCTATTTTGCGATAAGAAAGGGTTTTGGGATCGTAGTAGTATTTGACCTTCGCCATATTCCTTAGTTTTATCCCGCAATTCCCGGGAACCCTTGGCAAGGGGCTAATTTAGGTGTTTTTCCCTGCCTTACAAGCCGTTGCGTTGTCCCGGATGAACAAGCGATTGTTAATACCTCTATGAGCGCAAAGCAACAGTGGACGGCTTCAGCCATCCGGCAGCAATTCTTCGACTTCTTTGAACAGCGCGGGCACAAAATTGTCCCTTCTGCCCCTATTGTATTAAAGGATGATCCCAGCTTGATGTTCACCAATGCGGGGATGAATCAATTCAAGGAATCCTTCCTCGGTAACCGCGAAGCCCCCGATGCCCGGGTGGCGGATAGTCAGAAATGCCTGCGCGTATCGGGAAAGCACAACGACCTGGAAGAGGTAGGCCACGATACCTACCACCACACCATGTTCGAGATGTTGGGCAACTGGAGCTTTGGCGATTACTTTAAAAAAGAAACCATCGATTGGGCCTGGGAACTGCTCACCAAGGTTTACGGCCTCAATCCCGAGCAACTCTACGCCACCATTTTTACAGGCGATCAGGAAGACAAACTGGATCGCGACGAAGAAGCGGCCGAAGCCTGGCGGCAATGGCTTCCGGCTGAGCGCATTCTGGAAGGCAGCAAGAAAGACAACTTTTGGGAGATGGGTGCCACCGGTCCCTGTGGGCCTTCTTCCGAAATTCACATCGATCTTCGCCCCGAGGTGGAAAAGGCCAAAAGCCCGGGAGCAGAACTGGTGAATCAAGACCATCCCCAGGTGGTAGAAATCTGGAATTTGGTGTTTATGCAATTCAACCGCAAGGCCGACGGCAGCCTTGAGCGTTTGCCCGCTCAGCACGTCGACACTGGAATGGGCTTTGAGAGGCTCTGTATGGCCTTGCAGGGGGTAAGGTCGAATTACGACACCGACGTATTCCAACCTCTTATTCAAAAAATTGCCCAGGGCAGCGGCCGCGTATACGGAGCCAGCGAAAATACCGATGTGGCTATGCGGGTGATTGCCGATCATTTGCGGGCGGTAGCCTTTGCCATTGCCGACGGTCAACTGCCCTCCAACAGCGGAGCGGGCTACGTAATTCGGCGCATTTTAAGAAGAGCCATTCGCTACGGTTTTACTTTTTTGAACCGCAAAGAGCCGCACATTTATGCCTTGGTGGCAACCCTTGAGGCCCAAATGGGTCCCTTTTTCCCCGAATTGAGCCAACAGAAGACCTTGGTGGAAAAGGTCATCCAGGAAGAAGAGCAGTCCTTTTTGCGTACCCTGGAAACTGGTTTGCAGCGCCTGGATCAGATTATTGCCTCCTCCCAGGATGGCAAAGTACCCGGGGCCCAGGTTTTTGAGCTTTACGATACCTATGGCTTTCCCCCCGACCTTACCGCCCTTATTCTAAAGGAGCGGGGTTTACACTACGACGAAGCCGAGTATGCGGCTGAAATGGCTCAGCAAAAAGCCCGGGCCCGCGCGGCAGGCCAACAGGCGGAAGGCGACTGGATTGTTCTTCGCACCGACGACCGGGAAGAGTTTGTGGGTTATGATCGCCTTTCGGCGGAAGTGAAAATTACCCGTTACCGCTCCATCGAAACCAAGAAAGGCCGTTTTTTTCAATTGGTATTTAACCTCACCCCATTCTACCCCGAAGGCGGGGGACAAGTGGGCGACCAGGGTTGGCTTGAAAGGGCAAATCAGCGCTGGGAGATCTTCGATACCCGCAAAGAACACGGCCTGATCCTGCACCTCTGCCGGGAACTTCCCTCTCAAATTGAGGCCGGCTTCACTGCCCGGGTCGATGAAGAACGCCGCAGCAAGGCAAGTCTCAACCACAGCGCCACCCACCTGCTGCATCAAGCCCTGCGGGAAATCCTCGGTGAGCACGTCGAACAAAAGGGTTCTCTGGTGCACCCGGATTACCTGCGCTTCGATTTTAGCCATTTTGGAAAGGTCAGTCCCGAGGAGCAAGAGGCCATTGAACAACGGGTCAATGCTTTGATTCGCGCCAATCACCCCAAAGTAGAAAAGCGCAATATCCCCATGGAAGAGGCGGTGGCCGAGGGGGCGCTGGCCTTATTCGGCGAGAAGTACGGCGATACCGTCCGGGCCATTCGCTTCGGCGACAGCCTGGAACTCTGCGGCGGTATTCACGTTGAAGCTTCCGGGGCAATTGGTTTTTTTGCCCTTACGGGAGAAAGTGCGGTGGCAGCGGGCATCCGGCGCATCGAAGCCCTTACCGGCGAAAGAGCACTCAATTATTGGCAGGAGCAAAGGCGGCTTATGCAGGCCTTGCGCCTTGAGTTGAAAAACCCCAAAGATCTGTTGAGCAGCTTGCAGCAGATGCGTCAGGAGCAAAGCGCTCTGCGCAAAGAGCTGGAAAAGGCCGCACAAAAAGAGGCCCAAAGGGCCCGGGTCCACTGGGAGGAACAGATCACCGCGCTGGAAGAAGGAGAGATGTTGGTTTTGCTGACCGATCTGCCGGCAGGGCAGATCAAAAATTTGCTCATTCAAATGAGCCGTGAGCGCCCAGGACTGGCCGCCGTGGCTGGTACCCAGTCGGAAGGAAAGGCCCAACTGGCAGTGGCTCTTGGAGAAGAGTGGGTGCAGTCGCAAAGGGGACACGCCGGCCAGTGGATAAAGGAATTGACCTTAGAAATTAAAGGAGGTGGGGGCGGTAAGCCCAATTTTGCCATGGCGGGAGGCAGTGATCCCAGCGGTTTGGAGCGTGCCCTGCAGAAAGCCAAAGCATTAATTACAGGAAAATGAAACATTTAGTCACCGCCCTTGCCTTGGGCCTCTCGCTAAACCTTTTGGGCCAGAAAGACGATGAAGACATCGTGTACTATACCGATAGCCGGGTTTTTGATTCCCGTTTCGGACTGGCTTTAAACCTCAATCCCATGTACACCGATCTGCGCATCATCAACGATGAAGTAGGCCTGGGTGGGGGAGGTTTCAATATCGAAGACGAGGAAGTGGACGCCCGCGGTACCTTTCAATTTAACTACCACCTGGAACTGCTGTTTGAACTGAGTGAGAATTTTGGGCTCAGCGCGGGTTTTGGAAGGGCCAGTGGCGGTTATACCATTGCCAATGTTCTCTACGCCGACAGTATTCCCGCCAGCGACGATGTAGCAGTTTCCATGTACACGGTGCCGATTAAAATACACTTCAGCACCGAAATTTCCGATGTGTTTGACCTGGAGGTGGTGCCCACGGTAGAACTCAATTTTCTGGACCGATACGAAGCTACTTTTCGCCCCAAAAACGGCAGTCCTTCCTTTACTGAAGACTATACCGAATTTACCCAGGACCTGAATTATTCGGTGGGTATTGGGCTGGGCGGAACTTACTGGTTTGCCGATCGCTGGGGGGTTTTTGTGCGCGGCAGCATCAAGTATATGCTTAATCAAATGGTCAACTTGCCCGATTTTCCCCGGGAGACCTTGATAAACTACGGTTTGAATACCGGAATCCGGGTGGCGTTTTAGCGCCGCAGTACCGCTTCCACATTGTCGGATATTGCTCCGTCGTCGGCGCTGAAGCTCAGGGCGATTTGATCAAAATCGGCGTTGGCCTGGCCACTGCCTTGAAAAATAATCCCGGCGGTGTTTTGTTGGGGAATGCTGAGCTGGGTCCCATCTACTATCGCTACCACCCGGGTGGCGGTTAGGTTGTAAAGACCTTCCAAAACTATTTCGTCGTCTGCACCACCGGTGCTGATGTTAATCGTGTAAAACTGTGGGGCACCAAACCCGGTATTCTCGTTCACATCCCAGGTACCCAGATAGGGATCGCGTTGATCGGAAGGAATCGGAAGGTCTTCGTCTTCCGCGCAAGCGACAAGGCTCAGCGCCGCCCAAAAAAACAATCCAATCCGAATCTTAGGCCAGTTTTTCATTCGTCAATGCCGAGACTATCTTCCTTTCCAGAACGATATTTTGCATTCAAGCGTTGGACCACCGTTTCGGTAATGTTCAATTC
>AACY020298519.1_pt1 | contig 10157 bp, 8 predicted proteins | sample 267378 | NCBI WGS metagenome assembly AACY02 (sample SAMN02954345, study PRJNA13694) | marine metagenome | biome: aquatic; feature: ocean; material: water; isolation source: isolated as part of a large dataset composed predominantly from surface... | reverse complement strand
CTTGCCGAGATACGGGAACTCTTTGGCATAATCCACAAACGCGAGTGTCGTGCCGGCGATGCCCGATGCGCTCAGTTGCTCGAGTTGATCGGCGATATGATCAGGCGTACCTACCAGCGGGTAGCCACCGTGACCCGCGGCGAAGCGGTCACGGAATGTGGCCAGCGCTTCTTTTGTGAACGACTGTGCATGTAAGCCTTGCAGGGTCATTAGATTGTCGACTGCAGCCCAATCGGCATTTTGGTTGGCATACCAATCGAGGTAGTCCTCGGCTTCTTTCTGGGTAGGACGACACACAACCGTGCAGAAAGTCAGTACGTCGACATGACGTTGCACACTGGCAGCTTTCGCTTTTATGTCGGCCACGGTTGCCGCCGCCTGGCCAAAATCGAACACCGGCGTAAACAGGAAATCGGCGTTACGCATAGCGAACTCACGGCCCTCGCTGGATGCGGCTGCATTGATCACAGGTATTCTGCTTTGAACCGGGTGGGGTAGGCTGTAAATGCCTTTGCCCTTGTAATACTCACCGGCCCAATCGAAGGCGCTGTCTTCACGCCATAGCTTTTGCAGGTAGTCGAACCACTCCTGTGCCATGGCGTAGCGATCGGCGTGATCTGACGGCAAATCCACACCGAAAGCATCATATTCGGGCTTATTCCAGCCGGCTACGACGTTGAGGCCGATGCGTCCGCCGGAGAGTTGGTCGAGCGTCGCCAGTTGCTTTGCAATCACAACAGGGTGGTTGTAGCGGTGTGAACGGTGGCGAACACTTGAATGCGCTTGGAGTGGGCAGCGAGTCCGGCTGCCCAAGTCACCGTCTCCAGTACATTGCCATGGAAATCGGTGTCGCCGCCATAGCCAATCCACCGGGCGATCGGCAGCATAAACTCGATGCCGGCTTCGTCACACTGGCGCACCAAATCGATGTTGTTGTCCCAGTTGTTGTTCCAACGTTCCTCAACCTTGGTGACTGCCATGCCGCTGGAGCAGTTGGCAGAAAACGTGCCGAGCTTCAGTTTGTTGCTGTTGAACATGGCTGATTGTCCGGTCATTGTGCCCTCGTCACGCTTCTGTCGTACTCTGCCTAAATTTTAGGTTTAAAATATATGTATCAGTGCGGCGCGAACCATGCAAGCATTTCTTGCTATTGATTGACAAATTGTTGGGCCTGCGGAGGCGATATGCGATATCTCGAAGATTTTTCGGTGGGTGAGTGCATACCCTTGTCGCCCCGGCAGGTATCAGAGGAGGACATTGTCGCCTTTGCTCAACAGTTCGACCCCCAACCCTTCCATACTGAGCCGACGCACCCGCGCACGCAGTCGTTAGGTGGTCTACTGGCGAGTGGCTGGCACACGGCGGCGCTGTTCATGGCCATGGCCGTGGAGGCTTACATGGCCGATGCCGCCATCATGACATCGCCCGGGGTAGATCAGTTACGCTGGTTGGCGCCACTGCGTCCGGGGGATACCGTTCAGGGTGAGGTCATTATCACTGGGGTCAGAGCGTCGCGCTCTAAACCTGACAGGGGCATTTTGACGACATCCGCACGGCTCTGGCAGCAGACAGGGGTCGATGTACTGCGTTTAGAGACCACGGCGTTTGTGGCGAGCAAAACCACCTTGGCGTCAGCCCGTTAGCGCAGCGCGGTCACTTCTACTTCCACCAGGGCTTGATCTTCGATGAGTGCCGATACCTCGACCACACTCATGGCCGGGAAATGCTTGCCCATGACATCTCGGTAGGCGCGCCCGACCTCACGGATATTGCTCAAATAGGCCTGTTTATCGGTGATGTACCAGGTCATGCGCACCATATGTTCCGGGCCGGCATCGGCCGCTGCGAGGACTTCGCGTACGTTGAGCAGTGCTTGTCGCAGTTGACCCACAAAATCCTTATGCTCAAATACTTCGTCTTTGTTCCAGCCAATTTGACCGCCGCAAAAAATGTGCTGTGACCCTTGTGCCATGATGCCATTGGCATACCCTTTGGGTCTTGGCCAACCTTCCGGTAACAAAGTACGGTGCATTCAACTCTCCTGTTGTATCGGTGTGCCGATTCATTATATTTTAGGTTTAAAGTATTGGCTAGGTATGTTTGCTCACTCGCGGCGCCCAGATCCCGCCCCCGCGCTTATCAGCCCCTGTCTATGCTCATCGAGCGTCAGCATCAGGTGCCAATGGCAACAGGTGATTCATGCCCTAGATAAACCCACAGCCGAAACCAGTAGTCGGGTAGGTTAACAAGTTAGCGACGGAAACACCCATGGCAGAACGATCGTTTAAAGAGGAAGTCAAAAAACTGCGTGCCGGCGACGGTGATCTGTTTAAAGGCGAGGGCATTCTTGCCATTACCAAAGCGCTGCTGCAGTCGGGCGTCAGTTACGTGGGTGGCTATCAGGGCTCGCCCATTTCCCATTTAATGGACGTGCTCAACGACGCCCAAGACATTTTGGGTGAGCTGGGCGTGCATTTTGAGGCGAGCGGTTCAGAGGCCACCGCTGCGGCCATGTTGTCCGCATCGATCAACTATCCGCTGCGGGGTGCAGTGACCTGGAAGTCGACGGTGGGCACCAATGTGGCCTCTGACGCCCTGTCGAATTTAGCATCAGCTGGGGTTACCGGTGGTGCCATGGTCATTGTCGGCGAGGACTACGGCGAAGGCGCCAGTATCATGCAGGAGCGCAGCTATGCGTTCGCCATGAAGGCTCAAATGTGGCTGCTGGACCCGCGACCGAATCTGACCAGTATTGTCGACATGGTTGAGAAGGGCTTTGAGCTTTCTGAAGCCTCCAATACGCCCATCTTCTACATGATGCGTATTCGAGGCTGTCACGTTACCGGTGAGTTTGTGGCGAAAGACAATGTGGCCCCCCGCTACAGTGATCGCAGTCCGGTGAGCCCCCGAAGAGAGCCTGAGAAAATCATCTTGCCGCCTTATGTCTACGCCCAAGAGCGGGAAAAAATCGCCCAGCGGCTGCCGGCGGCCATCGATTTTATTCAGCGCGAGCAACTCAACGAAGTGTTTGAGGGCAAGCACGAGCACTTGGGCATCATTACCTGTGGCGGCTCTTACAACACCGTCATCCGAGCGCTAGAGCGCCAAGGTCTGTCAGATGTTTATGGCAATGCGGATATTCCCATTTATTGCCTCAATGTGGCCTATCCACTGATTCCCGATGAACTCGTGGAATTCTGTGTCGGCAAAGAGCAAGTGTTGGTTTTAGAAGAGGGTCAGCCCGAGTACATTGAGCAAGGTATTCAAACTATTCTGCGTCGCCGCGATGTACAAACTCGGGTGTTTGGTAAAGACATTATGCCGATGGCAGGTGAGTACACGGGGCAAGTGATGCTCGAGGGCATTACCCGGTTTGTGTTGGCGTCACAGCGTGAAACCGTGCCTTTAGCCATGACCCTAGACACGGTGCTTGGGCGTGAAACACCCCTCAGCGATGAGGATATCGCTGCGCTCATGAGCCAGTTACCCCCGCGCCCCGCGGGTTTATGCACCGGCTGCCCCGAGCGCCCGCTGTTTTCAGCGATCAAGCAACTGCAGCAGGACATGGGGCCGTTCCATATTTCCTCGGATATCGGTTGCCATTCCTTTGCCACTGCAGAGCCGTTTAATCTGGGCAATACCATCATGGGCTACGGCCTGTCGCTGGCCAGCTCATCGGGCATGCGTCATGCCTTGCCCCACAAAGCCATCAGCATTATGGGTGACGGTGGGTTTTGGCATAACGGCTTAACCAGCGGTGTCACCAGTGCTGTATTTAATGGCCACGATGGTTTGCTCATCATCGTCGACAACGGGTATTCGGCGGCAACAGGGGGGCAGGATATTCCCTCGTTGGTCGAGCCTAATTTGATCGCGTCAACCCTCGATGCCGAGCGCCCTAAACGCGAGCAATGGCAGAGTATTGAAGATGCTTGTCGCGGCGCTGGGGTCAAATGGATTCGGACCGTAAGCACCTACAATATCGAGTCCATGAAGCGAACCATACGCGAGGCGCTCACCACCGACACGGCAGGGCTGAAAGTGGTCATCGCTGAAGGGGAGTGCATGCTCAATCGCCAGCGACGGGTAAAACCGCTGATTCGCAAAGCGATCGATGAAGGTCAACGGGTCGAGCGAGCTCGTTTTTACGTTGACCCCGCAACCTGTACCGGCGATCACGGTTGCATCCGTTTGTCCGGGTGTCCATCGCTGACTATCAAGGAGAACCCTGATCCACTGCGGGTGGACCCCGTTTCCTACGTTGATAATAGCTGCGTCGGCTGCGGCGTCTGTGGTGAAAATGCCCACACGGCGGTGCTGTGTCCGTCGTTCTCACGCATCGATGTTATCCACAACCCCAGCCGTGCTGATCGTGTGCTGCAGCGCGCCCGGGATCGCTTCCGCGCTTGGTGGCGCCGGCGAGATGAGCGGCGACAACAGGCGTTAACACTATGACGGACTCGAGACACACAATTAACCTGCTCATCGCCGCACTGGGTGGCGAGGGTGGAGGCGTCTTGACCAACTGGCTTATCGAGGCGGCTGATCGCAGCGGTTGGCAGGCACAAAGTACCTCTCTGGCTGGGGTAGCCCAGCGCACAGGTGCGACCATTTACTACCTGGAGTTTTTCAAACGCAATGCCGATGCACCTGCGCCGGTGATGTCGCTGTTTCCTGCTCAGGGTGATATCGATATTGCCGTGACATCGGAAATTGCCGAGGCGGGTCGCATGCTGAGTCGCGGTTTTATCAGCCCCGATAAAACCACCCTGATTAGCTCGGATCACCGGGTTTATGGCATCACTGAGAAAAGTGCCACCACCGATGGTACCGCCGATCCGTTAGTCATCACCGAGCTTTGCAGTCGCTACGCCCAGCGTTTTATTCACTTCGATATGCTCGAGGTGGTGCAGCGCTGCGGTACGGTTATTTCGGCGGCCCTGTTGGGTGCCATCGCCGGCGCTCAGGTACTGCCCTTCACCAAAGAGGTATTTGTTGAAGTCATCGCCGGGGGTAAAGGTGCCGATGCGAATCGCAAAGCCTTTGAAGAGTGCTACCAGGCAGCTGTTGGTGGCGGTGCAAAGCTTGTGGAGCCTGTTCCGGGCTTTGTATTGCCTTCCCCCACTGCGGCCATTGGCCGGGTATTGATACCGCGTATTGCCGGCTTCCCAAGCAGCTGCCACGAGGTGCTATTTCACGCCGTGCAGCGCCTGGTTGCCTATCAAGATGTGCGCTACGCCACCGATTACCTGACCCAGCTCGAGCAATTACTGGCCCTGGATGAGGGTACCGATGACCATTATCTGACCCGTGAAACCGCCCGTTGGCTGGCGTTGTGGCTGGCCTACGAGGACATACCTCGGGTGGCGCAGCTGAAATTACGCCCCGAGCGTGAGTCATCGATAAGAGCTGAAGTTAGGGCAGGTGTCGATTTGCCCTTGCAGGTCACCGAGTTTTTTCACCCGCGGGTGGAGGAGGTAGCTGCGCTACTCCCGAAATCACTGGGAGAACGCTTGCTGGCATCGGCGACGGCTCGCCGCGCGTTGGGTTACGTCCTAGGTCCACGTAAATTACGTACCGACACCATTCTTGTTCAGCTGGTACTGCGGGGACTTGCCAGCTTGCGTCACTGGCGCCGGGGTAGTTTTGGCTACGCCGAAGAGCGGGCAATGATCGATCGATGGTTTGATGCGGTCTGTTCACAAACGAACACTGACATGGCCCGCGCGCTGGCAGATTGTGGTCGGATGGTGAAGGGCTATGGCGCTACCCGTTATCGAACCACCTCCCGCTTGATGGCCATTATTGATGCGGTGGAAGCGGGCATCGCCGCTGACGCAGTGGCTGTGCGTCGCTTAAATGAGGCGGCCATGATCGGTGAAGAGTCCGCACCCTTTGATGAGGCCATCACTGCGCTGGGATAAAACTAGATAGCCTCGACCGCTAGTCGCTGTTTACTGGTTCTGGGTACTGGTCATAGGTGCAAGCGCTTATTTCTGACCCGTATTCATAGCCCTGATTGATGGCCATTGTTATTAGTCCCTTGGCGGCAGACGGTATTTTGCGCAAACTGAGCAAAATGCAGCGTTGTTTAGAATAAAAAAGCCTTTCACGACAGAGGAGCGCAAGGGGTGAACTACGATCTATGTATTTGCAACGGCACGGTATACGACGGCACCGGTGCCGACCCCATACAGGCCGACATTGCCATCAAAGACGGGGTGATCGTGGCGGTAGGCGCAGTGACCGGCAGTGCCAAGGAAACCATTGACGCAAGTGGCATGGCGGTGACACCTGGCTTTATCGACCTGCATACACACTACGACGGTCAGGCCTCTTGGGATAGTGATTTCCAGCCCAGTATCAACCATGGGGTCAGCACCGTCGTCATGGGCAATTGCGGTGTCGGTTTTGCACCGGTTCGCCCCGGTGATCGAGAGCAACTCATTCGCTTGATGGAGGGTGTAGAAGATATTCCTGGTAGCGCCTTGTCCGAGGGCATTGCTTGGGATTGGGAAACCTTACCCGAGTTCATGACGGCGCTCGATGCCAAGCCCCATACCATCGATTTTGCGGTACAAGTTACCCACGATGCCCTGCGGGTGTATGTCATGGGTGATCGCGCTGTGGCCGAGCAGCAGGCGACAGACGACGATATTGCCGCGATGCGACGATTAACCCGAGAGGCCCTCGAGGCGGGTGCGATTGGCTTCTCCACCGGTCGGTCTGATGTGCACCGAAGTGCCGATGGCGCCTGGACTCCGGCGTCAGAGGCTTCGGCGGCAGAGCTGGCGGGTATCGCCGAAGCGTTTCAGGGCCTCAATCATGGTGTGCTGCAGGCGGTGAATGACTTCGATTTGGAACGCGCTGGTGATGCCTTCGAGCGGGAGTTCGACCTGCTTGAGTCTTTCGCTAGAGCCGCTGGTGGGCGCCCGTTTTCCCTGTCGCTCATGCAGCGAGATTTTGCGCCCGATCAGTGGCGGCGCATCATCCAACGAGCAGAACATGCCAAGGCTCAGGGGATCGACATGCGTTTGCAGACAGCACCCCGAGGCATTGGTGTAACCACAGGGCTGCAGTGCACGTTTCATCCCTTCATAGGTTTCCCCAGTTACAAGCGCATTTGTCATTTGCCCCTGTCAGAGCGCGTGGCTCAGATGCGTGACCCTGCCTTTAAAGCCCAGCTATTATCCGAGTCGTCCGAGCCTTTGGCTGGCGATGGCACACCGGTGCCCCCCATCGTCGATGCGTTAATGGCCGCCATGGAGTACGTGGCAGGAAAGACCTTCCTGCTAGGTGATAACCCGCGCTACGAGCAATCTGCCGAAGATTCCGTGTTGAGTATGGCCAAGGCCCGGGGTGTCAGTGCTCTCGAGATGATGTATGACTTGCTGCTTGAGGACGAAGGTAAGGCACTCTTGTATTTCCCCATTTACAACTACACCGACATGAACTTCGATGCGGTGCATACCATGATGACCCACCCTCAAGCCATTATGGGTTTATCCGATGGTGGCGCTCATGTGGGTACCATTTGCGACTCAAGCTTTCCCACCTATTTATTGAGTTACTGGACCCGAGATCGTAAACAGGGCCAGCGCCTGCCAGTCACTGAGGCTGTGCGCCGTCTCACCTCGGATATCGCCGATTACTGCGGTATGGCGGATCGAGGCGTTTTGAAGCCCGGCCTCAAGGCGAATGTGAACGTCATTGATTTAGAAAACTTGCGATTGCATGCGCCGCGCATGGTGCGCGATTTGCCCGCCGGCGGTCAGCGCTTGCTCCAAGATGCCATCGGCTATCGCGCGGTTGTGGTGGCGGGGGAACCGGTGTTAATGAACGATCAACTCACCGGTCGTCTGCCTGGCCGCTTGTACCGGGCGGGGCGCTAGTTTGGACCTCAGTGTTCATGCTCTTCTCGTTTGGGTGAGGGCGATGGTGTGATGGTGCACAACCGCGCTCTGCGAGAATGTCGATCTCGAAGGTCATCACCTTGTTGCCATATTGATTGAAGGCCTCGTTGCGGCTGCGAATAACGCCCCAACGGTCGCGCACAACCTTGTCGGATTTGCTGATGATTTCGTAAGTGTAGGTAAGGGTGTGCCCTGGTCGAACCGGCTCCAACCATTGCAGCTGTTGCACCCCAACCCCAGCGCCATTGCGTCGCCCGTCGTTGACCCCTTGGGCGTATACCTCCATGTAATTCACCATCATGCGCATCCACATGGCAGTGACGTGCCAGGGGGTGGCTATGAGCCCACCCCAACGCCCGCGGCGGGCGGCTTCAGGGTCGGTGAATTCAGGTCGCGGTGCGTACTCTCTCGCAAACTCCACCATCTCTAACTCACTGAAGGTATGGCTGCCAAATACATGGAATTCTCCCACTGGCAGATCTTCAAACCAACGGTTACGCACAACCAAACTCATGATGCGGGCCCCTGTTCTATGGCAACACTTGTCATCAAATGCGCTACCTCAGCGTCAGCTTGGTTGAGCACCCGGGCATTAATGCGCAAGGTATCGCATTCGGGGATGGGGTTATCCCTACGCCGTTCAAGGACCTGTAGTTCCACTCGTATGCTGTCATCGACAAAGGTTGGCCGCTTCCAGCGCATCTGTTCTACCGAGGTAATTTCCACAAAGGGAATGTCGGCTTGTAACAGCGCTTCCCCAAGAAGACGCGTGGCAAAGGCGGCTACCTGCCAGCCGCTGGCACACAGGCCGCCAAAAATCGACTCGGCACCCGCTTCGGGATCTAAGTGGTAAGGCTGGGGGTCGAATTGCTGAGCAAAATCAATGATGGTCTGTACCGGCACTGAAATGGTTGCACTGTTGATGATGTCGGCGCTTGAGGGCGTGCTGCTGTCACTCGCCGCTGCGCTATCTACCAATCTTACCGTCACGGGTCGTTGTCTCTTCTGCTTTGCGGCCTGTGAGTGTACAACGACCAGTCAGAGGATGCTGCCCGTTTGCCCCAGCGTGCCCGTTTGCCCCAGCGTGTCCGTTTGACCCCAGCGTGTCCGTTAAGGTGCTGACCCTACCCGTGGGTCAGGCGCCGTGTTGCAGCTGGGTCTGACGGGCAATAATGACTTGCTGGACTTCGCTGGCGCCCTCATAAATGCGCAGCGCTCGAATATCCCGGTACAGCGCCTCCACAATATAGCCTTTGGTCACCCCTTTGCCCCCGTGTAGCTGTACCGCTGCATCGATGACCTGCTGCGCGGTCTCGGTGGCGTGAAGCTTTGCCATTGCGGCTTCCCGGGTTACCCGATCAGCGGCGCAGTCTTTGGTCCAAGCGGCGCGATAGACCAGCAGCGCACTAGCGTCGACCCCTAGCGCCATATCGCCGATTTTGGCTTGTACCAACTGTAGATCACTCAAAGTGCCGCCGAAGATATTTCGGTTGGCGGTGTAGTCTAGGGTCTCATCCAGGCCGCGGCGGGCCATGCCCAAGGCGGCAGCGGCGACGGTAGAGCGGAATACATCTAGGGTAGCCATGGCGATACCGAAACCTCGACCCTCTGCGCCGACCATGTGGCTTTCGGGTACACGGCAGTCGGTGAAGCTGAGGGTGCCCAAGGGGTGTGGCGCCACAAGGTCGATACGCTCGGTCACTTCGAAGCCGGGACTATCGGCGGGCACAAGAAAGCAGCTGATCCCTTTACTACCCCCTTGGTCATCGGTGCGCGCAAATACCGTGTAGAAATCGGCAATGCCAGCGTTTGAGATCCAGGTTTTACAGCCATTAAGTACCCAGTCATCGCCGTCTTTATGTGCGCGACATTCCATGGCTGCCACATCGGAACCTGCATTGGGCTCGGACAGGGCAAAGGCACTGATTTTCGCGCCTGCGGCCACGCTCGATAAGTAGGTGCGTCTCAGATGCTCACTACCGAATAGGGATACGGGTCCGCTGCCAAGGCCCTGCATGGCGAAGGCAAAGTCGGCGATGGCACTGTGCCTGGCAAGAGTCTCGCGAATAAGACACAGACTGCGTACATCTAGGGGCTCCATGACACCGCCACAGTCTGCGGGCACCGCATAACCCAGATAGCCCGCCTGACCCAGCGCCGCGACGATGGCCTTACAGGTGCCATCGAGATCGTGGTGCTCATGGGCTGTGAGCTCGGGCAGTTCGTTTTCTGCCCAGCTATCGA
>AACY020535762.1_pt1 | contig 10161 bp, 10 predicted proteins | sample 267378 | NCBI WGS metagenome assembly AACY02 (sample SAMN02954345, study PRJNA13694) | marine metagenome | biome: aquatic; feature: ocean; material: water; isolation source: isolated as part of a large dataset composed predominantly from surface... | reverse complement strand
GCCAACCCAGACGCGCCGGCGAGCGATCCCGCGCACATGGGTGACATGGCCTGGCAGGCGCGCTCGGCCCTCGGCAAGCTCGACGCCAACCTGCGGGCCCGCGGCCTCACCTTCCGCGACGTGTACTTCCTTCGAGCCATGCTCGCCCCCGATCTGCGCAACGGGGGCGCCATCGACTTCACCGCCTGGAACGCGGCTTACGACGACTTCTTCAATAACGCCGAGAATCCCCATCGTCCGGCTCGCACCACCATGGCCGCGCCAGGCTTTAACAGTTCAAATCGCATCATCGAAATCGAGGCCTACGCCGCCTATCCCGATGCCCTTGGCGCCCATCGCGATGGCTTTGGCCCTGCCGCAAACCCGAATCTGATCGCCCACGGCGATCCCAAAAGCTTCCTTGCCGACAGCATGTCCGTAGCGCGCCACGCGAGCCTCACGGTGGTCTCTGGCAGCATTGCCAAGGCCGACGTCCCGCGGGACGCGGGCATGGAAGCGCAGGCGCGCTCTGCCCTCGAAACCCTAGGGGAACGCCTTGCCTCCCAAGGCCTGGGCTTTGAGGACGTGATTCAACTTCGCGCCTACCTCGACGTCGGCGACGACTTCGGCGCCCAGTTCCAAGCTTGGAACCGGGCCTACGGCGCCTTCTTTAACAACGAGGACAATCCGCACCGCCCCGTGCGCACGGCCCTGCCCGTGGTCGCCCTCCCGGGGTCGGCCCTCATCGAAATCGAAGCCACCGCCGCCGCGCCGCGCTAAGCCGCGGCCGGCGCCGGCGAACGCGCATGATTTCCCTAGGCGCCTTAAGGGTACGGCTTGGTTGGCTGCCGCGCCGCAAAGGCCGCAGCATTCTCTGCCTTGCCCTAGACCAGAATCCGGGAACGCGGGCCGCCTGCGCGGCCCTTTTGACACAGCTCGAGGCCAGCTTCCCGAGGCTTCGCCTCTATACCTTCGGCCTGGCTCTCGGTCAGCCCCTGGCGGCCCTGCCTCGGGAAGGCGCTTGGCGGCGCCTCCTGCTTCGGGGGAAGGCCCATGGCGTTTTCGTCGCCGGGGGGACCCCTTCCCCGGCCCTGCAGACCGCTTGCTCAGCCCTTGGCCTGCCCCTGCTCCAGCACACCGCCAACCTGGGCTGGCACGAACCAGCCAGCGCGCAAGGCTTTGATGCCGAAGGCGCTCTGACCGCCTACGGCGCTGCCCTCACCCAGGGACCAAAGCGCGAGGCCCGGGCACGCTTCGGCGATCGCTGGCTCCGGGCGCTCGCCCGGCGCCGCTTTCACCGACTTTCGGACCTCGAAGCCCTGCGCGCGGCCTTGGGCCACCCGGAGCGTATCCTGGCCCTGGGCAACGGACCCTCGAGCGAAAATGCGAGCCTGAAAAACCATCGCTACGACGCCCTCTTTCGCGTGAACCACAGCTGGAAAGCGCGAGGGTTTTTGCCCGAGCCCCAGCTGGTCTTCACGGGGCTGCGGGCCACCGTGGCCGCCGTGAACGAGACGACCTGTCTGGTTTTTCAAACGGAGCGGGATTTCGAGGCGCTGCTGCCACGCTGCGCCTTCATTTCCGGATCCCGACGCTTCTGCACCGCAGAGCAGCTCGGCCTGTTCCCGGCGGCCGGGGGGGTGTTCCGGCCCACAAATGGTGCGATCATGATTGCGGTAGCCGTGGCCCTCGCGCCGAAGCGCTTGTGCCTTGGTGGTATCGACCTCTTCGCCCATCCCGAGGGGGCCTACCCCGGCGATCCAAACACGCCCAACGCCTACACGGTCGCCCACGATCGCCAGGACGAATTGGGCTTTATGGCACAGCAGCTGGGCGCTTACGCCGGTGAGCTAGAAATTAAAAGCCCCATTCTTCGCGACGCCCTCGGCGAGCGAGGGGGCGACGCGTTAGCCCTTGAAGCTTTAGAAGAGGACAGGCATTGAAAGCAGCGGCCAAAGGCGAATTCAAAACCCGCGCCTACCATAAGACCCTGAAAGGGGCGCTCGGCATGGAAGGCATCCGTCGCCCCGGCGATCGCAAAGCGCCGGTGTTGGTGTGCTTTGACCCTGACCCCGGCGTCACCCCCTCGGAAAAGCCGCCGGTGCGCATTTTTCTCGGCACCGAACCCGCCCAATACCGCGCCGAGCGCGTGTTCCTGTGGTCCGTGAAAAAGCATCGCGACCCGAGCCGCCGCTACGAGGTCTACCTCATGAAAGATCTTGAGGGCTTCGATCGCAGCAAATGGAAGACCGGGTTCACCAACTATCGCTACGCCATTCCCGCCCTCGCCGGCGCTACGGGGCGGGCCATTTACAACGACGTCGACCAAATCTACCTGGCCGACCCGGCGGAACTCTTTGACCACCCCATGGGGGACTTCGGCGTCCTCAGCATCGACGATAAGGAAACCTCCGTCATGCTGATCGACTGCGAGAAAATGGCGCCGCTCTGGACCCTTGAGGAAACCCAGCGCCTGCAGAAGCACAAGCACTATCGCGGCCTCGCCCATGACGCCGGGCTTTGGGGTCATATGCCCGGGGTGTGGAACGCGCGGGACCATGAATACGTCGCGGGGCAAAGTAAGCTGCTCCACTACACAATTTTGCACACCCAGCCCTGGGCACCCTTTCCGGAACAGCTCCGCTATGGCGCCAATGCCAACGGCGGCCTATGGCACGATCTTGAGAAGGAAGCGGACAGCGCCGGGTACACGCTTTTCACCAAGGCCACCCCGAGCGCGCGCTATCACGAGCTCCTGGCCATGTACGCCTTGATGCACGAGGACGGCCGCCCCGAATCGGGGCACGCGGCGAAGGACACCTTCAAAGGGGTGTCCCTCACAGAACACATCGAACCCGTCGCCAAACTGCTCGAGCGCACGGACAGCAAAACGCTCCTGGACTTTGGCGCCGGCAAGGGCCAGCTCTACCAGGACGACCCGGCCCAGCCCGGGACGCGCCACAAGCGCATGCCCGCCTGGCCCGAGGTGGCCGTCACCTGCTATGACCCGGGCTATGCGCCGTTCTCCGACCCCTACGAGGGACACTACGACGGCGTTATCAGCACCGACGTCCTCGAGCATATTCCCGAAGAAGACATCCCCTGGGTGCTGGATGATCTCTTCGCTCAGCCGACAAATTCGTCTATGCCGTGGCGGCGTGCTACCCGGCGAAGAAGATCATGCCAGACGGCACCAACGCCCACTGCACGCAGCAGCCGCCGGCCTGGTGGGCCGGGCAGATTGCCCTTGCCGCGCGGCGTAACCCGGGCATCCGCTGGGTACTGTGTACCCAGGAGAAAAGCCTCTGGAGCTTTGAGCAGCGCAAAAAGCTCACCAAGAAAGGGGTACGGAGCCGGTACTTCGAGGGCGTCGGCTAAAACCCTGGCCGCGCGGTGAAACACCTTGTCTTCGATCTGGGCAATGTGCTCTTTGCCTGGGACTCGAGCGCCGTTGCGCTCTTGCCCCAGGCGGACCTCGCCGTTGATGCCCCTACCCTTCGGCGCGCACGGCAGGCACTTTTCGAAGGCGGAGGGTGGCAGGCCTTCGATGCGGGCCAGCTGAGCGCCAAGGCCCTCGCCCTTCGGTGCGCCCAGGAAACGGGCCTGCCGGACCGGCTCTACACGGCGCTGATCGAGGCCATGCCTGAAAGCCTCGAAGCCATGCCCCCTGTGCTCGAGTTTTTAAGCCGGATCGCCCCGTCCACGCCCTGCCATCTGCTTTCCAACATTGCCGGCTTCACCTGGGAGCGGGTGACGGCACAGCACCGCTTCACCCATTATTTTCAAAGCCTCACCCTGTCCTACCGCGTTGGGGTCAACAAACCTGCGCCAGCGCTCTACGAGGCCTGTTTTCGCGCCGGCGCCTTTGCCCCAGAGCATGCAGTTTTCATCGATGATCGGCTGGAGAACATCCAGGCGGGGGAAGCCCTCGGGCTAAAGGGCCTTCATCTGCCCTATCCCGCGGCCGCCCCCGCGGCGCTTGCGCGCCTCGAGGCCTGGCTTGAGGGCACGCCCCTAGAACAGATTTCGGAGACGCCCGGTAAGCGATGACCAGCTCGGGTCGTGAAGGAAATGGCCCCGCTTCTCCTTTCCGCCATAGCATTCCGCGGTAATTGCAATATAGCGGCGCGGCCGCGGGGTCACGGACCGGGGCTCGACGGCGTGAATCGCCCGCGCCCCATTCAGCCACCCTACCAGCGTATTTGCCCGGTAAGGCACCTGCTTCACCCGGGACACTTTGTGGTCTGGAATTTTTTTGTACTGACGTTTCGGATAGAGCCGCCCCTGGGGCGCATAGAGCTCGAAGGCGCCGCCTTCGCAGTCATCCTCTGGGTCTCGAAGGTAGAGCAAGGCGGAGAAGAGCTTGGCGGGGCTGTCGACGTGGGGCCCCCGGGCAGGCGTTGGAGTTTGCACGGGGCTGTTCACTCCAAACAGGCAGTCGAGCACCACATCATGCTGCCGGTTAGCGTCGCTCTCCCACTTCCCCGGCGCCCGCAGACCGACGGAGAAGGCCTCTAGGGGCTTGCCGAAGTTGTCCTCAATCCCCGGATGTACGCGGCGAATCGCATCGCCCCAAAGGGCCACAATTTGAGCGAAGCGCTCCGGGGCGGTGTGCGCCTCGAAAAAGGCCCGCCAGGGGGCGGGAAGCTGGGCGTCCGCGAGCACTTCCGAGGCCCCCTTCAGGTAGGGCCGGTTATTCTCCAGCGCCCCGCCACCGGCGACATATTCCAAACTCGGGAAGCTTTCCGCGAGAGCCGCGAAGTCGTCCGCGGGCAGCGCCTCTTCGATGGCAAAGTGATCAAAGGGTGCCTGATGAAAATGTTCCGGGGCCAGCCGGTCAAAAACGGTGTTCATGCCTGCTCTCCCCCCTTGGCCAGATATTCCGCCGCCAGCGTGTCGTCGTCGATGTCATCGGCGTAGCGCAGCTGAATAGGCGTCTTAAAGGGGCTGTCTTCGAGCTTTCGCATAATGGCGAAGAGCAACAGTTTGGGGCGGCGCTTTTGCAGCGTGCGTAGGGCCCGATGGAAGCGCCGGCCGTCATCTCGGGGCCGAAGGAAGAAGCCCAGCTGATCAAGCAGCGTGGCCTTCGGAGGTTTCGCCCCGGCCAACAGCCACCGGAGGGGTACGCGCTTTTCCTGAAGCAGCATTTCCGGAACCGTTTCCGGGCTATGGGGCGGCACGGCCAGAAAGCCGTGTCCCGTCCGCGATCCCACCCCCATCGCCAAAAGGCGATAGCCATTGGCCTGCGCCACGGCGTAATACAAATTGGGGTGGAAGGAGTAGAAGCCGTGGTTCACATATTCGATGAAGGGCATGACGTGAATCATCACCCCGCCCTCTTTGGTCAGGGCGTGGACGTTCCGGAAGATCGCATCCTGATTGAAGACGTGCTCCCCCGTGCCGTTGTTTGTGCATAGGGAAAAGGTTCGGTGGTATCCGTAGGTGGCCGCTAGGTCCTTATTCAGATCCATCACCAAACTGCCGTAGAGGTCATTCACGTCGATGGCCTGGTAGTCCTGGAACCCCAGCATGCGCATGTAGGGGCCGGCCTGATCGCGCCGCGCTTCGGGGCTTTTCCCCAGCAGGCTTTCGATGCCGGCGACGTCAATGGCGGCATGTCCCTGGGAGCGCTGAAGCACGGTGCGCAGCGCCCGCTGATCCGCGTTCAAGGTTTGATTACCCAATTCGATGACGTCGGGGTTTTCTTCCACCAAATCCACCAAGCCTCGGGCCAGCAGGGTGAAAAGGGGGTTAAAGCTCATGGCGCTCTCCTAAGAAATGCCCCGGTGTCGGGATGGGCGCATTGTCCGGCGCGCCCGGAGGCGGTGCAAGCACCCCTCGGGCCGCTCAGAATAAGGTGCCCTGGGGCCGCTCCGGCAGCACCGGCGGGGGATCCCCAAAACGCCAGCGCGGGCCACAAGGCGCAAGGCACTCCGGGGCCTGCTGCCGGGCATCCCCCACGGCCCGCGCCACGGGATAGGCATCCAGCGCCACGGGCGCTTGCCCCCCGAGGAGGCCCCGCTCAAGCTGGCGCGGCGTCAGGTCGCCAAGCCACGCCTCAACCCCAGCCTCCGTAAGCAGTCGCGGTTCCCGATGATGCAGCCAGGCAAGGCTCGGGCGCGCGGCACAGGTGAGGACCGCAAAAGTGCCCGCCTCGCGCGTAGCCCCGGAGGGCGCCGCTTCTCGGGAGGCTCCGGGCACCGTTTTAGCCGGTTGCCAAACGCCGGCGAGGAACAGGGCCGCGCCCGCCTCGGGACGAAGCACATAGGGCTGGCGTTGGCCGTCGGGCTGCTGGCGCCATTCAAGAAAACTGCTGACGGGGAAGACGCAGCGATGGCTCCGCAGCCACGGGCCATAGAGCGGGCTGGTCAAAGCCCCCTCAGAGCGCGCATTAAACGTCCTTAGCCGACCCCCCTGAGGCCCCGGCGCGAACCACCAGCGGAGCGATTTCAGCGCCATCGCCCCTGCGCTCAGATGCAGAACCGGGACCTGCGCCTGCGGTGCGACATTGATGCGAGGCGTCTCATAGGTGCGCCGCCAGGGACCTTCGGCGCCAAGAAAGGGCGAGAGGGCCTCCGCGAGGGGCGGGCCCTCCAAATTCACTCGGCCGCACACGGAACCGATCCACCCTTGGCGCACCGCCCCCCCGGGCGGCATACTTGACCTGCTTTAAACATCACTATTCACGCCCCACGAATGCAGCACTAAGGGAGAGCACCTCATGGGAGAAGCATATATCGTTGCGGTCAGCCGCACCGCCGGTGGCCGTCGTAAAGGTCGGCTGAAGGATTGGCACGCCGCCGATTTGGCGGGCAAGGTTCTAGACGACGTGATCGCTCGGGCGAAGGCCGATCCGGCGCTGGTCGATGATGTAATCATGGGATGCGTCAGCCAAGCTGGCGAGCAAAGCACCAATATCGCTCGCAATGCGATCCTCTGCTCCAGCCTCCCGGAAAGCGTTCCCGGCACGTCCGTAGACCGCCAGTGCGGTTCCTCCCAACAGGCCCTTCATTTCGCTGCTCAGGCGGTGATGTCCGGCGCCATGGATTGCGTCATCGCGGCCGGTGTGGAGATGATGACCCGCGTACCCATGGGCGCAGCGGTGCGCCCCGCCTACGAGGCGGGCTTTGGCATGCCCTACGGCAAAGCCATGCAGGCTCGCTATCCGAACGTGATGTTCAGTCAGTTCGCCGGCGCCGAAATGGTGGCCAAGAAGTACGGCCTGGAGAAAGATGCGCTGGATGCCTACGCCCTGGAAAGCCATAAGCGGGCCATCCAAGCGGTGGAGAAGGGTTGGTTCAAGAACGAAATCCTCCCCATTCCCGTGACCCTGGAAGATGGGACGGAAGCCCTGCACGAAGTGGACGAAGGCATCCGCTTTGATGCCAGCCTTGAAGCCATTTCTTCCGTGAAGTTGCTGGCCGAGGAAGGGCGCCTCACCGCGGCCACCTCATCGCAGATTTGCGACGGTGCCTCCGCCGTAATGGTGGTAAACGAGGCTGGGCTGAAGGCCCTGGGCGCAACGCCTCTAGCGCGTATCCATCACATGACCGTCGTTGGCGGCGATCCCGTCATCATGCTCGAAGCCCCGATCCCCGGGACAAAAAAGGCGCTGGAGAAGACGGGCATGTCCATCGACGACATCGACCTCTTCGAGGTCAACGAGGCCTTTGCTTCGGTCCCCGTCGCCTGGCTGCAGGAAACGGGCGCCGATCCCGCCCGCCTGAACGTCCATGGCGGCGCTATTGCCCTGGGTCATCCTCTTGGCGCATCAGGCACCAAGCTCATGACCACGCTCCTCAGCGCTCTGCAGACCCATGACAAGAAGTGGGGTCTCCAGACCATGTGTGAAGGTGGCGGCTTGGCCAACGTGACGATCATCGAGCGCCTCTAAGACGCCTCACCTCGCGGCCCCTCGGGGCCGCGAGTACCCTACCCGCTGCTCTCGCCTCCTTAACGTCCTTCAACCCCTTGCCATTCCTCAGCGATGCCCCGGGTTTTAGACCGCTCGTCAGGCGGAATTTGACTTTTTCTCAATTTAGGTACCATCGAGTTGTCCTAACACTTTTGGACACGGGTACCTTGGGCCTTACGCCCTTAGCGAGAAAGAGGAAATACCTTGGATCAGCAAGTGACTGGCGTCGTGAAGTGGTTCAACGACGAGAAGGGCTTCGGCTTTATTCAGCGCGAAGGAGATAAGGACGTCTTCGTCCATTACACCGCCATTAATGGCTCGGGCCGGCGTACCCTGCTCGAAGGCCAGCGGGTCACCTTTGACGTGACCATGGGCCAGAAAGGTCCCCAGGCCGCTAACGTCACCATCGCCGACTGAAGCTTTAGCTTAGCGGAGTCCTTAAGCGCCTAGGCGGCTTAAGGGCAATCGTTGGTGGGCGGTTAGACAGGCTATACTTCGGCCTCCCCGAAAGAGGAGGCCGCAGTGAGGATTGTTGTCCTTTTAAACGAGGATCTTCCAGCGCTCTATGCGCTGAATCATCTTCAAGATTACCTTGCGCGCCACCAGACGTGCTTCTTTCTGTCTCGCGCGGTCGGAAAACCGGGCCCCCTGTCGGCTGCCTTACGCAATCTCAAAGCGCAAGAACAGGGCTTGGTTAAAACGGTCCTGAATCGCCTTCCCCTTCGCCCGGAGGGTAAAACCCTAAAAACCTTTCCGGCATTGGCCCGGCACTTCGGCTGCGAAGGCGCCTATCTCGATCGGCCTAGGAGTGCACAGAGCCGCGATCGCCTTCGCGCCTGCGCCCCCGAGGTCGTGGTTTCGATTCGCTATGGGGGCATCCTCGATGCCGATCATGTCGCCCTAGCGCCCCACGGCATTCTGAACCTCCATTCCGGTGCGCTCCCGGCCTACCGCGGCGTGCTGGCCAGCTTTCGCGCCGTGGCTCAGGGTGAGGCAGCGTTGACCGCTACGCTCCACCGGATCGTTGACGACGGCATCGACACGGGGCCGCTCCTGAGCAGCGCGACCCTCCCCTATCGCCAGGACCGCGCTTTACTTTCCCAGATCATTGATTTGTACGCGCCCGGGTGTGCCCTAATCGAAGCCGCGCTCACGGACCTGGAAGCGGGCCTAAGCTTACCGGGTACGCCCCAGCCCGAAGACGGCGGCGCGTACTATTCAAAGCCTACGGAAGAAGAACTTAGGGCCTTCGCGGCGGCGGGCCACCGCCTATGCGAACTCGAGGAAACGCTGACCTACCTAGAGCCCTTTTTAGGTTGAGAGGCGCTCAGCGCTGCGCCGAAGGGGCAACGAGCACGAGCGTAGGCTTACCCCGCCCAGCGCCTCCCTCTGGCGCCAGGGGCTCCGGCGCGCTGGTTCCGCGTTCGCCATCAGGCCCCTGCCTCGGCAATGCCCAGCGCCAAAGGCGGCCATCATCGACCTTCATGACCAAGAACCAATGCTCTAAGACCGCTAGGGCCGCCAAGGCCCCAAGAAGCGCAAAGGGGAGCGCCGCCTCGGGGGACCTTGCCTGCAAGGCCATCACCCCCAAACATCCGGTGACCACCGCCCCGAAGGTAACGGAAAAGGGAAACAAGCTGTTCATGGGGGCGACCCGAGTCCAGGAGGCCAGGTAGCGCATTCGCTCGGGAAAGAATTCTTGGTGAAGGTTGGGCACTCCCAAAAAGAGGTTGAGCTTGGCGCTCCAGCGGGCGATGGCAAGCAGGGAAAAACTTTGCGCGGCGAGGGGATTAGGAGACTGCCAAAGCCCCAGCCACAGAAGGCCTGCGGTGGCCAGCACGGCGAGCTCATGCCAAAGCCCGGTCATCAGCGCGCCCTTAAACCGCGCCCAGCCGGTGAGCTCCGGCGGACAGGTCCGACGACTGGTAAGCGGCCCGGCAATCGCGCCAGCGAGATAAGCAAACTCGAGAAAGCCCCAAATTAGCAGTCCCATGAGGAAGCTACCGATAAGGGCAGCCTGCCCCGTACTGTCTCCAAGGCGTAAGGCGAAAAACCAGGCCAGCACATAAATCACGCTGAGGGCGCCAAGGCTTTCCCGGCGATGGGGGTAGCGATTGGCCAGCCAGAGCAAGGCGGCAGTGCTGCCCCACCAGAGCAGCGCCGCAATTCCTAAGCCAAGGCCAAGGCTCGCCACCGGTGGCGCTACCAGGCCGGTGCCATGCGGGCATCGTCGGGCAGGCTATTTTCCTTTACCGGGTGGAGATACA
>AACY020457043.1_pt1 | contig 10167 bp, 10 predicted proteins | sample 267378 | NCBI WGS metagenome assembly AACY02 (sample SAMN02954345, study PRJNA13694) | marine metagenome | biome: aquatic; feature: ocean; material: water; isolation source: isolated as part of a large dataset composed predominantly from surface... | reverse complement strand
TGTGATTGCATCTCGCTCCACCCTTATAAAGCCATACAGAATAAGTATCAGAACCACCTTTGCCAAAGCCTGAATTAACAACTTTGTCAGTCATAGCGTTTATATCTTCTTTACGATATACCTTTTTAGCACTTACCATTTTCTTGCAAAACTCCCTAGATGTGTCTTTAGTCTTTGCAGGATTATACATATATCTAACTAAATATGTTTTGTCCTCTTGACCTTTTTGTTTACTCTTACCGTCTTGGTCGCTCTCACGGTATGGCTTTGCACTACCTGTACTAGCTAACTCGGTTTGCTCGTTTAACTCTTTAATTTTTTGGTTAAGGTCATCGTCATTGTCATAGTCTACTTCTTGTTCGTCTATAACCTCAAAGTCCTTTAAAAGTTCTTCTTCGTCTTGTCCTAAATCAATAAGCGCATCAGCAATATCTGTGTCTACAAACTTATCTAAATCGCTAGCTAACTTCACACCCGTTTCTTCTTCCTGTGTTTCATCGTCAATAAGTTCTTTGTCGATGTCTATAAACTCTAACGGTTGTAGTGTTTTGAAGTATAGGTTAAGAGATATATCGTTGTATGCTAGTATTTTGTCAAACGCTTCTATTAGCAAGTTCTGAAATGGTTTAATAACCAAGTTCATCATTAGCTTTGTAGCTGTTTCTAATTCCTCTGCGTTGTTTCCAAGCCCTGTATTGTCTTTAATACCTAAAAGCATAGGAGACACTACCCTGTGTGCTACAAGTATCTTACGACTGCTCTCATCGCTTAAAAACTGATACTGATTATGTGCATCGCTTAATTGTACAGGGTCTATTGTAGCTGCTGTTTCAGGGCTGTCGTTAAATGATAGTATAAACTTACCTGCATTACTACTACCTGAAAACTTATCATAGATACGTCTTTCAATCATCTCCCTTTCTTCTGCACTTGGTGTGCCTGAATTAAAGTTAATAAGCATTGATGGGCTAAGACCTGATTGTATGTTATTTATATGAAAGTTAGATATTTCTTCTTCTAGGTCTGCATACTGTAAACCACCTTGATAGTCAGGGGTAGCATAGTACTTGTATCCTGCTCTGTAAGGCTTAACGTAAACAATTTCGATAGCTTCATTACTCATACCAAAAGCAGGTATACGCTTGACTTGGTTAATACGATTGTATTTAGCCCAATCACTAGAATAGTAATATGCTTCTATTTCTCCTTTATCGTTGCACTTTTCAGCAGCTAATTGTTCAACAGGTATATGCTCAACCCTTGCTATCTTTTTTCTGTCTTTGCTATAAATTACTTGCATACTACATTGCCCAAACAATTTAAGGTCTGCACACAACTTGCGTAAACAATCTTTATGCAGTAGTGTAATAGCTTGTGCGTATGCATCGGGCTTCTTGTTGCTGTCAGTAGCATCTAAACCTTTGCCGTATATCATCTCACTTATACCGTTTATAACAGCGTTATTTGTAGGGCTACCATTATAGCGGTCTATTAGGTACTGAAAGTAAGAGTTTTTATCTCCGTATGTTACAAAAGCCTTATTCTTCTTTTCTTCAATAGTAGGGCTTACATAGTTAGATAATGTTAATGCGTGTATCATAGTACTATATAATTATTGTCAAATGTATTGTTTGACTTGTATTCGTTTTTGTTTACAGAGTAGTGCTTGTTTTGTGTTTGGTCTACATCTTGGTCTGTGCAGAATATTCTATCTCTATAAACAAGTAAAGTTATACCTGTGTCATCGTTCCAAAGTTTTTGCTCTAACTGAAACTGTGTAAGGTTTTGACCGTATACATCAGGGTCTCTAGTAAATTCTAAATCATAAAACCTACCTTCTACTAAAGTAAATGCGTGTGATAGTGTAATAAAATCCCCGCTTTGAGTAAAGGTAACATCAGTAACGGTAGCAATATTTGTAGTATCATCCCTTATAATCATAGCTGCCTCTGTGTAGTATAATCTTGGAATAAACTTAATTGTTTGTGCGTTCGTACTTGTTGTAAGTATTCTCATATAAGTATAACGCTAAAATGTAAGAATTTGTAATAAAAAAAGAGGAGTGCTATTGCACCCCCCTCTATCATAATAAAAACAAAACTATACTCTTTCTATGCAAATATATAAAAAATATATTAAGCAGGAGTAATAGGTGTAGTAGCACTTATGTCAGGCACAGTTGCAAAGAATGGCGGATTAACCTCACTAGCTACTGCTGTAAGAGTAAACCCTTGTAAATCTCCTGCTGCTGCTCCTGTTACAATAGTACCACCTGTAACCTCTGCACCGTTGTCTTTTCCTACTAGCAAGTACTTTGTAGTACCTGTGCCATCGGGATATAGTTCAACGACATAGTGCGCTCTACCTCTGTTTAAGAGTTTTATCTCCTCTTGTGTTGCAACATCTAAGTTTTGAAAAGTAATATTTAGTGTACTTTCATAAAAAGTAGTACCATTTTCTCTGCTTGATGTTACGCTTGTCTCTAAAGATGTTTGACCACCTTTTACTTCAAACTTGAAAAATTCAGCACTTGCATCAGTTGGTAGTGTTACCGTTCCTGATGATGGGCTTAACGCTGCTACAACTGCGCTATAATCAAGTATGTATACATTTTTGATACCTGCGTAAGCTGTCTTACAGCCTATGCCTCTACCTTTTGTTATTGCACAACTCATATTTATTTATTTAATAAAAAAGGGCAGGTAGGATATTCCTAGCCCACCCCTTTTATGTTGGTTAATATTAACTTAGCAATACAATATCAGAACCGATACCATACTGAATACCTGCTGTATAGCGCATAACTACACGAACATTTTGCGAACCGTCTAGGTCAGCCATATCAATAACTTTAACCTCGTTACGGTCATCTAGTAGACCTGTACCAAAGAAAAGGTTAGATGCTTGTGCGGCAACTGCTGTGTTATCTCCTAGTCCACCTGTTGTAAACAATTTGATACCTTGAAAGTTCATTTCAGTTTGTCCTACGTTATAAAGTTCTCTATAACCTAGTGCAGCTTGTGCAGAGATATAAGCCTTAGCAATGTTTTGTGAAATATAGATAGTTAAATCTTCTTTTCCATATACACCGCTTGGGATAGCATCTACAACTGCACCTAACTTAGCTACAACATTTGTAGCATCAATAGCACCACCTGCTGCAACATCTACAACTGTACCATCTCCTGATAATTCAGTAGTAAAGCCATTAAATGAACCTTCTCCTGCACTACCTGACCAAATAGATACTTCTGTTGCCTTAGCAACTTCTGCTGCTACTCTTGCAATAACATAGTCAGAGAATAAAGGAGGCAATTCATCAAAAGCACTAAAGCCCATTTGAGCAGCTTCCCAATCAGCGTGTAGTTCTTTCTTACAAATCTGTAAGTTTACTTGCAACTCTGTTGGAGTAAGTACTTTTTCTGTTAGTGTAAGTCCTGATGTAGTGCTGTCAAAATCACAGTCAGCAGAACGTACTAGGTCAGTAAACGCTCCTACTTTCATAGCAGCTTTATATTTGATGTTAGGAAGGATAGTAATTGCTCCTTCATCTAAAGTTTTAGCAGATAACAAGGCAGCACCTAGATACTTCCCTGCAAACTCTCCACTGTAACTTGAATTTGTAATTGTTGGGTTTGGCATTTTTATTTATTTTTAGTTGTTAATTTTAGACATTACCTTGTCAAGTGTGCTTAATCTTCTGTTTTGTGCAAACTTAACTCCGATATTGTTATTTTTTTGTTCAGGATTATGAGCAATAGGCTCGGCAGCAGGTTCAGACAATTCCTCTTTTACTTCTTTCGGTAATTCCTCTGATAACTCTACTTCTTTTTCTTCACTCATTTCTTCTTTCTTCATATCTTCAATCATAGCTTTGATTTCTGATACTGCTTCTGCTAGTTCTTCTTTAGTAACATAGCCTAATTCTTCTTCAGCCTCTACTTCATCTTCAGTAGTTTCTTCATCAGTAGCTTCTTCGTCTAGGTCTTTGATTTCAGCAATAATGCCTTCTTCTGCTACTACTAGCATCTTACCATCTTCCATAGTGTAATCGCCAACAGGCAATGCTACTTTGTCATCTTCGGTAACTATAAATATTTCGTTTCCTGCTTCAAACGCTTCTGCTTCTAGCACAGTACCGTTCTCTAGCTTTGCAGTTGCTAGTTCTACCTTCTCTTGGGCTTCAACATCATTAACAATGTCAGTAGTATCTTCGCCTAGATAGGTTTTAATTTTGTTTAACATTTCGGTTGCTTTCATATAACTATAACTATTTATTTAACTTATTTTACATTTTTAAATTTTACCAATGCCTTGATTGATGAGTTTACCTTTACAGCATTTTGTACTGTAAGTATCTTTGTCTGCACATAAACATCCTCGTTTACTGCTTTTAGGGCTTGTGTGTGATGGTGTCAAAAATCTTTTTAACATTTGCCTTGTCCTTTATATTTTTTCTTATATAGTTTACTGCCTTTTATACTTGACATTTTAGTTTTAGCGTGTACACCCTTTCTTTTTACTTTAGGTTTTACTATATGCGCTACTTCTATTCTTTTAGCCATTACTTAATAGGAATACAATTAGGTACTAACTTACCATCCTTCTCCTTCATACCGTATTGTCTATATCCTGCTGTGCAAGGCTTTTCTAATTTGTGTTGCTCACAAGGCATAAACCAAGTCTTACCCTCATACTCGTGTTCGTGATAACTCTCACAGCCTATGTCCTGTGCTGCTTTTATTGCTAGTTCTTTAGTTGCGTAAGCTAATCTATCATCTATAATAGCCATACTGTCGCTTACTACTTCACTTGCTAACTCTAACAACCCTAATTCTTTTAGTTTACTCTCTGACCATCTCTTGGCAGCTTTACCACCCCACAGTAAGTAAGATATAGTACCACAAGCTTTAGTATCTCCTTCATCGTAATACTCCTCTGCTCTTGACAAGTAGGAGTACATACGTTTTATGGTGTTTTCGCTAATAGGTTTGCCCTGTGCTAATTGTTGCGCTCGTATCTTACCAACGTCAGTTGCACATTTGTTGTTTATTTCTTTGTTTAGGTCTATGCCTCTTTGTGCGTTATTCTTTACAGCATCAGGATAGTCAGAGTAGCTTTCTAGTTCTTCTTTCTTACCATCCTTATAGCGTTTGTCATCTCTTACTATTCTACGGATATAAGACAGCATATCTTGTGCTTCTTCTTCTTCAAAGTCATTTAAAGGCTCTTTAGGTCTTTCCATCTTATCAATGAAATAGCCTTCTATTGAGAAACCTTTTACTTTACCTGTCTTTACATAGTCATTCCAAACTTCATCGTTGTTTACTTTGACTACACCCATCCAAGTACCCACAGGTACGTTTAAGCCATACTTCCTTGACTTGTCGTGTGTTTCATCTTCTACTAGCCAACTCTCTACTAGCGTAAGCCCATTTAGGCTGTGTTGGTGTTCTAGTGTGCTGTTGTTCTGATTGCCTTTCATAAGGTACATTTCAGCAGCCTTACGGATAGTGTCTTTAGAGAAGTAAATATAATACTCATCTTCTCCTTTACGTCTGTATATAGGTTTGTTAGGAATAAGCAATGCACCTACTAATAGTTGTTTGTCTATTTGTGCTAGTTGTACTTCTTCGTTTTTTAGTGCAATAAAATCCTCCTCAATAGCAGGGTTTTCTACAATAGAGATAGCCTCTATACCCTCTACACTATTTTCATCTAAAATAAGTTCGACTATCCTCATATAACTATAACGTTTATTTTTTATATTTTACTATATTGATGCGCCCTCTACTATATTACGCTCTAAACTTTGTGCAGTTGTTACGTCTTGTGATGTTACAAACGCTTTAATAGGCTGTTGTGTTTGCCCTGCTATTGTTTCAGCTAATTGGTTTCCTGCTCCTGCTCCTACTATGTTAAATGCAGGGGGTGCAGATGTGGGTGCGCTTGGTCTTGCTATTGATGGTGTGCTTCCCCCTGCTCCTGCTGCTGCTGCTGCTTGTTTAGTTGCTCCAATAGCACTTTTTACTCCTGATATAATTCCCGCACCTGTTGCGATTGCAGATATTATAAAAGGTATATTCCAAGGTGGTGGTGCTGAATTAGCAGCCTTACTAACAGAACTACTAACCTCAACCCCTGCTTGTGCGCCTGTTACTGCTGCATCTGACAATGCTTTTTTAGCGTTTGCAATTTGCGACTTGGCATTTAAAATAAACTCTTGTGCAATTAAAAACTGCTTCGCTAAAAGTGCTGCTTTACCTATGGCTGTTTCTTTATTTGTTAAGCCTATTATGGTGTCAACAGTTTGCATTTTTGACGCTCGTTTTTGCTGCTCCAATTGTTCTTCCAACAGGGCTTGTTTAGTTTTTTCAGCTAATTCTTTTTCCTTACGTTCTTTTTCGTCTAAAGCCTCTTGGTCTTTAATAGCTTTTAGTGCAGCAGCTTCCTCTGCTTTTAACGCTATTGTTTGAGATGTTACCTCTTTCTGTTTTGTTAGCTTGGCAGTTTCTAATCTAATTACTTCTGCTTCTAATTGCGCTGCTTCCTCTAAATCTGCCTTTGTTGATAAGCCTAACTCATTTTCACGTTGCTTTGCTTCTAATCTTAATTTAGCAGCTTGTATTTCTTTGTTTGTTATTTCTTCTTCTAACCTACCTGCTTCTTCTAAAAACTCAATACGTTGCTTCGTTGTAAAGTTCTCCTTATCTATTGCTTGTTCTAAAAGTTCTGCACGTTTTCTGTCAGCTTCTGCTCTTTCTACAATTAAATCTCTTTGTAGTTTTTCTGCTTTTGCACGTTGGTCGGCTATCTGTCCTGCTATAATTGCTTCTTCTTTAGCTGCTTTAGTTAAGTCTTTTGTTGCTTTAACAAGATTAACAGTACCTTTAACAAGTAATTCAGTTACTATAACAGTTGGGTTTAGTCCTCTATTGAAAGCTATAACACCATCTTTAGCATCTGTTAATGCACCTTTTAAATCTCCCTTAAATACTTTAGCTATTGCACGCCCTAAAAGACCAAATCCTTCAATAGCTAAATTAATTCTATCTAAAACAAATCCTTTTATAGTAGATGCAAAATCTTGAATTGCTTTTTTTGGATTTGTAAAAACCTCTATTATAGATGTGCCAAGATTTGCTAACCTGTCAAGTAATTCCCCTGTAACAGCACTTATCTGCGATAGTATTTTAGCATATTTATTTTGACCTTCTTCACTTCTTACAAACGCTTGTTGTATTGATGTTATTACTAATAATAATGCGCCCAAACCTGTGGCAGCTATAATAACCCTCAAAGACTTAAAACCTTTTATTGCTGTTTTTACAGAAGATGTTAATGCTTTAAATCCTGTGATTGCACCGCCTGTTGCTTTGTCTAAAGATGAAGATAACTCACTAACACTATCATTAGTTTTGTCAGTTTCCTCTCCTGTCTTTTTTATCTCTTTTTTTAGTTCTTCAATTTCAGCTAAAGCCTTATCTGTTTTTGCAACTAAATCTACTACTACTACTTCTGCCATTTCGCTTCTCTTTTAATTTTTTTACCTGCACCCATTAAACCACTTGGTAAATGATACTTACCTTGTGCTATACGGATGTTCTCTGTTTCGCCTTTTGCTAACTCTAATAAGTCTAGTATATTCTTTATCATAGGTCGTTTAATAGTTCTATGTTGCTTTCCCCTGTTAGTAGGTTTGTGCTTATGCTGTTTATTTTGTATTGGTTTCCTGCTACTATAAACCTATCCCCTAAACTATAATTAAGTAAGATACGCATAGGTAAATAAGCCTTTAGTTTTGTTAATCTTTGCTTGGTGTTAAATACACTTGCTATGTAGTTAGAATAATAAACTGAAAATAATGTGTCTGCAAAATCTGTATCTCCTGACCATTCACTACGCTCCCTATTAAAGTTTAGTTGAAAGTCATTAGTGGCTGAATTGTTACTGACACTATTAAAGGGCAGGTTTACTGTTGTTAAATTTTTGTGGCTTGTAGCTACGTTATCAGCGTTTACGGCATCAACAAAAGATATATCCCCTGTATTAACTAGTATAGGATAAAACAACAAAGGGCTGCCTAAATAAGCATTTTGGCTTTTGTCTACGTTATAACCCCATTGTATGTTTAACTGTGAACCATCATCAACATCGTTTAAACGCTCATATAGTAAATGACCAAACGGTAATTCAACCTTATATAATTGACCTGCTAAATCTTTTTCCTCTGCATTGTAAGATATCTTACTCCAATCCCTGTTGTTTAGTTCGCCAAACTTATTAGCTAAAAAGGTCTTTGTGTCTTTAAACTTAAATTCTATTTCTCTATACGGCAGGGCTACGTCTACCTTGCTACTATTCACATCTACAAACTCTGTTATGTCGTATGTGTCTGTGCCTGTATAGAAGTCATCTAATGGCTTTACTTGTATTACACCGTTTACCACAAAAGCTGTAAGATTAAACGTCTTAAATAGCCCTGTAAGAAAGTCTAGTATTTTAATATCAGGTATTTGCTTGTTTACGTTAAATGTAAATGCTGCATTTGTTGTGTAGCTGCCTGTTGAATAGCTTATTGATACAGGGCTTTCAAAGGGTTCTTCATATTCAGCACTCCAAACAATACTTGTAAAAGTTATCGATGCTGCTGCTGTTATAAATACAGTATAATCTCCATCGCCTATCTCAAAATCTCCACTAAAGCCATTTGCTGTGTGGTTTTCTGTTATGCCTGTTTCATAGTATATACTTGTACCGTCTTTGAATATTTCAACGTCATAACTCGTAGCACTTGCAGTTGATAATGTTAATTCAAACTCATTCCAAAAACTTAAAGGTACACCTGCGGACACTGTAAATTTAGTTGCGGTAATTGAATAATCCCCATCATCACTTAGTGTCCAACCATCTACTTGCGTTTCAAACGCTGCTGTACTTCCTGATAAATCTTCTACTTTGCCGCTTTTTCTATGAAGCCACATAAATAAATGGTCAAACTCTGTAATGCTTGTATTTTTAAAAAAGTCAGTAGAAAAAGAAAGCCCAAAGTCTGTTTCTATTTGCTCTATAATTTTATTTACTCTAATAGCGTATTTTAACTCATTCCACTTTACACCGTGTATGTGAACTCCAGCACCACCGTGCCAATGCAAATTGCCATCATCTAGTATATCTGCACCTGTGTCATAGTACAACCTTTGACTGTGAGTTATTAAAGGTGCTATAATGTGGTTGCTACTGCTCTCTGCTGTTGTGAGTTTAGTTTCAACTGTTGCAGCAAGATACGTTAGATTGTATGCTGTTAGGTCAAGGTCTGATAATTTCTTTTCTCCTAATTTGTCTTTTAAATCTACAATATCCCCAAAGAATGTTATGCGATATGTATGTGGTTTGTTGTTCTTTAAGTCTACTCCTTCTAGTTTTATCTTACCGCTTCTAAATGGTATGTTGTTTAGTTCAATAGTAGCTGTTACTTTTTTACGTGCATCAAAACCATTTGTAATATCAAAGTTATAGTAGTGCTTAAATATCTTGTTGTTGGTTTTAGAAGCAGGTACACTAAACGATTGTGTAAAGGCTGTAAATACCTTATCAATGTCTTTTACATTTTGGATGCTGTCAGTTATTGTAACACTTTCGTCTTTGAATAACTCAAGCCTTTGCCCTTCTATGTATAATTGTATAATCACTATCTTACTGTGTTTATCTTGTCAAACGCATAATCAAAGTCTACTGTGTATTGTACAAGTCTATCATTAAGGCTTGTTTTGTATGTTACACTTTGTGTCTTTGGTATTACTGCTAATACTGTTTCTAGGTTGTTGCTATCAGGAGCAGGATTGTCTAGTCTAGTAAGCCACACTTGCTCTGACATCATAAGCTGCTTTATTACTTCGTTGTAATCTTCACTTATATAGTTGGTGTTTAGCGTAATGCTTTCCTTTCCTAGTTTGTTGTATTGTGCTACCTGTGGCTTGTAGGTGTCGTATGTTAAACTGCTAAAGTCCACTACGTTTGCTTTGTATGTTTCTCCTTTGGTGTTTAGGCTCTCTATGCTTTTAAGGCTAAAGTACATATCCTGTAATGCGCCAAACTTATTTATGAATGTAACTTTGTAAGGCTCATACTTTGAGCAAGGCTCTGTGCTTATTTTAACGACTTGTG
>AACY020302259.1_pt1 | contig 10167 bp, 11 predicted proteins | sample 267378 | NCBI WGS metagenome assembly AACY02 (sample SAMN02954345, study PRJNA13694) | marine metagenome | biome: aquatic; feature: ocean; material: water; isolation source: isolated as part of a large dataset composed predominantly from surface... | reverse complement strand
CCGAGGAGCACGAGGCGTTCAGGGCCCATAGGCATCTTTCTCCCTTTCGCTGGTGGGGGCGGGCCAGCGGTCAAAGCGTTGGCCCAGTTCCCGGCTCATGATGCGCACGGTGCCGGAGCCGGGATCTCGGTACAGGGTTGAGCGTAACGTAAAGGCGCCGCCCTGCGCCTCCACAAGAATAAGCGCTTCAAAGAACTGGCTCACGGTGGCCAGCACGCCCTCCTCCGGCGCGAAGGCCGCTTGGCTACCGATGAGCGCCCCCACGGAAGTCCATGGCAGAGGTGGCTGCGCGAGGGGCCAGACCTGGCTCGGCTCAAGCCCTGGGGCCAAGGTCGCGAGCACTTCGGGGGGGGCTAAATTCACGTTCACTTGCTCGAAAGTGGGCGGTAGCGCGGCCACAAGCGGTCGCAATCGAAGCCACGCCTCCTGGCTGAGGGTGGCGCCCTCGGGAATAACGCTTTCCGTGGGAAAGGGCGTGTTGCCTGCGCGTCGCGGAGGATCCTCGTCCCCATAGAAGCCGTCCTCAGCCCCGCCGGGCCGGGCTTCTTCATCGGCGTCGATCCAATCGGCCAGTTGGAAGGCCAGGTTCGGGTCGAGCTCGAGCTGCTTGAGGAGGCGCTGAAAGCGCCCCAGCGCGGCAGCGGTGGCCAGATTGTTCACGTTCAGCAGCGCATCGAGGGCTCGACTACGCCGTTCGATGCGGATGCCGGCACCCTCCTCCCTGCGCGGTTGCAGCCAAGGCGCATCCATGCCGTCCACCGGATCGCCGCTGGCGAGATCGGCGCGCAGTTCAGCCATAAAGCGCGCTTCTTCTCCCAAGGCGCGCGCTTTCCGCAGGTAGTACCGATCAACCTGGCCGGCCTGGGTGAGGAGTCGGTCTTGCTGCACCAGGAGGGTGGTGGCGAGCAGGGCGACCAGCGCCGTAACGAGGAGCATGGTGAGGAGGGCCAGGCCGCGCTGAGGAGCGCGGTGCTGCGGCTTTGGAAAAGGCGTCATGGGGCGCGCCCTTCCCTATTCGGGGCCGTCGCCGCGGGGCCTGGGCTCGAGCGGCGTCCCAGATCGGGCAGGCCGCGGGGCAGGCGCCAGAAGCGCTCAAGGGTGGGGCCCCAGAATTCCGTCTCGAGGCGACAGCGCAGCGCCTCCGCCTCGGGCGGATCCTCCGCAAGGGCCTGGGACGCCAATCGCTGCGCATCCACGGGCCACTGGCTATAGCTTTGCCCATCGGTGCCGAGGACTTCGCAGACAAACGCGTTCGCGGCCAGGCCGTAGTCCACAGCGGCGGCCTCCGTGTCGGGCAGCGCATCCACCACGGGCCAATAGCGTCGCGTGAGTGTGCCGTCCTCCACCTGCCAGACCACGCGCTGAAGGGAACCCTCGGCCGCGTCTTTCGGCGCGGGGAGCTCGGCGGGGCGGCGGCCCACGCGGGTGAGGCTCACGATTCCGGCCTCCACTTCGAGGGCGGGGAGCGCATCGCCGAAGCGGTCCCGCACCGGGCGAAGGGTAAACTGCTGGAGGTCCTGCTCGAGCTGAAAATTGGTGCGCACGAGCGCGGCGAGCGCCGCTTCTCGCTCCGTCAGGCTTTGACTCTGAGTGACCGCATCTCGCAGAAGACGCGCCGAGGCGGCCCCGAGCAGGGCGAAGATCGCCAGGGCAATGAGGACCTCCATCAAGGTAAAGCCGCGCTGCCTCATAGGGGACCAAGCCAGCCAGAGTCGAGCATGGCCGCCGGGGCGCCCTCCTCCCCTTCGGGCCACACCCGAAGCTGGACGGAAAAATACCCGGGGATGTCCGTGCTCCGGGCTTCCGCCTCGAGGCGCCAGCGCCGTCCTGCGAAGCGCGCCTCGCCCTGCTGAAGGCCAGCCCGCCCCTCCGCGGCGAAGGGCAAGCTCCAGGCCTCAAGGGTGTTGCTCGCGAGGAAGGTGGCCAAGATGCGCGTTTCGCTTTGCCCCTGGGTTAGGGCGCGATCGCCGAGGCGTCCCTGCAGCGTGATCATGGCCAGGGCGAAAACGGCGAGAGCGACGAGAACCTCAAGTAAGGTGAAGCCTGCTGCAGCGCGACGCCCTCGCTCCTTAGCCATGGGGAAGGGCGTGCCCAGGTTGGAAGGCAAAGCGGGTACTCGCGGGCCGGGTGTCCTCGGGCCATTGGAGGGTCGGTAGGGCCACCCCATCTCCCCGGAGATCGAGCTCGGTTCGGCTCGCTTCGTGCTGGAAGCGCAGCCAGAGGGCGGTGCCCTCCCCGTTCGGGTAAAACAAAGCGGCCCAGCGCGAGGTGTCGCCGCCGACGTCGCTTCGCTGATCGCGCAGGCGCAGGCCCGCTTCTAGGGTTTGGGGCGCCAGGGCTGCTCGGTCCTCGAGCCGTTGCCAGGCGCCGCTGCGGGGATCCTGCCGCCAAAAGCGATAGCCTTCGGCGGTGAGGTCCAGAGCCAAGGTCAACCCGTCGGCGAGGGCCTGGTTTTGCGCTAGGCGCACTGCCCCTTGCAGGGTCGCTCCGGCGCGTTCGAGGGACGCCCTGCCGTCCTGGGGAGGGCTTCGAAGCATGGCCACCCCCGCCAGGATGCCCACCACCGCAAGGGTGACGAGAATCTCAAGCAAGGTGAAGCCTCGGGCCACGGCTTAGTTGCCCTCGAAGGCAATATCCGCGGCGCCGCCCTCACCGCCTTCCTGGCCGTCTGCGCCTAGGCTGTAGAGCTCGAAGCGCTCGCCGCTGCTGAGGTATTGATAGGGCGTGCCCCAGGGGTCATCGGGAAGGCGGCGGAGATAGCCGCCGCTTTTCCAGCGCCGGGCTTCCGGATAGCCCGAGGGCTTTTCCACCAGGGCCTTAAGCCCCTGCTCCGTGCTCGGATAGGTGAAGTTGTCCAGGCGATAGAACTCTAAGGCGTTGGCCAGCGCATTCAGGTCGCTTTCCACGGCCGTGCGCTGGGCCTGTTCCTGGCGCCCGGCAATGTTCGGCACCACCAGCGCGGCCATGATGCCCAGGATCACGACCACCACCATAATCTCAATGAGCGTGAAGCCCCGGCCGCGCGCGTTCGATCGTCGAGGGGTCATGGCGTTTTCCTTATACCGCTAATTGGTTGAGATTGAGGATGGGCAGCATAATCGCCAGCACAATCAGAAGAACCAGCCCGCCCATGAACACGAGGGTGAGGGGTTTGAGCAGCTCTAAAAAGGCGCTGACAAGCCGCTCGTTATCCCGTTCCAGGTGGGAGGCAACCCGCTCAAGCATGTGCTCCAGCTGCCCGGAGGCCTCGCCGCTGGCGACCATGTGCAGCATCAGCGGCGGAAAGTAACCGACTTCCCGCAGCGCTTGGTGCAGGCTCGTGCCTTCCGCCACCGTTTGCCGGGCGCTGGCCACCCGCGCCTTCAGGACGCCATTGGTGAGTACGTCGCCCGCAATGCGGAGTCCCTCAAGAAGCGGCACACCACTGGCCGTCAGGATCGCGAGGGTGCTGGAGAAGCGGCTTGCATGGAGGCCCCGGGTGAGGCGCCGCCAGGGCCCGCCGTTTAAGAGCAGCGTTTCCAGGCGCCGGCGCACCGAGGGCACGCCATAGGCGCGATAGGCGCCGAAGGCCAGGAGGGCGGCGCCCGCCGCAAGGACGAGCGCGAAACGATCGAGGAACCCCGCCAGGGCGAGCAGGCCGCGGGTTAGAAGGGGCAAGGCCTGCCCAGTTTCCGCGTATACCCCTACCAGCTCGGGCACCACATAGGTGAGGAGGCCAAGGACGATGGCGAGGGAAAGCACCAGCAGGAGGATGGGATAAAGCAGCGCCATCTGTACGGACTGCCCCGTTTCCTGCTGCCGTTCCGTAAAGCGCGCAAGGGCATCCAGCACGCGATCAAGATGACCGGCTTGCTCCCCGGCGGCCACCGTGGCGCGGTAGAGATCGTCAAAGGCAGCGGGATAGGCCCCAAGGGCCTGGGCGAAGCTTTGCCCTTCCAAAATGCGCCCTCGAACGCCGAGGAGCAGGCTTTGGGCCCGACCCTGATCCGCCTGCGCGGCGGCGGCCGCTAGGGCTTCCTCCAGGGGAAGGCCGGCCGCCAGGAGGGTGGCGAGGTGCCGGGTGACCAAGGCCCGCTCGAGGGGGGCTAGGCGGGGCTGGCGCTGAAAGAGGCGTCCCCGACGCTTACTTTCCGCCGCAGGATTGACATCGAGGGGCGCCCAGCCCCGGTCCCGAAGAAGCTGACGAATCTGTCGGGGGCTGTCCCCCTCTAAAACGCCCCGCTGCTCCCGTCCCGCGCCATCAAGCGCTCGAAAATCAAAGGCGCTCATCCCTCATCCCGCGTTACGCGAAGCACTTCCGTAAGGGTGGTTTCCCCGGCGAGGATTTTGCGCTTGCCGTCTTCAAAGCGGGTGCCCTGCCCCCGCCCTGCTTGGGCGGCGAGCTGCTGCGCGGGGGCGTCGTCATGAATGAGTTGGGACAGGGCCCCATCGATGCTGACGAGTTCATAAATGCCCGTACGTCCCCGATAGCCGGTCCCGGCGCAGGCTTCGCAGCCCCGGGCCTCGAACACCGTGGCGCCCTGCGCACCCTCCTCTAGCCCGAGCAGCTCCCGGGTGCGGCTATCGGCGGGGACCGCCGCTTTGCAGTGAGTGCAGAGGCGGCGAACGAGCCGCTGGGCGAGCACGGCGCTGAGGCTGGACGCCAGCAGATAGGACTCCACGCCTAGGTCGCGCAGGCGCGCGATCGCCCCTAGGGCGCTGTTCGTATGCAGGGTGGACAGCACAAGGTGCCCCGTGAGGGCGGCCTGAATGGCAATTTCGGCGGTCTCTAGATCACGGATCTCGCCCACCATGACGACATCCGGGTCCTGGCGCAGAATGGCGCGAAGCCCCCGGGCAAAGGTGAGCTGGGCCTTGCTATTGACCTGGGTTTGGCCGATGCCGGGAAGGTGGTATTCGATGGGATCTTCCACGGTCATGACGTTGGCGCTGTGCGTATCAAGGGTGCTGAGCGCTGCGTAGAGGGTCGTGGTTTTTCCGGACCCTGTGGGGCCGGTGACCAGCACGATGCCATGGGGCCGCCGCACGACCTCCTTAAGCGTAGCCAGCACCTCCGGGGCCATGCCGAGCTTTTCCAACTCCAGGCGCCCCGCCTGTTTATCGAGCAAGCGCAGCACCACGCGCTCGCCGCTGGCCGTGGGCAGGGTGGAGACGCGGACGTCGACTTCCCGCCCCGCCACCCGAAGGCTGATGCGCCCATCCTGGGGCACGCGCTTCTCCGCAATGTCGAGCTTGGCCATGACCTTGAGGCGAGATACCAAAAGCGGCGCGAGAGCCCGCTTGGGCCGCACGATTTCCCGCAGGACCCCATCGATGCGAAAGCGCACGGCCAGGGTGTGATCGAAGGTTTCTAGATGGATGTCCGAGGCATCTTCCCGAATGGCCTCGGAGAGAATGGCGTTTAGGAGCCGGATAATCGGGGCTTCCGTTTCCTGGTCAAGAAGATCCTCCGTTTCCGGCACGTCATTGGCGAGGGCCGCTAGATCGAAGGCATCGCCAAGATCTTCCACCATTTGCCGCGCCGCCGAGCCTTCCCGCTCGAAGGCCTGGTTGAGCAGGCTGTCGAATTCTCCCTCCTCAGCGCCATGCCAGCGAATGGGCCCACCGGCCCGGCGCTGAGCCTCGGCCAGCGCGCCTCGGCTGGCGGTGGCGCGAAAATGGCCGTGAAGTTCACCCTGCGTATCGCGGAGCAACAGCACGCCGTGGCGGCGCGCGTAGGTAAAGGACAGCAGGGGGCCGGCGTCCTGGAGGGTGGTGCTCGGGGCTTCGGAGACGGACACGGGGCTTCACTCCTAGCCGTGGGCCGGTAGCGGCAGAACGGTCATAATAGCAAGGGGGTGCTTAGGCGCTCTATGGCAATTGCGTGACAGGAGAACTCATGCGCAGCGCGGAGGGAGGAAGGCAGCGAGGCCCACGCTTCGACCTCAATCTCTATCGAGTACTCGACGCCATTTACGCCGAGGGAAGTCTCACCAAGGCCGGTCGGCGCCTCGGTTTATCCCAGCCGGCCACGTCCCACGCCCTGGCTCGCCTCCGGGAAGCCTTCGACGACCCCCTCTTTATTCGTTCCGCCCATGGCATGGTGCCCACGGCCCTGGCGAAAGGCCTGATTGGTCCAGCCCGCCAGGCCCTGCGCCTCCTGGAAGATCCCTTAAGCACCGCGCAGCCCTTCGACCCCCAGGGCGCCCGGCTCCGCTTCCGCTTAAGCATGAGTGATTTGACCGAGGCACGCCTACTCCCTCGTCTGGTGCAGACCCTGCGTGCCGAAGCGCCGGGGATCACCCTGGAAAGTTTTTCCATCCCCCGGCGCGATCTCGTTCAGGCTTTGGCCACGGGGGCCCTCGACCTGGCCGTGGATGTGCCCCTCCTGGCCGATCCGTTAGTGAGTCATGCTTCTCTGCTGGAGGATCGTTATGTATGTGTGGTGCGCCAGGACCACCCTCTAGGCGACCGCCCCCTCACGCTCGAGCGCTTCCTGGAAATGGATCATCTGCATTTGTCCTCCCGGCCTCGAGGCCTTGGCCACGTGGACCTCGCGCTCGAGCGCCTCGGCAAGCGCCGCCGCATCATGCTCCGCGCTCAGCACTTTTTGGTGGCGCCGGAAGTGCTCATGGCCTCGGACTTGGTGCTCACCGTGCCGCGGAGCTTTGCGGATCATATGGCGACCCGCTACCCCCTGCGCATGGTGGAGCTCCCTCTCACCCTGGCCCCGCTAGAGAGCCATCTTTACTGGCTTGCGCGGCGCGATGCCGACCCACCGCTCCTTTGGCTACGGGCTCTCGTGGCCGAAGAAGCGCTGCGCCTCGCCGCGCTTCGGCAGAGCGGTAAGGCTGCTAAATAACGTACACTCGCCTCCCTTCATGCATGCCGAGGGTAACGATGGTTAAGGACTTTGCGGGCCAGCATCTCTTGAGCGTTCAAGGGCTTAGCCGAGAAGCCGTCGAGACGGTTTTTTTCGTCGCTGATCTCATGGTGCCCTTTGCGGAACGGCGCATGGTGACCCGAGTTCTCCAAGGGGCCATTCTCGGCAATATGTTCTTCGAACCCAGCACCCGCACCCGAGTGAGCTTTGGTTGCGCGTTCAATCTGCTTGGGGGAGAAGTACGCGAGACCATTGGAGTCGAAAGCTCCTCCCTGGCCAAGGGGGAATCCCTTGAAGATACGGCGCGGGTTTTATCGGGCTATAGCGACGTCATTGTCATGCGCCATCCCGAAGGGGGCGCGGTAGATCGCTTTGCCTCCGCAAGCCGAGTGCCCGTGCTGAACGGCGGTGATGGCGCCCGGGAGCACCCCACCCAAGCCCTCCTCGATCTCTACACCATTCGCCGGGAGCGGGCGGCCCTTGGCCTTGGGCTGGATGGGCTGCGCATAGCGCTTATGGGGGACCTCCGCTACGGCCGCGCGGTCCACTCCCTGGTGCAGATTCTTGCGCTGTATCCGAAAATCGAATTTCACCTCATCAGCCCGCCAGAGCTGGCCCTGCCGGAAGCCTATGAGGATGCCCTGCGCGCCGGTGGGCATCGAGTCCACCGGCATCACGCTTTGGCCCCGGGGCTCCAAGCGGCGGATATCGTCTACGTCACCCGCACGCAGGAAGAACGCTTCCCGAGCTCGGAAGAAGCGGCCCGTTATCGAGGCCTATTCCGGCTGAATCAGGAGATTTACACGGCGCACTGCGCGCCGAATACGGTGATCATGCACCCCTTGCCTCGGGATTCTCGGGCCGGCGCCCAGGAGCTGGACGCCGATCTCGACGCGCACCCGGCCCTGGCTATTTTTCGCCAGGCTGACAACGGCATGCTGATTCGCATGGCGCTATTCGCTCTCTGCCTCGATGTGGTGGGGGAGCTGGAAAAGGATGTGCGTCCCGTACGCTGGTACACCGGCGGCCGCCGCTAGGTCGCGCCCTGTCGTAGAGTGAAAACCTTGAGGCAAAAAAAGCCCGGCTAAGCCGGGCTTTTCAAGGACTTAGATCACTTTCTTAGATCTTGGACTCAAGTTCCGGAACCGCTTGGAACAGGTCGGCGACGAGGCCGTAGTCCGCCACCTGGAAGATGGGCGCATCTTCGTCCTTGTTAATGGCGACGATGACCTTGGAGTCCTTCATGCCCGCCAAGTGCTGGATGGCACCGGAAATGCCGACGGCGATGTAGAGCTCCGGCGCGACGATCTTGCCGGTCTGGCCCACCTGCATATCGTTCGGGACGAAGCCCGCGTCGACGGCGGCCCGGGAGGCACCCATGGCGGCGTTGAGCTTGTCCGCGACCCCTTCCAGGATCTTGAAGTTGTCGCCGCTGCCCATGCCCCGGCCGCCGGATACGATGACCCGGGCGGCGGTGAGCTCGGGACGATCCAGCTTGACGATTTCTTCGCTCACGAAGCTGGACACGCCCGCGTCGTGGGCGCTGCCGAGGGCCTCAACGGCTGCGCTACCGCCGGTTTCTGCGGTGGCGTCAAAGGCCGTGTGCCGCACCGTCACCACCTTTACGGCATCCGAGCTCTTCACCGTGGCAATGGCGTTGCCCGCGTAGAAGGGACGCTTGAAGGTGTCCTCACCTTCGACGGCGATGATGTCAGACACCATGTTCACATCGAGTAGCGCAGCCACCCGCGGCATGATGTTCTTGCCGCTGGTGCTGTGTGCGCACAGCACGTGGCTGTGGCCCGCGGCGGCCTCTGCGATGAGGGGCGCCACGTTTTCTGCGAGCTGATTACCGTAGACCCCTGCATCGGCGCAGAGCACCTTGGCCACGCCCGGAAGGGCTGCAGCGGCGTCGGCAACCGCGCCGCAACCGGCGCCGGCCACGAGCACGGTGATCTCCCCACCGATGGCCTGGGCGGCGGCAAGCACGTTCCGCGTTACGGGGTTGAGCGTTGCGTTGTTGTGTTCTGCTACAAGAAGAATACTCATGACTTTAAGCTCCCCAGCGCCCTTAGATAACCTTGGCTTCGTTCTTGAGTTTGTCGACCAGGGCGTCGACGGAATCCACCTTGATGCCCCCCTGCCGCTCTGCCGGGGCTTCTACCCGCAGCGTTTCGATGGTGGCTTTCACTTCCACCCCAAGGGCTTCCGGAGTGAGCTTATCGAGGGGCTTCTTCTTCGCCTTCATGATGTTCGGCAGCGAGGCGTAGCGGGGCTCGTTCAGGCGGAGGTCCGTGGTCACCACGGCCGGAGCCTTCAGCGCCACGGTTTGGAGGCCGCCGTCCACTTCCCGGGTCACGTTCACCGTATCGCCCGCGATTTCGACCTTCGAGGCGAAGGTGCCCTGGCCGAGGCCAGCGAGCGCCGCGAACATCTGCCCCGTTTGGTTATTGTCGGCATCGATGGACTGCTTGCCGAAGATCACGAGGCCCGGCTGCTCCTGGTCGTAAACCCCTTTCAGGAGCTTGGCAACGGACAAAGGCTGAGGGAAGCCATCCGTCTCCACCAAGATGGCCCGATCGGCGCCCAGCGCCAGCGCCGTCCGAAGCTGCTCTTGGCAGTTGCTCGGGCCCACCGCGACGGCGACCACTTCCGTTGCCTGGCCGCTCTCCTTAAGGCGCACCGCTTCTTCAATAGCGATTTCGCAGAAAGGGTTTACCGCCATTTTGACGTTGGTGAGGTCAACGTCCGTATTGTCGGCCTTGACCCGGACTTTGACGTTGTAATCGATGACGCGCTTGATCGCGACGAGCACTTTCATGGGCCACTTCCCATAGCTAGGGGGCCCGGAAGGCCCGTGGACAGCAAAGAAAGGCGCATAGGGACGCCTTCAGAAACGGCGCATATTCTGACCCTGGCCCCAGGAGGGGTCAAGGCAAGGCGCGCCCCCCCGCGGGCCCAGGCGTAGAGCCCCCCTCCCCCGTCGTTTATACTTCGGTCCGTCAGCAGCGGGCTTGGCCCTGGGAGCACGCCCAGGCGGGACCACAGCACACCCCCGCGGGGGACATAGCAAGGGAGAGAGGCGTGGACGCGGTAGAACGGGAATCAATGGAGTTTGATGTGGTGATCGTCGGCGGCGGGCCTGCGGGGCTGTCGGCAGCATGCCGCGTCATGCAGCTTGCCCAGGCTGCGGGCCAAGAGTGGTCCGTGTGTTTGGTTGAAAAGGGTTCGGAAATCGGTGCCCACATCCTTTCCGGCGCGGTGGTCGAGCCCCGGGCTTTGGACGAGCTCTTCCCCAATTGGGC
>AACY020538497.1_pt1 | contig 10174 bp, 8 predicted proteins | sample 267378 | NCBI WGS metagenome assembly AACY02 (sample SAMN02954345, study PRJNA13694) | marine metagenome | biome: aquatic; feature: ocean; material: water; isolation source: isolated as part of a large dataset composed predominantly from surface... | reverse complement strand
GCTTGGGCCTGACCAACAAAGCCAAGCGCAATGATCGACAGCACAAATTTGTTCATCATTATTCGGAATCCTTTTCCTTGGGCCGCATGGATTGCTGGAACCGGCCCATCATGTCCAATTGCTCTTGGAGCTGAACCATTTGGGCCCGCATCAGTTCAAACTGATCTTTGCCCATGTCGCGCTTTTGATCGGTTGGGTTCATACCAGAAAATGGTGTGAACATTTGCGAGGCCCGCTCGATCATGTTCAAGTTCTGGCGGGTGATGTCCTCAAGGGTCTTCATGGCGGTGTTGCCACCAAGCGCTTTGGATAGGTTTTCCTGGTTGCGCACAAACATGTCCATCGAATGATCAAGATAACCCGGCAGGAGGTTGCTCACATTCTGGCCATAAAAACGGATCATTTCGCGCAAGAAGCTGATCGGCAACAAATTCTGCCCCTTGGCCTCTTCTTCAAAAATGATCTGGGCAAGAACAGACCGGGTGATGTCTTCCGATGACTTGGCATCATAGACCACAAAATCGATCCCATCCCGCACCATCTGGGCGAGATATTCCAGCGTTACGTAGGAGGATGTCGCCGTGTTGTACAAACGCCGGTTGGCATATTTTTTGATCACCACCGGGCTTGCCTGGCCAGATTCCTCCGACGCCTTGCCCTTGCTGCTTGATGCCATCTTGGCCCCTCAAAGCTAGTTACCCACATCACACGGCCATACTAACCTATGAAGGCCGGCGCAAGCTTGCCTATTTTTGCAAGAGAGACGTAACGGCCTTCACAAACTCTTTGGGCTTTGATGGTGCTTCCCCATCCATCACCCTAGCCAGGTCATGAAGAAGTCTCGCCGGCTCGCGGACCTCATCGGCAAAACCCTTTTCTTCCGAGCGGCGGGCAAGGCCGAGGATATAAGGATGGTCCGGGTTGATCTCCAGGATACGCTTGGCCTGAATGGACTGGCCCTGGGCGGCAAGGATCTTCTCCAGGTTAAGGTCAATGCCACCATGATCCGCGACCAGACAAACCGGGGAATCGGTGAGGCGTTCAGATAGCTTCACATCGGCAACATCATCTTTAAGCGCCTGGCGGATGGCAGCCACCAAGGTGGCCTTCTTGACCTCCGGCACCATGGCGCCCCCATCGGCGGCCTTGGTGTCATCTTTCCGGTCATCTTGGTCTTTCTTGGCAACTTCCTTGAGTTCTTCACCCGCCCTTGTGACCGAGGCCATGGCGGTCCCGTCAAATTCATGGACCATGTTGACCCAAAAATCATCAATCGGGTCAGAGAGGATAAGAACCTCGATGTCACGGCTTTTGAAGCCCTCAAGATGGGGGCTGGCATCGATCTCTTCGCGGCTGCGGCCGGTGATGTAATAGATTTTTTGCTGGCCTTCCTTCATCCCTTCTTTCACCTGCTTCAGGCTCCGCCACCCATCATGGGTGGTGGTGCGGAAGCGGATCAATTCCAAAAGGTCCTCTTTGCGTTCATGATCTTCATAGAGCCCCTCTTTCAAGACAGGACCAAATTTTTCGAACATCTGCTCGAATTGCTCCGGGGTGCGGTCAGCAATCTTATTCATCTCAGTAAGCACTCGGTTGGTCACCGCTTTGCGCAACGCCACCACCTGGGGTGAATTCTGCAGCATCTCCCGAGAAATATTTAATGGCAGGTCCGCACAATCAACCAAGCCCTTCACAAAGCGCAGGTAACCCGGCAAAATTTCGGCCTTATCGGTGATGAACATTTTTTTGACATGAAGCTTCACCTGTGCCTCACGTTCGCCATTATAGAGGTCGAAAGGCGCCTCCTGGGGAATGAACAGCAAGACGGAATATTCCATCCGTCCTTCGGCTCGGTAATGGATGGTGTGGGCGGGCTCATCAAAATGATGGGTCAGGCCGCGGTAGAATTCGGCATATTCCTTATCCAAAATCTCGTTTTTGTTGCGGGTCCAAAGGGCTCCTTTGGCATTGACCTCTTCGGGCGTTTCAGTCGCACCATCTTTGACCTCAATGATGCGCACCGGGATGGCGATATGCTCGGCATATTTCTTCACCACCTCTTTCAAACGTGAGGCATCAAGATATTCCTGTTGGCTTTCCCGGATATGCAGCATGATCCGTGTGCCATGGGTTGCCAGGAATTGAGAGGCCTCGGCTGGCCCAACCCGGTAGCCACTGGTGCCATCGGACACCCAACGAGATACCTCAGGTGAGCCGGCAGCCTTGGAGAGCACCTCCACCTCATGGGCAACAATGAAGGCTGAGTAAAACCCAACACCAAATTGGCCGATACCGGCAGCTTCAGCCTGGCCTTTATCCTCCAACATGGCGGCAAAGGCACGTGTGCCAGACCGGGCAATGGTGCCCAGATGCGCAACCATGTCGGCTTCGCTCATGCCCATGCCGTTATCGGTGATGGTGATGGTGCCGGCGTCTTTATCCAAGACGATGTCCACCTGGAAATTCTGACCTAGCTTCTGCAATTCTTCATCTGTTTGCTGCATGTAGCGCAGGCGGTCACAGGCATCCGATGCGTTGGCGATCAGTTCACGCAGGAAAACTTCGGATTCGGAATAGACCGAATGGATCATCATTTCCAAAAGGCGGGAAACCTCGGCTTCAAATTCCTTGGATTGCAGTTGTTCATCACTCATGGCCAACCTTCATTCGTTATTGATCTCATGGCACCGGCAACAAGATGCCGGAGATACAGAAAATTTAAGGCGCCTGAATGAACCCAGCGCGCCCGGCCGACCATATGTCGAAACGCTGTTCGGGGAATTCAAGCCATAATTTTTGAAGATCATCAGCCATGGCATGGTCTTCAGGCGGAGAGATCGCCAAATATCGCGCATCCCCATAACCGATGACCTCGAGCACCCAATGGCTACCCTGGTTTAAGAAGAGATCAATCCGCCCGATCAGGCGACCACCCTCGGCCGGGCGGAGGCCGGAAAAATCAAGCATGGATAAGGATTGGGCAAGGCGTTTCACCTGGTTTTCATGGACCGACCATTGGTCGGGCAAGTTCTGAACAACAAGACGGCCATTTTCCACGGCAAAAGAAACATGCGCCTCCCCAACAAGATGCACGTCCACCACACGAATATCGGATAATTTTGGTAACAATTCTGGTTTCAATGCGGCCCATTGGAGTGGTTTGGACGGAACCAATAATGGCGGCTCCATGCGGTAGACAATACCGGCATGCATCACATATTGCCCGCTTTTGCCGGTGGGGCCGTCCTTGGCAACATCCCCCAATTCAAGACGAAAAAGATCCTCATCACCCGCGCGAATGACCAGGGGCGTGGCCTGGGAATCCAACCCTAATTTTGCCCAGAGATCGGCATTTTGGGTGAGCGGACGCACGAGTTCCATATTGGCCAGTTCGCCCAAAAGGGTTTTGACCAATAAGGGGTCCGCCATGATGCCATTGCTTAGGTACCATTGCGCACCTGCACGTTTGAGGGAAACACCACCAAAAAAGATCTCATCGGCCTGGGCAAGCTTTTGCCGCTGCCCCTCGTTCAGCAAGATATTTGGGCCGGCCAGGCCCAGTTGTGGGGATTGACCATGGCGCATGAACAGAACAAGCCCGCCCACAACCACCAGCAACACCAAGATAAGCGCAAGAAAAGATTGCCGGATCATGCCTGCCTCCGGCGGCGCATCCTGGCCACACCCATCACCAAGCCAAGCAAACCCAAAATCAAAGGCACGAGAAAGCTGTTGGCCAGGACCAAAAACTGTTTTGTCCGGTCAATTGGTTGTTCCGTTTGCCGGCTCAACGACAACAAGTCCCGTTCCGCATCTCGAAGTTGTTCTTGAACACGCGCCACCGCATCATCCCCAACTGAGCCCGAGGGTCGATTTTGTAACGCCACCAGCGTTGCCAAAAGGTTGGAAATGCGCTGGTTGATCCGCGCAAAGCTTTCCGACTCCTTGCCTCTGGCATCAACGCGCATTTGCTCTAGGCGCACAAAAGGACGATCCTTGGGCAGACCTGGGTCCAAGGATACAGCCTGGCTAAGGCCCGCATGGTCCAGAAGCATGCGGGCCAACATGGGGGCATTTTCATTGGGGCCTAAAGATGGATTCAAAAAATCAAGATCGGCAAAGATCAACGCATTCAGATCCTCCCGCTTCACCCGCAAGGCCATCATTTTGCGGCCCAAATTTTTCCAGCCAGTTCGGGGTAATTCGCCAGGCAAGGCAGACACGAAACTGCGTGGCAGGATGCCGGCCTCATCACTGCTCCAGACCAATGGCTCCACTTCTTGCTTGTTGGCACCACGGCCAATCACCAAGGAGCCCGCACCGGTCAGCCTCAGCGAAGCTGACATGTACATCAAGGGCTCATCGATAACATTGTCCTGACCCAATTCAAGCCAAAGTGGGTAGCTCATGGCCTGGTTGGCCAATTGGCCCCGAACCACCATGGCCAGGCTTTCATCAACCACCACGCCATCTTCCATGGCCAAACCTTGGGCAAGTAATGGCGGGGGTAGGATGGCCTCACCGGGCAGGGATGGGTCAACCACCACCATCAGGGGCATGTTTTGGGTCAAGGCCGATGACAACAAGGCCATGCCTGCCCCAGAAATATCACCTGGCTGCATCATGAGAAGGGGAAGATCTGGGCGCAGTCCGCCTAAGTCTTCCTCCAACATGACGAATTCTACCTGCTTGCCCAACGCCTCACGCAGTAAAGGAAACCATGGCTTGGCCGCTTCACCCAACAACACTTGCATGATGACCGGTTCGATGTGGCCCAAACGTTCAATCGCCATCATGAGGTCTCGACGGTTGGGGTTGGTTGGCTCGGCAAGCCTTGGGAACACATGATGCTGATCAATGCTGTTGGAAAGAACCATGCCCAAATAATAGCGGCGGCCATCGGGCAAGATCACTGGGTCAAGGCCCAGGGAAATAAGCTCATCCTCGCCGAGGCTGTGGGCTGTTACTTCCCGATGAACCCATGAAAAACGCCCGCCCGACATTTGTTGCAGCCTGGTGAGTTGGTTTTTTAGTTGCTGCGTTCTTGCCGACAAGGCCATGGCATCACCGGCTTGGTCGGCAGAGCTGAATAATTCCGCCTGAACCGAAAGACCCAAATTGGCCATTATTTCTTCCCCGCCTGGGGCCAGGCCATGATGCTGATCTTGCGAGGCATCATAAACCACATCGTCAAAGATGAGGCCCACCAGAATGGTGGCGCTAACGAACAACAAGGCCAAAAATACAAACACAAAACGGGCCATCATTCCTCCAACCAGCGACGCACGCAGATCATGCCGGCCCAAAGCCAAACCAGGGTGAGGAGCAGAAAGTAGAATAGGTCAGGCAAACTAATGAGCCCCTCAACCATGCGGTTATAGCGGGCAAGGCTGGAATATTCCCAAAGGGCGAGGGCAAATTGGGGCGGCAAATTGGCGCCCAGAAACTCAGAAACCGCCCCAAGACCCGTCACCAGAAACAAAAAACAGCATGTTGCCGAGATGATGAATGCAAGGACCTGCGAGCGGTTCAATGCCGAAATCGTGGTGGTGATGGCCATCATGCTGGCGGCCAACAAAAATGCGGCCAAGTAGCCCGATAGGATCAATCCATGATCAGGCTGGCCGAGCCAGGTAACGGTGATCCATGCCGGAAGGGTGAGGATCAACCCCAGCCAGGCCAAACTCAACCCAGCACAAAATTTGCCCAAAACAGCTGCCTCTGGGCCAATGGGCAGGGTAAGAAGAAGTTCCACGGAACCTGTCTGGCGCTCTTCCGCCCAACTGCGCATGCCTAGGGCAGGCACAAAGAACAAAAACAGAAAGGGCATCACCGCGAACATGCCCTTCAGATCGGCCTGGCCCTGATCAAAAAAATCACCAAGGATAAAGGTCATGATGCCATTCATCATGACAAACAACGCAAGGAACAAATAGGCCATGGGCGATGAGCCAAATGCCTGCAATTCCCGGCGCCATATGGTCCAGAACCCGCTCATGATGTTGGTCTCGTAAGTTCTTTGAAGACATCGGCAAGCCCACCGCCTGCCCGCCCAATGTTATGAAGATCCCAGCCATATTGGTGGGCAAGCATGCCCACATAGCCAAGCAAATCCTTTTCTTCTTCCGGGGCCACCAGGAGTGCCACATGGCCATCATCAGTTGGCTCCGCCCTTAAGCCCCCCACGGCCTGATCCATGAGCAGGATGTTCGCCACGCGCTCGGCATGCGCGGCATCCAGCTCGATGCGGATCTGGTGATGGGCACGGCCAGCACGCTTTAGGGCAGCTGGGGTGGAATCAAGAAGCTTTTGGCCCTTGGCCATGATCACGGTGCGGTTGCAGATTGCCTCCACCTCATCAAGCATGTGGGTGGAGATCAGGATGGCCGAATGCCCCGCCAATTCCCTGATCAACATACGCATCCGAGCGCGTTGGTTGGGGTCCAGGCCATCGGTTGGTTCGTCCAAAAGAAGCAAAGGTGGTTCAGACAAAATTGCCTGTGCAAGACCCACGCGCCGTTTGTAACCCTTGGAAAGTAGGTGTACCGGCTGATTGGCAACATCATGGATCTGGGTACGCTCCATGGCCTTGGCACAGGCAATTTCCTTGGCGCGGCCCGATATGTTTCTGGCCCTGGCACAAAAATCAAGAAATTCCCTGACCTCCATCTCGCCATAGGCAGGTGAGCCTTCGGGCAAATAACCAATCATGCCAAGGGCCTTTCTTCGGGACCGGGCGAGATGATGCCCACCAACAAGGACCTTGCCTTTGGTTGGGCGCAAAAAGCCGGAGGCCATTCTCATCACTGTTGTTTTGCCTGCGCCATTGGGGCCCAAAAGGCCAAGAATGTCGCCGGGGCGCAGGTCGAGATCGAAAGAATCCACGGCCGTGAACCTTCCAAACTTTTTCCCTATGTCCTGCAACTCAAGCATGCATCTCAAACCAAATGGGGCATCATCAAACGAAGCAGCCCGGCGGGCCACATGTGATGTTGTAGCGATCACGCCATGCAATGCAACCGGCCCAGGGCGTCATCACGCACTTGGCAAGCCAAAATCTAATTGGCAATGTGTTTAACATGAATGTTGTGATGCTGCACCAACACCAGGATGCAAGGCTGGAGCGACTGGAGCTTCAGGCCCTTCTTGGCATCTATGGCCAAATGGTGGCCCGGGGTGTCTGGAAAGATTACGCCCTCAACATGGTTGGCCAGGAAGCCCGTTTTGCCGTGTTCCGCAAATTTGGCGAGGCCCCACAATTCACCATTGTCAAAAACCCCAAATTGGCCAAAAGGCAGGGCGCATGGGCCTTGTTGAACCAAGAGGGTCTGGTGCTCAAGCGCGCCCATGAATTCCACGTCATTGCCAAGCATTTCCGGCATCAGGGCGAAAGACTGGATAAGCGCCGCAGGGCATAAAAAAGAGGCCCCGAAGGGCCCCTTGAAACACGCAAAGCTGTGTTCTCTTTTGATTACTCGCGGTTGCCAAACAACTGCAGCATCATGATGAAGAGGTTGATGAAGTCCAGATAGAGACGCAGGGCGCCCATGATGGATTTCTTTTGGGCCAATTCACCGGAATCTGACACAGAATACTGCTCTTTGATTGCCTGGGTGTCATAGGCGGTGAGTCCGGTAAAGACCAACACACCCACGATGGAGATGATGAAGCTCATCATGTCGCTGGCAAGGAAGATATTCACCACGCTGGCGATCACAATGCCAATCAGGCCCATGAACAAGAAAGAACCCATGCCGGTGAGGTCACGCTTGGTGGTGTAGCCCCACAAAGACATGGCACCAAACATACAAGCCGTGATCAAGAACACCTTGGCAATGGACATGCCGGTGAAGACCATGAAGATGGTGGCAAAGGAAACACCGTTGAGGCCTGCATAGAGCCAGAAGGAACCCTGGGCAGCGGCAGCACTCATCCGGTTGATGCGGGCTGAAAGGTAAAACACGACGCCCAGTGGCGCCAGCATGATCACCCACTTCAGCGGGGAATTGAAGAGCATGTCGCCAAGACCGGTCAAGGCCAACTGGCCAGATGCGGTTTCGGTGATGCTCATCATGTAGACGAGATAGGCGATGCCGCCGGTCAGGGCCAAGCCCATGCCCATGTAACGGTAAACGGCAAGCATATAAGCGCGCAAACCAGCATCGATATCGAGGCCGGCGGCACGGTCGGCATAAGCCTGTCGGTTGAATTGATCCATAGTCAAAGACGCTCCCTTATGAGTCTGATAATAGCTATGTGCTCATTCGCGCGCAAAAATTCAACCAAAAAGCATCAATATTGTGCGTTCTGTCGCATCACCTTGCGCCCTTCACGGGCTGCACCGCCAACAAGCACCAATAATGGAAGCAAAAGACCAGCCAGCAACATGGCCCAGGGAACCACCAGGGGTCGGTCCAGAACGCCCACAAACAAGACCGCCACCAACCCCGTGCCCAACAGGCCACCCACCAGAAGCACCAGAAAGGACAGCGCCATGGTTTCCAGGCGGATCAGCTGACCAACTTGGGCCGCCGAGGCGCCCAACATCCGACGGGTTTGGATTTCATCGGCCCGCAGGCGGATTTGCGAAAACAGCGCGCTCACCAGAACCATCAGGGCACCAATAAGAAGCGCGGCAGCGAGCGAGGTAAGCATCAGCTTCAAGGTGCGAAGCAAGGCTTCAACCGGCGCCAGAACATCGCCCACACGGACCACCGAAGCACCGGGGAATTCCTTGGCGAGGCGCGCCTCCAGCCCATCAACATCTTCGTCCGCCACCTTAAAGGTGCCCAGGAATCCCAGGGGCAAACGTTTGCCCACGGCTTCATTCACGACCAGGGAAAAATTCATGCCGCCGCCTGCCCAGTTGACCTCACGCAAATTGGCAACCGTCAAGATCACGGGCCGCCCGAGAATATCCACGGTGAGTTGGTCGCCAATCGTGATGCCAAAATCTTCCGCTGCATTTTTTGCCATGGACAAAAGCGCGCCTTCCGAATTGGCGCCCCACCATTGGCCGTCGGTGATTTCCGTGCCCTTGGGCAATTCATCGGTGAAGGTGATGCCCCGGTCACCCCGCAACATCCAGGCCGAACCCTCATCCACTTTTGCCTCCGCCGAAGGCACACCATTAACGGCCCGGATCATGCCACGCAGCATACTTGCTGTCTGCACATCTTTGGCGCCCTCTTCGGCCAGCATCTGTTTAAAGGCATGCACCTCATCCCGGCGCAGGTCGACCACAAAATGACTCGGCGCATCAGAAGCCAGACGCTGATCGAGCTCGGCATCCACCGAAGCCAAGGCAATCAACACCGTGGCAAAGGCCAGCGCCCCGACGGCACCGACCGAAAAACCAAGCCGCATCAGCCAGGGCTGCCTAAGGCTGCGTGCAATGTCGCGAACCCATTGTTTGGGGCTCCGGGCAAGCCTGGCAAAAAGCGGGGCAAGAAGAAGGGCCAACAATTCAAGCAAAAGCGGCAGGAGAGAAAATACCGCGGCAAATATTCCTGGCTGAAGCCCAAGCAAAGAGGCGAACACGGCAAAAGACATGAAGGGAAGCACCAGCCAATGCCAAAAGGCAGTTTTGACCCGCAAGGCCACCAGGGCGACCACAAATGCATAGGCAAAGACCGCAACAGCCACCGCCAACATGTCCCAAAGAGGAAGTGCAAATGGCACCGAGATCGGCAAGAAAGATGCCCCAACAACCACCAGCAACATGCCTGGAATAATACCTGAGAGGGTTGCCAGCATGCCCGGCAACATCATGGCCGTGAGCATCATGCGCCCGCGCAAGGCTTCCGCCATGCCCAGTGCAGCCAGATCATCAGAGAGATTCTGGCGCAGGCGGCGCTGGGTCATCACCGCATGGCGCAAGCCATAGGCCGACATGATCAAACCCGCAGACACCATCAGCGCAAAGGCCACCGAGACACGGCCCACCACCTGCAAAAAGGCAGGTGCTGCCGCCCGACGGTCCCGGGACCGAATCCCCTGTTGCTCAGCCAGTTTTTCTGATGCGGAAGCCACCTGGGCCAATGATGCGTCCTCAACGGCCAAAAGCAGATGATCATTGAACAGACTTCCCACACGCAAAAGGCCAGCATCCACCAGGTCAGCGCGTTTCATCAAAAGGCGCGGGCCAAGCACCGGTCCCTGGCTGAAACCACCC
>AACY020063816.1_pt1 | contig 10176 bp, 9 predicted proteins | sample 267378 | NCBI WGS metagenome assembly AACY02 (sample SAMN02954345, study PRJNA13694) | marine metagenome | biome: aquatic; feature: ocean; material: water; isolation source: isolated as part of a large dataset composed predominantly from surface... | reverse complement strand
CGGGCGCTTCGATCAGAACATTACAAATGGTCGGGGTTTCATTGCTCTTGCGGCAGTGATCTTTGGTCGATGGCACCCCGTAGGAGCCCTTACTGCAGCATTGGTGTTTGGTTTGGCTGAGGCGATTCAGTTGAAGATGTCCAACTTGGATACGGGTATTCCTTCAGAATTTCTGTTGATGGCCCCATACGTCGTGACACTTATTGTTGTCGCTGGATTTGTTGGTCGCAGTCGTGCGCCTAAGGCTGCTGGACAGGTGTACGACGCCAGCAAATAGCCGCTATTTCGACTTTGGTCGAAACGCATCAAGCCCATTGCCAATGTCAATGTGGGCTCCGCCAATAATGTCAATGCAATAGGGGATTGCAGGCAACACTGCATCGAGGCATTGCGCAATTGATGTTGGCTTGCCGGGCAGATTGACAATCAGACATGTTCCCCGAATGCCCGCTGTCTGTCGCGAAAGGATTGCTGTGGGTACGTATTGCAGGCTTACCTGTCGCATTAATTCGCCAAAGCCAGGCATCAACTTGTGGCAAACCGCCTCAGTTGCTTCTGGGGTGATGTCACGAAGTGCAGGGCCCGTGCCGCCAGTAGTCACAATCAGTGAGCATTGTTCGATGTCGACGAGGTCAATCAGCGTTGCCGCGACGATGTCGGTTTCGTCAGGAACGATTCGTGAAACATCGGTCCAGTTGCTCGTGATGTATTTGTCGAGGTACTCACGGATTGCCGGTCCACCTAAGTCCTCGTACACACCTTGGGACGCACGATCAGAGACGGTGACGACACCGATTCGTGCGGTGGTTACCACTGCAACAACTTTGGGTCGTGACGCTTGCTCGGCCGAGTAAAGCGAAGCCACAGCGATTTTCGTACTTGACGCAACCCATATCGCAGGCCTACTCGTCTAAACGCAGCATGTGATAACACCTGTACTCGTTTGGTCGTGTCACGAAGGTTGAAGAGAAATGCCTGTTGCAAAGGGTCGAGTACGAGAGATGCGGTGCTATTGGAATAGTTATGTCGGGGAAAATGAAACCATTCAAAATCTTCGCGGTACGTCTGTTCCATCAAGTCAGCGATTTCCTTTGTATACACCTGATCGGGTTTGATCCCGAGTCCACTGTTGAGGCGTTGCAGTGAGATGTTGGTTCCACCACGGGCGTTGAGCACATCGGCTAATCGTTGCATTTCGCCGTGTTGGTCAATACGAATCATTTCGTGGTACTCGAATTGGTTCGAGTACAAGGTATTGAACTGTGGGCGGAAGTGGTCGTCAGCGAGTGCAAATGAGTCTCTGTCTGCGTTGATTGCGCGCGCAAACTTTGCAAAGGTTGCCGCTACATCAACACGACCATCAACCAAAACATCTGTGCATGCATCAAGGATGTGTTGTGGGGTGCCTGGCGCACGCAAGAACGCCCGATTTTCCCACGAGGAATAGGCCCGTTTGAGTGGATCGCGCAACGCGGCAACACGCAACCATTCGGGTGACTGGATGACTTCCCACTGTTGCTTTGGTGAAAGCTCAAACATTCGCTTTAAGCCATGGACGCGGTAGTTGTGAATAGTTTGCTCTTGCGAGATATTCGGAGTGATGATCTGGCGTGAGGCCGCCTCGTTATGTGAGCCTTCGATTTGGGAAACAAGTAGTTTCAGTGTGCTGCACGCAACTTTTGTCGTTGGAACATACATCACTTTGATGCGAGGTGCGATCAGCGCATACCCAATCATGAGGGGTAATTGCGGATGTGGATCGTATTGCACGGCTCTATCTTTTCAGGTTGAAGCGACGAGTGATGTCTTTCAGTAACACATCTATGCACTGTTCAACAGATTCACCATGCGCGCCAAGGACAAACTCGGGGTTGGTTGGTGGTTCGTACGGTGCATTTACCCCTGATAGTCCGACGTTTTCTCCTGCGCGCACCTTGGCATACAGACCTTTCGTGTCACGTTGCTCACAGGTGTCAAGAGGCGTGGCGACATACACCTCGATAAATTCAAGATCATTGGTCTCATGAATGAGTCGCGCAAACTGTCGTCCAGATGCAAATGGGCTAATAATCGGCACGATGGTGACTGCTCCCGCATCAGCAAACAGCTTGGCAACTTCGGCCATGCGACGCACGTTCTCGGCGCGGTCTTCGTTGGTGAAACCAAGGTTGCTATTGATGCCATGGCGCAAGTTGTCGGCGTCAAGCACGTACGCGAACTTTCCATTGGCTGTTAACACACGCGCTAGTTCGTGGGCAATTGTTGATTTACCCGAACCCGATAAACCAGTGAGCCAGATGGTCATGCCATGAAAATCGTGCGCACTCCAGAGCGTCTCGCGGCTGACCTGCGGCTGATGCCAGACGGGTTGATTTGCCGAATCTGTCATGTGCGAGGCGACAACAACATTCCTGCACCGGCGGTTTGCCCAGTTGTTTCATCAACAATGATGAAACAACCTGTCGTGCGATTCTGGTGGTAGTCGTCAAACAGCAGCGGCGCAGTGGTGTGCAGCGTCACTCGGCCGATTTCATTCATTGCCAACTGGTTGATGCCCGTTTCGCGACTGAGGGAAGAGATGTTGAGGCGATACAGCACCTCGGTGATCTTGGTTCGCGCAACTTTGGTGGTGTGTTTAATGCTGTAGATCTTCCCTGGCTGCATTGGCGCAGTGTCGTCCATCCAGCACAGCATTGCTTCAAGTTCTTGTGACATACGTGGACGATTGTTCGGACGACAAATCATGTCGCCTCGCGTGATTGATAGATCATCAGCAAGGAGCACCGTAACTGCTTGTCCCGGCGTTGCTTCGTTGACCGGTCCGGTAGGTGAGTCGATACCTGTGATTGTGCTCGTGAGTCCTGACGGCAGCACCATCACTTCATCTCCAACGCGAAGTACACCACCGGCAACTCGTCCCGCGTAACCGCGATAGTCGGGGAAGTCTGCACGTTGTGGGCGAATGACGAACTGAACGGGGAATCGTGTGTCGATTCGGTTGTCGTCGCTTGCTGTGTACACGTTTTCGAGATGATGCAGAAGTGTTGGTCCCTCGAACCACGGCATGTTTGCTGAACGGGTGACACAGTTGTCGCCAGCAAGTGCGCTGATCGGCAGGAATGTCACGTCTTGCAAGTCGAGTCGCGAGGCAAACTCTTCAAACTCGGCCCGAATGTTGTTGAACACGTCTTGGTCGTAATCAACCAAGTCCATTTTGTTCACACAGATGACAAGGTGAGGCACACCAAGTAGCGAAACGAGCAAGCTATGGCGGCGTGTTTGTTCAATGACTCCAGTGCGCGCGTCAATCAACACGATGGCAAGATCAACATTTGATGCACCCGTGATCATGTTGCGCGTGTATTGGATGTGGCCAGGACAGTCGGCAATGATGAACGAGCGCTTCGGAGTTGCAAAATAGCGGTAGGCAACGTCAATCGTGATTCCTTGTTCGCGCTCGGCACGCAGGCCATCCGTAAGTAGCGACAAGTCGACGTAATCGTCACCACGACGTTTACTGACTGCCTCAATGTGTTCAAGTTGATCTTCGAAGATGCTCTTCGAGTCGTATAACAAGCGACCAATCAGCGTGGACTTTCCGTCATCGACCGATCCGACGGTGGCAAAACGTAAGCGCTCCATCAGAAGTACCCCGTTCGCTTGCGGTCTTCCATGCCTGCTTCCGACATGCGGTCATCAGCACGTGTTGCGCCACGCTCGGTAACTCGTGCAACTGCCGTCTCGGCAATGATGTCGTCAACAGTTGAAGCACTCGACGAGACTGCCGCGGTGCACGTTGCATCGCCCACGGTGCGAAAACGTACTTGCATCTGCTCAACTACTGAACCTTCGTCAGGCGGCAAAAAGTCGGTCACTGCCATCAGCATGTTGTCGCGCTTAAAAATTGGTCGAGTGTGCGCGTAATAGATGCTGGGCAAGTCAATGTCGTATTCGCCAATGAACGTCCAGATATCTAGTTCTGTCCAGTTGGAAAGTGGGAAGATGCGGAAATGTTCGCCTTGGCGATGGCGACCGTTATAGATGCCCCATAGTTCTGGGCGTTGGTTCTTTGGATCCCACTGACCAAACGAGTCACGATGCGAGTACACGCGTTCCTTTGCCCGAGCCCGTTCTTCGTCGCGGCGAGCGCCGCCAAAGACGGCATCAAATCGGTGCTCGGCAATCGAGTCGAGCAGCGTCACGGTTTGCAGGGGATTGCGGCTGGCTCGTGGCCCGCTCACGTCGGCAACTTTGCCAGAGTCAATCGAGGCTTGTACCGACCCAACAATCAATTGAACGCCCATCTCGGCAACGCAACGATCACGAAACTCAATGACTTCTGGGAAGTTATGCCCAGTATCAATATGCATGACAGGAAATGGAATTCGTGCTGGGGCAAACGCTCGCACCGCAAGATGCAGCATGACAACTGAATCCTTGCCACCCGAGAACAGCAAGACGGGGCGCTCAAACTCGGCAGCGACTTCGCGGATAATGGTGACGGACTCGTCGATGAGGCCATCAAGCGACGTTTTCATACGCCTTTAGGTTAGTTGGTTGGAGAGTGTTAATTTTTGTTAACGCGACCGTTTCGGCGATTTTGAGCCTGAAATACCGTGTTATTCTCGTGGCGTGCCATCCGGCGCGGAGAACAAACAATGACTATGCGTTTCGCATAGGGGGAGAACAATTAGATGAAGAAGCACATTAAGGGCTTCGCACTTACGGCTGCGGCAGTCTTCGGACTCGCAGCCTGTGGAGGCAGCTCGTCAACAGAAACAACAGAGGCCGCGGTTGGCGAATACGACAACTTGAAAGTTGCCGTGGTGTACATCGGCGTTCCGGGCGACGCTGGATACACCTATCAGCACGATCAAGGAATTGCAGCACTCGAAGCAGAGCTTGGAGTATCCGTTACACGTTTGGAGAACATTCCAGAAGGTGCCGAGTCCACAGCAACGTTCGATCAGCTTGCAGCCGAGGGTTACAACCTGATTTTCGGAACTTCGTTCGGATACATGGATCCAATGCTTGAAGTGTCAGGTAAGTACACCGATAAATGCTTCTTGCATGCAACCGGTTACAAGACATCACCAAACTTGGGTACCTATTTCGGTGCTGCAGAAGAAGCCCGTTACCTCTCGGGTATCGCAGCCGGCGCAGCATCACCAACTGGCAAGCTTGGTTACGTAGCAGCATTCCCAATTCCAGAAGTTGTGCGCGGATTGAACGCGTTCACATTGGGTGCTCGTTCGGTAAACCCAGAGGCAACAGTTCAAGTTCAGTGGACATCCACATGGTTTGATCCAGCCAAGGAAAAGGAAGCAGCACAAGCATTGTTGCAAGCAGGGGCAGATGTACTTGGTATGCACCAAGACTCAACGGCAACTGGTGAAGCAGCAATGGAAGCAGGCGCGAAGTGGGTTGGTTACAACTCCGACACGATTGCTGGTGACTTCCCAGACACATGGCTCACCGCACCAATTTGGGACTGGGGTCCGTACTACATCAGTGCAGCGAAGCAATTTGCAGCAGCACTTGCCCAGCAGGTGACTCAGGCCAGTACTACGGCAACATGGCAGACGGAACGGTCAAGCTTGGAACATTTGGTTCATCAGTAAGCGCAGATACTCAGAATTTTATTGCTGAGAGGGCTGCAGCGATCATTGATGGTTCATTTGCTCCGTTCACCGGACCAATAAACGACAATGCTGGCAACGAAGTCATTGCTGATGGAGTGGTTGCGCCTTTGGGCGACCTGCTCGGTATGCAGTACCTTGTTGAAGGTGTTATCGGCGAAATTCCATCGAGCTAGTTCCTTATGAGTAGTGCCTCCTCGGAGGCGGCATTGGGGTCGCATCGCCTAGGCGGTGCGACCCTCTTTGCACTCTCTGCTCGACACGTCACCAAACGTTTTCCTGGCGTTCTCGCCAACGACCGCGTTGATTTCGACTTGTTGCCCGGCGAAGTGCATACCTTGCTCGGAGAAAATGGCGCAGGCAAGAGCACGCTGGCATCGGTGTTGTGTGGTTTGTATAAACCCGACGAAGGTGCAGTGTTGCGCAACGGAACACAGATTCGGCTCACGAGTCCGCGACACGGTTTGCAAAATGGCATTGCCATGGTGCACCAACATTTCCGATTGATGGATCGGTTTAGCGTGGCGGAAAACGTCGTGTTGGGTCACCGCAATTTGCCATTTCGATTGCGAACCAACGATTTAGAGAATCAAGTTGCAGAGGTGGCCGAGCGGTTCGGTTTGCCACTCGATCCCAAAGCATCAGTGGGCGATCTTTCTGCAGGGCAACGACAACGTGTTGAAATTGTCAAGGCGCTATATCAGGGTGCAGAAATCTTGCTACTTGACGAACCAACTGCGCTTCTCGCACCTCCAGAAGTAGAGAAGTTGTTCGAGACAGTGCGTGCCATGACACAAGCAGGAAAGTCGGTGGTGTTCGTCAGTCACAAACTTGGCGAGGTTGTTGACATTTCGGATCGTGTCACCGTGATGCGCGATGGTCACGTGACGGGCTCGGTTGCGAGGGGCGAGGCAGATACCCGCAAACTTGCAGAGCTGATGGTTGGGCGAGACATTGATTTGTCGCCACGTCGTTCACGAGTTGCCGCACAAGACACACTGCTTCATCTCGACAATGTGGGACTGACAAGAGATGGCGTAGATCACATCTCGCACGTTTCGTTCAGCGTGCGTGCAGGAGAGATCGTTGGTATTGCGGGAGTATCGGGCAATGGCCAGCGTGAACTTGCTGAGATTGTTGCTGGATTGCAGGCACCAACGAGTGGCGAAATTTTGATCAATGGTGCACGAGTCAATGGAATAGGTATACGCAATGTTCGCAAGGCAGGTCTTGCATATGTGCCAGAAGATCGGTTGGGAACAGGTCTTGCACCATCGCTATCGATTGTTGACAACTTGGTGCTTACGCGCAAACGCGGATTTTTCGTTGACCGCAAAGCAGCGCTTGATGAGGCTGAGGGATTTATCAAACAACTCGAAATCAAAACACCCCATGCTCACACCGCCACTCGTAAGTTGTCGGGTGGAAACTCGCAGAAGGTGTTGTTGGCGCGAGAGATATTCGCTGCAGGAGATAATTCCAGAGTGTTAGTCGTATGTTCGCCAACTCGAGGCCTCGATGTTGGGGCAGTAGAAGCGGTACACAAGTTGCTTGATGAGGCTCGTGCAGCAGGAAAAGCCATTCTGCTGATTAGTGAAGACTTGGACGAGGTGCTAACGCTTGCCGACAGGGTGATGGTGTTGTATCGAGGCTCGGTAGTTCACGAGGCGCTTGGCTCCGAGGTGGACGTCGAATTGGTAGGCCTAGCAATGGCGGGACTGTCGTGAACGTGGGTAACTGGCGCGTCGACCTTGAGCCACGATTAACGTCGCCGAAATGGCTGTATGCGGCAGTGCCCATTGGCTCGCTGTTTTGCGCGTTCATTGTTGGTGGGGTGTTTCTTGCTTTCACTGGACATTCTCCGATTGGCACCTTCGCACTATTGATAGACCGAGGGTTCGCATCAACACGTGGCATCACGAACACGCTCGGCACAGCCACTCCGCTCATCTGCACTGGTCTTGCCGCTGCGTTTGCATTTCGCATGAATCTGTTCAACATCGGCGAAGAAGGACAGATGTATCTCGGAATGATTGGCTCCGCTTGGGCGGGCATTGCTTTGGCCGGATATTTGCCTGGGTTCGCTGCAGTACCAGTGGTGCTATTGACGGGTGCTTGTACCGGGGCGTTGTGGGTGCTCGTGCCGGCGGTGTTGCGTGCAAAAATGGGAACAAGTGAAATCGTCAGCACGCTATTGCTCAATTATGTTGCGCTGAATCTTGTTAACTATTTCATTTTCGGAAGTCGCGGTTTTTTCCGTGATCCAACCACTTCATTTCCTCAAGGTCGTGTAATCGAAGCGTCGGCCCGGTTGTCTAGTTTCGGCAGTACTCGTACATATCCAACGGTGATCATTGCGGTAGGACTTGCAGTTGGTTTGTACTGGTTCATGAAGCGTTCTAACTATGGTTACGAAACTTCCGTGTTGGCTGATTCGCCAAACACTGCTCGCTATGCCGGAATGAATGCAACCAAACTCACACTTTCGGTGTTGCTGTTCTCTGGTGCGCTCGCAGGCTTGGCGGGGGCCATGTATGTCGTCGGCCCTGCCGGAAAAGTAGATCCAGGCTTGTTGCAGGTTGGCTTTGGTTATGCAGGAATCGTTGTTGCGGCTCTTGCCAGATACAACTTTATGGCTGTTGTGCTGACAGCGATTTTGTTTGCGGGTCTGCGTGAAGGCGGCGCTTCGTTGCAGATCTCCACAAACCCCGTGCCAATTTCCATTGCTGTGGTGCTGCAGGGTGCTGTGTTGTTGTTTGCGCTCGGCGGCGAAGTGTTTAGGCGTAATCGCTTGCGTGTGCGTCGCGTGCAACAAACGGTAGGTGCGTGATGAATGCCAATGTTTGGGTTCTTACATTTGCAGATGCCTTCAGCATTGCCACCACCTTGATTCTGGCAACAATCGGTGCCATTTTGACGGAACGCTCGGGTGTCATCAATCTTGGTGTTGAAGGTATTTTGCTGATGGGAGCGGTAACCGCGTTCTTGGTTGGCGATGCCACAGGCAACGTGTGGTTGGCGTTGTTGTTGCCAGTAGCGGTTGGGGCAGCAATGGCATTAGTTCACGCCACTCTGTCAATTACGTTGCGAGCGAATCAGATCGTTGCAGGTTTGGCGTTGGTCATCTTTGGCAATGGGCTATCTCAATTCATCGGTAAGCCAGTTGAAGGTAAAACTCGTCCTGTTGTGATCACACCGATCGATTTAGGACCCCTGACTGATTTGCCGATTGTTGGTCCAATCATCTTTGGTCATGATCCCATCACGTATCTCACGTGGGTGGGTGCAGTGGTCTGTTCGTTGTATCTCAATCGAACACGCCCTGGGTTGATCTTGCGCGCAACTGGCGACGCGCCAGCAACGGTAGATGCACAAGGTGTTTCGGTTGCTCGTGTCAGATTCGTGCACACCATTATTGGCGGTGCACTGATGGGTCTTGCCGGAGGCTGGTTCATGCTTGCTCGCGGCACGGCATGGAGCCAGGCGGCAACAACAAATGGTATTGGTTGGATTGCACTTGCATTGGTGGTGTTCGCCTCGTGGCGTCCACTGCGTGCGATTGCTGGTGCAGTGTTGTTTGGCTTCACACTGCAAGTGCCGTTCACATTGCAAGGGCAGCAGATCAATATTTTGCCGCCAGAAATCGTTCAGATGTTGCCATATCTTGCAACGCTGTTTGTCCTCGTCATGCTGTCTACGCCACGGGCTCGCAAGTTGCTGGGAGCACCAAAGATGTTGGGCCAGCCATTCGTTCGCGACGAGCGCTAATCGTTCATGAAACTGACACGTTTAAGCTCAAACGCCGAAATCCTTGCGATGCTGAACCAGGTTGCAGACGCAGTTTCGGTAGTGCTCAGTAGTAACACCGATTGGGGTCTTTCGGGTGTCCGACACACGCAGTATTCGGTAGATGTTGCGGCTGATAACGCAGCGCTTGCCATTTTGCACGAAGCAGGATGCGCGGTGCTTTCCGAAGAGAGCCAACGTACGGGTGAGTTTGGCGCAGACAGCATCATGGTCATCATGGATCCACTTGATGGTTCAACGAATGCAAGCCGCGGCGTGCAGTGGTACGCAACCGCGTTGTGTGCAATTGACCAAGATGGTCCACGAGCCGCACTTGTTGTTAATCAAGCATCGGGGAAGGATCGCTACTGGGCAACTCGCGGCGAAGGCGCGTTTCATAATGGCAAGCGCATGTCGCATTCAGGTTGCACCGAGTTAAAGCAGGCGGTGGTAGGTGTTTCTGGTTTGGCGTCATTTCGTCCGAAGTGGGCGCAGTTTCGTGCACTCGGTGCCGCAGCGCTCGACATCTGTCTCGTTGCCCAGGGAGTACTCGATGGCTGGATCGACTTCCATAGCCACGGTGTGTGGGACTACATGGCAAGCATCATGATTTGTGAAGAAGCGGGTGTGTCCTTTGCCGAGCACAAGGATCGCGATCTTGCGGTAACCGAATATGCGGCCAAGCGAACGCCAATCGTCGCTGCCACGCCAGAGTTGTTAGCGGCACTGCGAGAGATTCGAAGCACGCATG
>AACY020364590.1_pt1 | contig 10178 bp, 7 predicted proteins | sample 267378 | NCBI WGS metagenome assembly AACY02 (sample SAMN02954345, study PRJNA13694) | marine metagenome | biome: aquatic; feature: ocean; material: water; isolation source: isolated as part of a large dataset composed predominantly from surface... | reverse complement strand
CCGCCATATGGTGATAACGCCACCACTGTGACATATGGTCAGTTTTCTTACCTTCCTCTGCAATGGATTGATATCAGTGATATCAATGAGTCAATTCAGCCTAAATTACTTGAGCTACAAAATTCAATAGACAACTCAAGCTTAGGTGGTTCTCTAAAAGAGATAAATGAAAAATATAGAGCACTAGAAAACAAATCGCCGTCATTGAACAAATGCGTAGCTGAAATTAACTCGGTTAACCCAGATAATACCCGAAAGCTAATTAGCTTTACTTATGACCTTAACTTAGCGATCACTAATTCTGTTCAAGAGCTACGAAAGGATGCGTACATGATCTGGACTCTTGGTAATAGAAGAATCTCTAATATTGAGGTTCCCTTAGACCTGATTATGCGTGAACTACTAGAAAGTCTAGACTGTAAATTTGTTTATCAACTTGAACGAGACATTCCAAATAAAAGAATGCCTAACAGAAATAAAATCGCAACAACAATGGGTAAGGAAACAGTCCTGATAATGCGGAGATAATATGGACGAAAAATTAGAACAAGATATTGATAAGGTGCCACTTAGATTAAAAATAGATGCGCATGTAATTCAACAACTTGGCGCTGAATTGATCAGTGGCCCAGATATTGCCATAGTTGAGCTAATTAAAAACTCTCACGATGCTGATGCAAGTTTTTGTTATATAGAAATTAATACTGATTACCAAGAGATTGTTGAACATATAGATGTAATTGATGGTAAGGAAATAAAAAGTCTAAGTACATACACAGGACTCATATCAGTCCGAGATGATGGCCATGGAATGAGCCGCGATCGTATAAATAGCTCATGGCTGACAGTTAGTTATTCTGATAAGAAAGAAAAAAAGGCCAATAAATATACTACGGAAAAATTCGAGAGGACCCTAGTTGGAGATAAAGGGTTAGGTCGTTTAGGATCGATGCAATTAGGATCTTTATGTCGAATATCTACTCACGACACAGCCAATAAACCAGGTATTTCAGTATCATTTAACTGGGATGATTTCACCCATGGTAAAACTATTGACAAGATTCATGTCGGAGAAAATATTCTTCCTCCGCGCGTAAGTCGAGGGACAACTCTTGAAATAATAGGATTACGAAATTTAGATTTTTGGAAAAATAACGAGTCTAAAAGCATCGTGCATAAAATTGCTTCCATGGTGTCACCTCATGGGCAAATTTCTAATTTCAAAACCTTTTATGTTCATAATGGAGTAAGTGAAGAACTTGAAGCAATCTCTAGTAAACTGTTATCTCAAGCATCCAGTATTTTTGAATTAGAAATAACAGAAAATGAAGCTACTGTTAAAGGAAAAATTGATTTATCTCCATTTAAACCAAATTCATTGGATAAGCGCCGACCCTCATTCGATAATCATGTAGACTCCGATCATGGCTATTCATTAGTGGAACACTTTAAGACTATTCCTCGATTAAAAGACTATGTATTGGAGCATTCTGACGATAGATTTTTTATAAGCTTCACTCATAATATTGAGTTTGATGATCTCAGCTCTATTCTAGCTAAAAAGTTTTTCCCTGGTCCCTTTAGTGCCAAGATATTTAATTTTGTCCTTTCTGCTGAAGCATTAGATCTTGAAAATTTATCACTTCAAGCAATAAGAGAGTCTATAAAGGTAATTTCTGGAAATGTTTCAGTCTATCGTGATGGCTTTAGAGTCGGCTCTAGTGATAAAGATTGGCTTGATCTTTCTAAGGAAATGACATCAGGTGCTGGTGCATATTCATTAAGACCAAGTAACGTTACTGGGTATATAAATCTTAGCTGGTATCAGAACCCAAATCTAATTGAAAAATCAGATCGTGAAAGCTTTGTCGATAATTATCAATATAAAGCATTTTACGGGTTGTGCCGTCATTTCATTGATACTGTCAATCTCTTTTTAAATACAACTAGAAGGGAGAGCCTAAAATTCTTAGACAGAAAAATTGAAGAGGATGCAGGGAAGCCAAAAAGCTATTCAGCAAAGCAGGCAACTATAGAACTCGATACAATTGTAAAAGAAAGTAAAAAAATTCAGCCAAAAGTAGCTAAAGCTGCACAAGCAGTGAAAGCTACATTTATCCAAAAGAAAATAGAAATAGATGACGCTATATCTGATAACGAAGCGAGTTTATTTGTAGATCCAGTTTTAATAAATCAGTTAGAATCTCTAAAATCTATTGTTAGCTCGTTAGAATTAGAGGTGAATGCTCATCTACAACAATACAAAGACTTTACTGATAATCTAGCAAGCCATATTCACTCTACAAACAAAGTTATTTCTGAAATTCAAAACTATGAGAACCAAATAAGAAATTTCTATGACCATGTAGCGATTGGGTTATCTGCCCAAACTTTAGCACATGAAGCCAACGAACAAATAAGAAATACCCGTTTACATCTAAATGCCGCCAGGAAGCGTATTGAAGCACTTGGTATAAATGATGCACCTCTGATGAAAGAGCTAAATGGCATTCGTGGTGATACTCAAGTTCTTTCTAAAGCTATATCTTCACTGAATCCGTTAGTGAAAGCTCAGAGACAGGTGATGGAAAATATAAATATTTCAGAGTTTGTAAATGATTATTTTGATCTGAGGCATGGATATTTTTCAAGCAAAGATATTACCATTAAAATTGATGATAAAGGCAACTCTAGACTTATTTTATTTAACCGAGGAAAACTATATCAGATTATAGATAATATAATCAGAAACTCCGAGCACTGGCTTACGATATTCAAAGCACACAATCCAAACGAATTGTTCACTATAACAATTCGCATCGACAGTAATAAAATCACCATTTCTGATAGTGGCAAAGGTATTCGCCCTGCTCTTGAAGACGTGTTATTTGATATGTTTGCAACAGACAAAGAATTCGGTCAAGGTTTAGGTCTTTATATTACTCAGTCTCTACTTTTAGAACGAGGATGCTCAATCAAGTTGTTAGATGATAGAAATAAATTTGGAAGAAAATTTAAATTCGAAATTAATCTGATTGAGGCATCAGTGTGATGACAGTAGAAAAATTCAAACAAAGTGTCTTTGACGCAATACAAATTGATAATGTTATCTGGGTTGATGATAGATTCTCTCCCCAGAATCACAGTATAGTAAAAGAATATATCGCTAATGTAGAGTCAGTTGCCGAAAGTGCTCCAGATCAACTCGCAAGCTTTGCTCTTTTCCGTGACTGTGGAATCGACACAATAAACCCGTTTGAGACCTGGAAGGATTTAATCCCTACTAATGATGGTGCAATTACAGCTTACTATCAGTATCTTGGTCAAGATAAACCTGACTTTACAACAACAGAATTCAATGAACTTATTTCAATTTTTGACCAGCATTCATCTGGTACTATAAATCGTCTTAGTTTGGCCGAGTGGAAAGATCAAAAAGCCACTTGGCTGTCAACAAACTCAAGAAATTTATTCCTGATTGATTATAATTTTGAACATGAAAGCGAGAGTTCTACATATGGAAAAGATATTGTAGAGGACATATTAAACCAAGAAAGTCTATCTGATATTTATTGTGTTTTATTTACTAGTGAAGCACAGCACGGAAAAGAAGAAGAAGAAAAGCGAAATAAAATCATTAGAGAAATGCGCCCAGGCATTAATTCATATAATTTTTCTGTACTCTCTAAGTCAATAATTACTAGCAGCGATGATGAAGATGTTTGTATTCACTTCAAAGCATCTGAGTTTGTTAAAAGAATATTTCTTCGTAAACTTAGTGCAGATATGGTTGATTCTATTTCAGGTAGATTGATTGAATCTATAACGGAGCTGAAAAATGATTTAAGCCAGCATTCTATCTATGAAGTTGATCATTCTATATTCACAAATTCTCTTAGTGAAGGTGCATCAGAGTTTGAGCTTTTACATAGACTCTTTTCAATAAAACAGCATCAGTCGTTAAATGAACTATTGTTAAAGTCAGAGTTTTTAGCTAAGAAGCTATGCAAGTTCCGTTCTGTTCAATCAGTTTTATATGATAATAAAGCGCACAAAGAATATATAGAAAGGATTATCCCAGTTAATAATAAGTTTGCCAATTTAAGATTGGAAGAAATTTTCGACAAAGCTATTAACAGTATACATTCTCCATTAAGTTCTGGTGATATTTTCGACTTTGATGGGAAGCTTTATATTTTAATTGAGCAGGCTTGTGATTTATCGGTTAGAGGTTTAGATGGAAAAAGAAAGCTAACTGAGGCAATTTTAATTCCCTTTGAAGAAAGAGAAATAAAAAATAATAGCACTAAAGAACAAGTCTCTTTTTCAAAAAAGCAAGCGTTAGATAAATTTTATTTGCTAAAAATACCAAATACTACATCAAAGAATTATTATTGCTTGTTTGATTTCAGCGAAGCCGTTACTGTAAATATTAATTGGCTTGATCTTTGTGTTTTCAATAAGTGTGGCTCACTAAAGCTGGATTATAATGCAGAACCAGCTGAGCTAGTTCATTTGCCCGGGTGGAGATTAAAGCATTATAATATTGTCAAAAAAATGACACCTATCGTCCCTCGTTCTTATTACCAGGCTCTAACTTATTCTTCTATAAAAGAAAACAGTGACTTTGACGCTTTAAAAAATGATTTTGGCGTGTTCAGCTTAATAATTAAGCCATGCTTCAACTATTTTGTGTCCCCATATTCTCTAACAATGTCTGGGAAAAGAATAAAACGACTAAGACACAATTTTATGGAGTCTCTAAGTCGAGCATATTTTGTTGGATATAAATCTAGAGGGGCACTGGAAAATGACTTCTCCCTTTAATTTTAAATAGGGTGTACATATATAGTTATCACTGCATTAATAGGATGTTCGTCATGGTTGACAAGCACTCCACGCAGCAGATGATACTGCATGGTTTCCAGTACGGTGATAGAACAGGCATCAGAGATACTCCTAAAACAAAACAGAGGCTCTCTGTGTACTCAGTTTTGGAAAGCTACATGGCGTAAACTGGAGGAGGAGGAGCCTGTCCAGCCTCCCCTTTGCTATAAAAATACCATACGTAAAGTAATCATTTTTGGTTATTATGTGTTCATGAAATCCTCCGAACTCCTCAAACAGCTTCGACATTTTGACCGGGAGCACGACTACTGGCTCTACATGGTGCCCGAGCTCGCCTTACTCTTCCCGGATGAAAAGCCCCAGCAGCTTAAAAATTCTCTCGTACGCCAGTGTAAAGCGGGACACTTACTCAAAGTCGGCGGAGGGTTATATGCCTGGCCAGACGCCCGCTCGCTCCCCATGTACCGGTTAGAACATCTCATCCAGCGGCTGCGTCCTCGCGAACTATCGTATATCAGTCTCGAGTCAGCTCTTAGCATGCACGGATGGATCTCTCAGATCCCATTGGCAGTATTAACCGTGATGACGACAGGACGGTCGTACCTACAGCAGACGGCCTATGGTCTAATTGAATGGACCCATACCGAACAATCAGCTACCACCATTTTGAACGGCACAGTATGGGACCCTATGAGGGAATGCTTAATCGCAAGACCAGTACAGGCATATCGAGACATCAGGCGGGTTGGACGTAACCTTGATCTTGTTATCCCACACCAAGAAAAAAATGAAGTGAGCGATAAGATATGAAGGGGTGGCATATAGCGGCTCTGATGGCCGTACTTTTCATCTTAAAAGCGTTATTCGCAGGATCAACTGAGTTGCTGTTTGACTTACTCGGGTTTCATAACGTGATCCTCTTCAAAGACCAGTTCTGGTGGGGGGCTGCATCTTGGGCGGCGGCTCTCGCCGTTCTGCTGCGCTGGACGCGACCATAATCTTCCAAAACATATGGATAGAATGAAAACTCCATTCACTATTGAAAAACTATCAGCACAAGAGGGATCTTGGAGAATCGATTGGTTTGGCGATGTGGCCTATCCAGACCTCAACAGACGCCAATCTCAGCCATCCATTGCGGTGCAGCTGTCTCGGCACCCACGCCCCCACCCCATGAGAGAAACAGACAAGAAAGAGATATGGTTGCCAATTGGACTTCTGCCATTCTTAAAAGTCGGCGACATCTGGCAATACGGTCAGGCAACCGGTGAAAATACCGCCCCAACAAAAGAAGCGTTTCTTAAGCTGAAAATAAGCGCTGAAACAACAAGCTTTTATAAAGCTGGCGGAAAACCAAATTCCGAAAAGTATGGGGCGTTACGTTCATTAATATACTGGCTACCTATTCATTTGCATCCATGGCATAGCGCACATACACACTCGAACTGCATCGTTATCACAGACCGAACTCAACTACAAATCATCATCCCTTGTATGGAGCTCATACGCTTTTACTTCGGATCTTCGAGCTCGCTTTTGTCTACCCTTTTCAAACCAACGCTTACCCGAACTGAGTTAGCTAAACAGTACATAAAACGCACTGATGAATCTGTGTTTCTCCGTCTTGCTGATGGAATCTCTGGTGCATCCGCCGCAGACATTGCACGAATACTCTACTCCCCTGCGGCGTGGAGTGCGGCTTCTTTGATCGGAAAAAGTGCTCTTTCTTGCTCCAGCCTTGGTCTCCCAATCTACCCAAAATGCCGGTTCCCTTTTGACGGTGAAACAGATCTACACGTTTCTGGACAATGGCTCAGGCATGATGGATCGCAAGTTGGAACATTTATTGTTTATGAGATCCTTTCCTGTTCTCATGAGTTTCCGTTTAAATCCATCCGATATGTAGCTACTGGGAATAAAGCCAAATTCAAGCCGTCAGACTCGGCCTATCGGCCTGATCAACAAAAAAGTGAAAGAAAAAATAATGATGCCATCTTATTAACTGATTCAGATCCAGATGAGAAGAGACAGACTAGGCATGTACAGTTCATCTCGGCTAGTTCCAGATTCCCAGATCTCGAAACTAAAACCATTTTTAGAAACCCTAGTTTTTCGATTCCAAAAGAACAGCCTTACTCCACTGCACTTCCTGGTACATTCAGTGTCGGAGCTACAGGTCAAGGCAAGGGCATTACCCCCGTAGAAATCGAGAGTGGAGTAACCTATCAACACTTTGATATTCAAGAGTTACCTGAATTCTTCCAAGCTGGGCTATCAACATTGCAGAATGCACTTTGCTTCACACTCATGACTCCTTACAGCCTAGCTGTATATGCGTTCCCGATCCCTGTCATCCATGACCCACAGATGAATCCCTACGATACTTGCTTTACTCAAAATGGAAGCGAGAAACCAAGACGCCGAATGATGGGGTGTGTGCAAGTTGAGTACACCGACCGGGTTGAAGGGACTCTCATCCTTGAGCCTATCTGTGGCGATATACCTGAAATCGTTTCGTTTGAGCTCTCTGAGGAGTTTTTTGATCTGAATTTGGTAAAAAAGCAGCTCTGTGTTTATTGGGGAGAACAGGCTGAACTTACAACTTAATTGAACACTTTGGGATCCAATAGGACAGCCCTGCATAATGGAAAATCAGTCCGTCACCATCGTCTTCAAGCCCCTCTTTCGCAATCTGTTGCCTGATACTGACATTCGACAACCCGTGAAAGTATGCCAGAGCAGTGATAGCCCACATTTTTTGAAATGCCTTATCAGACCTAGACATCTGAACCATTTCTGCAAGCCTCTTTTCCAGCACAGCTTTCGCCTGATTTTTATGCTTCTTTTGATGGATCTGCCTTACATCCAGCGCGGCATGCTGCACCCGGTTCAGGTACGTAATAAAGCCATGCACAGCAGCCTTTTGTCCTGGGTATTGGGAGAGATATGCACACAAGTCCTTTTGGTCAGGGATAGATCGCCCCGCTTTGAGACTTTGCCCCAGTAATTTCTTGGCCGGAGTCAACGCTAGCCGCACAGATCTCAGCGATAGTCCCCCTTGCTGATGCTTGGTACGCAGATATTGGTAGTAGCCCACCAACAATCGGTTGGCCAGTGGATCTGAAACACCGAGAAGAAGTCGCTCAATACCCCTTACCTCTGAGTCTTCAAGCCTCGAATTGCCATCCTCACCCCATCCATGGCTATCAATCAGCCAGCGAACAGCTAAGCGATGACGTCTCAGCATGTCAGCACCGAATTGCTTCACCAACTGCTGATAACTTATTGATTCATTTATATAGAGTTGCTGTATGGATTCGAAAAATGCCAAATATCGAGCAAGCAACCTCGATGCTCGCTGGGCACCACAATGCCCAAGAAGCCAGCGCGAAAAAACTTGATACAACTCCTGTACTGGAGGATGCAGCACACCCCGATTGAAATGAAGCCGCTGCTCAAAAACCTGCAGCCAGTAACAATTTGTGCATGTATCCCCTAGACCTGCTGGCATGGGGCCACCGCATTTTGAACAGGGTATAGCCCCTAACTCTAAACACCTCGAACATAGCTTTTGTCCATTGGGAGCATCCTGCAATCGCCGTGACCGGCCACAAGCCTGGCAGCAAGCATGGTCAGCTCTAGCGCATCGAGGACAGACGGGTTCATCAAAACCAAGGCGTTGTACCCGAGAAAGGTGGCGTGAAACTGAGCCACACCGGCTACACGCCTTCTCTTCAGAAAAGTACCTGGTGCATGCCATGCATACAGGCCCATATTCACTCATTAGCCCGAGTCGATACCCCTCCTTGCCGCAGCGAACACAGGGTTTACGCTTTTCGCAGCTCGAACAGATTGCGTTAGGATGCCTCTCTGGCAACCGAGCCATCTCACCGCATTGAGGACATGGTTTGCGCTTAAATTCGCGCGCATAACATGTTCCACAGTAGAACTCTTTCTTGAAGATCCGGTGCGCTCGCTCCATCCGTCGACCGCAGCCGAAACACTCTCGGGTAGAGATATCGTTCATCGCTGCAGGCCATGGCGGCGTAACAATCTGGCCCATTCACGGCGAACAACCTCTTTGGCTTTCGGTCTCCGGATCTGAATGGGATTAGTTCTGATACGTTGAATACTGTTTGCCGGTAGATCATCGAGCCAATCCATCACAACCTCTGATGGCCAACTAAGTTCATTCATCAACGTATTGCGTGAGACCCCGTATTCCTTGAGTAAATGGAGCAGTAGATCGCGCTCAAGGGATAGCATCTGAGCCACCGCCACCAGGAGGGGTTTTCTTTGCTCGATCGGTAAAAGCTCTATTGGTAACTGTGTTGGCGGCAACGGGAGTGAGTGCAAATCAATTCCAGTGGCCTGGATAAAATCCCCTAAATGCGAGGGTGCCTTTTGTTCTCTGAATGCCGCGCGTCGGATGAGATTGAGTAAAAGTTTGGCCAATAAAAACCAGTCTAGGGATGATATCTGCCTGTCTCCCCAGTCTGCTGCCCCTGTGCCAAAAGACATTGGACGCCAGTTTCTGGAAATCCGTCTGCATCGCCTCAACACGAGCAGAGACCGCCGAGCTGAGGTCATAGCCACAGTGGAAGCAAATCCCTATGTGAGGTGTCTGTGCTGAAACTCGGTGATACTGAACCGGCATATTGCAGGAAGGACAGCACTCAATCAGCTCATGATGATGTAGAGGACAGTAGGTATGCCATGCCAAGCGCCATTGCCACCGAAAATAGGGCTCATCCATTCGCAAGCAACCTGGGCAATAGGGCACGCCCATCTTGTGCTGACGATTACGACTCCCCATTGCGATCACCCAGGGCAAACTAGAAGACTTTTTCCCGATTAAAAGGATTTTCCCATCCAGATGATGAAACAGTGTCATGTTACGCAGCTCATCAATGCTCAAGCCTGATGAGCCGCACAGGCTCTGTAATCTTGTTTCATCAAGGGTACGATCAATATCGACAGTCCAGGCTCTCCATGTTGGCCATACAGCGGATGTGAGAGACATTGGATCACACCCATGAGCCAAGGATGCTCTGACGAGCCAAGAGGACAACAGCTCGTCCTTGAGAGGGGGTATCTGTACAGGCCAGATAAGGCTCACCTCATGGTTTCTCTCAGGCCGTTGGTGGGACGAAGCCACATGTGCAGTTCAATCAGGTCACGGCTGACTTGCTCCGAACCATCCTTGATTGCTGCGATGGCGCATGTGGAAAGTAATCGCTGCAGATTGCCCAGATTACCTCCTGAGATCGCATGGAGAAGCTGGATGCACTCTGCTGTGCGCAATGACGATGGCCGCTTTAGCGGCAAGA